>Ga0209181_10007102_pt1 | contig 15463 bp, 11 predicted proteins | sample MAT05_FD_187208 | JGI IMG/M metagenome (GOLD analysis project Ga0209181, IMG submission 187208) | Freshwater microbial communities from Lake Fryxell liftoff mats and glacier meltwater in Antarctica - MAT-05 (SPAdes) (version 2) | ecosystem: Environmental > Aquatic > Freshwater > Ice > Liftoff... | reverse complement strand
CAGCGTCTGCTGCATCTGCACCGGCGTGGCGCCGATGCTGTTGGCGATGCCGGTGAAGGCCGGCAAGTAGGTGTCGATCGAAAACGGCCCGATCATGCCCAGACAGGCCAGCAGGAAGGCCAGGGTCCAGCGGCGGCCGGGCCAGAGAGTGGCGGCGTTGGGGTTCATGCTTTGCGGGTAAACAGCTAGCTTAAGCCCAGAGACTCTGCGGAAGGACAACTGAGGCAGGACCCCACGGCACCTGCATCAGGGGATTCCAGGCCAAGCCGGGCTGCCTATGATCGGCGCGCACCCCATGACCTCCGGCCCCGACACCCCCCGGCTGCACGGCAACGCGGCCAGCACCGCCATCACCGCCATCGCCGCCATTACCGCTGGCCCGACCCAAGGCCGCTGGCACGTGCGGCTGCTGGGCGCGTTCGTGGTCCTGGGGCCGCAGCGAGCCGAGCTGCGCTTGCCCAGCCGCGCCTGCGTGGCGCTGCTGGCGCGGCTGGCCCTGCAGCCCGAGCGCGACCACGGCCGCGAGGAGCTGCTCGAGCTGCTGTGGCCCGGGGTGGACATAACCAACGGCAGAAACCGCCTGCGCCAGACCCTGTCGACCCTCAAGTCCTTGCTCGAACCGCCCGGCAGCGCGGCCGTGGTGCTGGCCGACCGCCGCTCGCTGCGCGCCGCCCCCGGGGCACTGAGCAGCGATGCGCAGCAGTTCGAGCTGCTGCTGCGCGCGGGCCAGTGGGCAGCGGCGGCCGAGCTCTACCGTGGCGAACTGCTGCCCGGTTTCTTCGACGAATGGATCACCGACGAGAGGCTGCGGCTGGCGGCCCTGGCCGACCGCCTGCCGCTGTTGCCGACCTTGCCGGTGTTGCCGGTGTTGCCGGTGTTGCCGACGGCATCGCCGCCAGCCGCCGCCTGGCCGCGCGCCGCAGCACGCGATCCGCCCACGCCGCATCAGGCGGTGCACCCGAGCACGGCCCCGGGCTGGTCCCGACATGCCGTGCCCGCTTATCTGACACGTTACTTTGGCGATCACGCGCAAGCCGCCCGACTGCGCCGCCAGGTGCTGTCGCAGCGGCTCGTCACGCTGGTCGGGCCCGGCGGCATAGGCAAGACCCGGCTGGCGGTGGAACTGGCGCAGTCGCTGCGCGACACGCCCGATCTGGCGAGCGAAGACAACAGCCACCCGCCGTTCGAGCGGATCGGCTTCGTGGCCCTGGCGCCCTGCCGCAACCTGCCCGAGATGCAGGACGCGCTGGCCCAGGCCTTCGGTCTGAGCTGCAGCGCTGACCAAGTGGCGCGTGAATTGGCGCGCACGCTGACCGGGCAACGCACGCTGCTGGTGCTGGACAACCTCGAACAGTTGTTGCCCGACGCCGCGCCGTGGCTGGCCCTGTTGACGCAGACCCTGCCGACGCTGCACCTGCTGAGCACCTCGCGCCGCGTGCTGGGGCTGGACGGCGAGCGTGAGGTGGTGCTGCCAGCGCTGCCCCTGCCGGCGGCCGACGCCGAAGCGGAGGCACTGGCCGTCAACCCTGCGGTGTCCCTGTTCATCGACCGCGCGCGGGCCGTGCGCGCCGACTTTCACCTGGGTGCGCGAAACCGCGCGAGCGTGGCCACGCTGGTGCGGCTGCTGGGCGGTGCGCCGCTGGCGCTTGAGTTGGCGGCGGCCAGGGTGCGCAGCCTGTCGGCCGCAGACATGGTGAAGCGCCTGCAGGCCGCCAGCTTGAGTGGCGGGGTCGGCGCAGTCGGGTCGGTCGGTTCAGGCCTGGACCTGCTGGCGCGGCCGGGCCCGCGCTCGGGCACCGACGCGCGGCATGCGTCGATGACCGAGGTCATCGCCTGGAGCTGGCAGTTGCTGCCGCCAGCGCTGCAGTCGACACTGGCTGCGGTGACCGTGTTCGTGGGTGGCTTCACTGCCGAGGCAGCGGCCGCAGTGGTGGGCCACGACGTGGCGCTGCAACTGGACGAAGCCGTGCAGCACTCCCTGCTCGGCACCGAGCTCGCGCCCGATGGCGCCGTGCGCCTGCGCTTCACCGAACCCGTGCGCGAGTTCGCGCTCACCCGCCTGCCGCGCGACGAAGCGGCGGCCCTGCGGCGCCGCCACCGCGCCTGGTGGCCGCGGTGGATGCAGTCGCTGGACGCCACCGTGCCGCTCGACACCTTTCGCGCCGAAGTGCCCAATCTGGTGGCTGCACTGGCCAGTGCGCTGGCCGATGCCGAACCGGCGTACGCGGTGAATCTGGCCCTGGCCATGCGGACCGGCCTGCGCCACGTGCCCTTGCCCAGCCAGGGGCTGGACCACCTCCAGGCCGCGCTGGAACTGAGCGCCGACGCCGCCGTGCGCAGCGAGGGCTTGAGCCTGCTGGCGGCGCTCGAGTTCGAGGCCGGCCTGAGCGAACGCGCAGAAGCCCACGCCCGCCAGGCACTGGCGCTGGCCGCGGCGGGATCGGTCCAGCGCGCACGCGCCCTGCAGGTCGCCGCCCGCATCGCCTGGGTGGCCCACCGCAACCGCGAAACGGCACGCACGATGCTCGACGAAGCGCTGCCGCTGGCCGAGCGGCTGGGCGATGCCTGGTTGCTGGCTGCCGTCCTGGTGCAGCGCGCCTACTGCCTGCACCTCACGCTCGGCCAACCCGAGGTGGCCGAGCAGTTGTTCGCGCGCCAGGCGCAACTGTTGCAGACGCTGCCCAATCGCCACGACTGGCATGCGGCCCGGTACCACCGCATCAACCTCGACTTCCAGCTCGACCGTTTCGAGGCCACCATCGTCGGCGCCCGGCGGCTGCTGACCGATGCCCGCGCCGAACACCACTGGGCCCTGTTGAGCAAGACCGCCAACATGCTGGGCGGAGCCTTGGACGCGGTGCGCGACTGGCAGGGGGCCCTGCCGCACTACCTGGAGGCCGCCGAAGTCGCCTGGGCCGAGAGCGACCACTACCACTGGGCCTTTGCGTTGTGGAACGTGCCCTCGGCGCTGGTGCGCTGCGGCCGCCCCGAGGACGCGGCCTGCCTGATGGCCTTTGCGGCGCACTACTGGGTGTCGCGCTACGGGCCGCTGAGCGCCGAAGACCAGCGCGCCTTGGACCGCCTGATGCGGCTGGCGCGGGTGCAGATCGGCGCCGTGCGCTGGGCCGAGCTGTGCGACGAGGGACTGCACCTGGGGCCGATCCAGGCGATGCGGCGCCTGCGCACCGCCGTGGCTCAGGCGGGGGCCAGCGCGAAGTTGCCCCACCGCGCCTGACCGCGCGGCATCGGGAGTGCGGGCGTCGGGTCCCGCCTCCTTTCTCAGGGATGTACGCCTCGACTTGCAACTGGAATCACAACCGGGATCACAACCGGAATCGCAACTGGAATCGCAACTGGAACAGCACAGCGACCTGTAGATCGACTCGCACATCGACTTACACATTGGGGTCGCCATTAACTTCCAGATTAACGCTTGACGAACGGTCGCTCCCGACACTGAACCGCAGCACACCGTCGGCAATGACCGCACGGTGACTTGGTTCACCCACCCGGAGATCGATCATGCAGATGAGATTGAACTGGCACTGCGCCAACGCAGCGCTACTGATTCTGGGCCTGTTGTGTGCACCCGCCCGGGCCGCCATCGTTTCATCGGGCGGCGGCAGCTACGACTCGGTGCCGCTGTACCGCGCGCTGGCCTACGGCACCGTCAATTTCGGCAACAGCAACACGGGCGGCGTCATCAACGGCCTGGACTACGTCAGCAACCTGGCACCCTTGCCGCTGGCCATGGGCAATACCACCATCACCACCAACGGCGCCACCTTCGTCGGCAGAAGTGCCAGCGCCTACAGCGGTTTCTACGCCGGGCGCAACCAGGCCAGCCTGTCGGTAAGCAACGCCAATGCCAACGACCTCTACTACCAGGTGGCCGGGCAGGGCACGGCCACCAGCATCCGCTTCTTCACCGCCGACGCCGCAGCGGCCAGGGCGCGCTTCACGTGGCATGTCAGCGGCACGCAGTCGAACCCTTCGTCGCTCGGCCCGGTCAACTGTTCGATGCCCATTCCGGCGCTCGGATGTTTCCCGCCCACCACCGGGCGGCTGGACTTCGGTGCCTCGACCGACAGCGCCGTGAACTGGACCAACCTGTTCAACGACCCCGACGACGACCTGAACTCGATCACCCGCTTCGGCCCGGGCACTTTCAGCTACGACCTGCCGATCGCAGATCTGGGCACCACGATCAACCTGTTCTACTGGTCCAGCGCCTACGCGCAGGTGAAAGCGGGCGAAGCGCCGGCGAACGGCAACTTCACGCTCAGCGCCAACTACTTCAATACGTTCCTGATGGAGGACGTGCAGTTGCTCGACGTCAACGATGTCGCCATCGCGCAGTGGTCGATGGTCGACCTGAACGAAGGTCGCGCGGTGTTCGACCAGAGTGGCCGTCTGGCCGCCGTGAGCCCGCCACCCGACCTGACGGCGGTGTCCGAACCGGCCTCGGCAGCGCTGGTGCTGGCCGCGCTGCTGGGTCTGGCGTCGACCCGACGGCGGGCCGCCAACAAGCCACGGGCCGTGGCCGACTGACGACGGGTCGGTGTCCGCGTCTCGCAGGCACCAAGCTGAAAAGTGTGAAGCAAGCCGATAGGCCGGATTCTGTGCGGCAGCGCCTCTTGCGAAGCGCCGCCGTGACCGCCATTCCTCTTGGCTCCAGGTCGCCCTGAAGCTCGGTGCTACCTACCCGCACACTCTCCGGGCCAGATCAACGTGTGCCTACTTGGTATTGCTGCGCGCAGAGATTGCCCGTTTCACCCAGGCCGAAGTTTTGCCCCTGCCGGGATGACCCTCAGAACCGGGCTTGCACCCGGTGTTGTGCGGCAAGCCGCCCAACCCTGCCGGCTTGCGCCGGCGCCTGACAGACCACCCCCACCGGGACCCCGACCTGACTCGTCTCTGTTGCTCTGATCCGCACCTCACGGTGGACAGCCGTTAGCTGCTACGCCGCCCTGCGCAGTCCGGACCTTCCTCCAGTGCCGTGTTTCCACGCTCGCACCAGCGGCGGTCTGGCTTGCTTCACGCTCGGATTATCACCAGTGCGTCGAGGCTTTCTGGTCGACGCTGTTGGCGTCGCCCATCCTGTGGGCGCTGGCGCAGTTTCAATCTGCGGGCAGTCGCGTCGGGCGCCCTCAAGGCAACTGCGGTTGCGTCCAGCCTTCGGTGCTGGTCAAGGTGTTCAGGAACGCCACGATCTTGTCCAACTCGGCTTCGCTCAGGTTGGTGGGCTGCAACAGCGGGCTTTTGTTGGGGTCGGGTTTGCCACCGCTGGCCATGTAGCGCACGGCTTCCTTCAGCGTCGCCACACTGCCGTCGTGGAAGTACGGGGCCGAGAGTTCGATGCTGCGCAGCGTGGGCGTCTTGAACGCACTGCGGTCGGCCTCGTTCTTCGTGACGTTGAAGCGGCCGACGTCGGGTTTTTCCTTGCCGTGTTCCAGGCCGATGTTGAAGAAGGTGCTGTTGCCGTAGACCGGCGACGTGTGGCAAACGGCGCAACGGCCCTTGCCGGCAAACAGCGCCTGGCCTTCGATGGCCGCCGCCGACACCGCCTTCTTGTCACCGCGCTCATGACGGTCCCAGGCCGAGTTGTCGCTGTTCAGACTGCGAAAGAACGTGGCGAGCGTCTTGGCGATGTTGTCTGGCGTGGCATCGCTGTTGTAGAGGGCGCTGAACTGCGTCTTGTAGCCAGGAATGGAGTTCAGCAAGGCCGCCACTTTCACCGGGTCAGCGCCACTTTGCGCACGCCAGGCTGCGGTCACCTGGCCTTCCAGTGTGGTGGCACGGCCGTCCCAGTACCAAAGCGTCTGGTGGCCCGCGTTGTACAGCGTGGGCGTGTGGCGGGTGTTGAGCACGCCGTCGTCGCGGCGCGACAGCACCTGAGCGTCGGTCCAGCCCAGGTGGCGGTAATGGCAGGTCTGACAGGCCGTCTTGCCGCTGCCGGACAAGCGCGGGTCGGCGAACAGTTGTTTGCCCAGCGCCACCTTGGCGGGAGTGACCGGGTTGTCGGCCGGCACTGCCATCGCAGGCAATGCGGTTTGCGGGGTGTCGCCGGTGGTGGCGCAGGCCGCAAGCAGTGCGCTCAGCACGGCGGCCAGGGGCAAGAACAGGGCGCGATTGAACTGCATGCTTGAAACCCTCGGTGGTGATCGTGAGAGTTCCAGCTTAGCCAAGCCTGGCGTGTAGCGCAGTGGTGTTAGCCCGCACTGTGGGCAGCGTTCGAAAGACGAACACGAGCGCCCGCAGCGCCCTGAAACTCAAAGCCAGCGTTTGCGCCGACGGTACGACTTCATGTCGCGGAAGTTCTTGCGGCCTTCGGTCGACAGGCCCAGGTAGAACTCCTTCACGTCCGGGTTCTCGGCCAGTTCACGGGCCGCGCCGTCCATCATGATGCGGCCGCTCTCCAGGATGTAGCCGTAATCGGCGTACTTCAGCGCCACGTTGGTGTTCTGCTCGGCCAGCAGGATGCTGACGCCTTCCTTCTGGTTGAGGTCGCGGATGATCTCGAAAATCTCGGCCACGATCTGTGGCGCCAGGCCCATCGACGGCTCGTCGAGCAACAGCATCGAGGGTTTGGCCATCATGGCGCGGCCGATGGCGGTCATTTGCTGTTCGCCGCCCGAGGTGTAGCCGGCCAGGCTGGTGCGGCGCGTCTTCAAACGCGGGAAATAGGCATAGACGCGCTCGAGTGCGTCCTGCAACTCTGCGCCGCGGATCTTGCGCGTGTAAGCGCCGGTGAGCAGGTTGTCTTCGACGGTCAGGTGGCCGAAGCAGTGCCGCCCTTCCATCACCTGAACCATGCCCATGCCGACCATGTCGCCGGGCGAGAGTTGGTCGGTGCGTTTGCCGCGGAATTCGATCGAACCCTTGGTGATGTTGCCGCGCTCCGAAGCCAGCAGGGTCGACACCGACTTCAGCGTCGTGCTCTTGCCGGCGCCGTTGCCGCCCAGCAGGGCCACGATCTTGCCTTGCGGCACCTCGAGCGAGACGCCGCGCAACACCAGGATCACATGGTCGTAGATGACCTCGATGCTCTTCACCGCCAGGATCGGCGGCACGCTGCTGGAGGCCGCTTGGGGGCTCGTGTGTTCGGCCGGTGCGTTCATGGGCTGGTCTCGAAAAGGGCCTGCAGGACATAAAACGGGGCGGGCCGCAGCCCGCCCCGTCGATTCAACACGATGCGCGATCGGTGAGCGCGTTCCGTCAACTCGACGGCCAACTCGCGCTCACCGAAACGCGTTCACCAAAAACCGATCAGCACTTGCGCGGCGTGATCTTCTGCTCGACGGCGTACTTGGCGGCCGACTCTTCGACCATCTCGCGGATCATCTTGCGGTCTGACGAGACCCAGTCCGGCGTCACGATGTTCCACTTTGCACCGTCCCACTGGATGATCTTGACCGAGCCCGAACCTTCGTGGTCAGAACAGGACAGCTTGAACGACGGCAGCATGCCTTCGATGCCCAGCGCCTTCAGCCGTGCCGGCGTCAGGTCCAAGGCCTCGAAGCCGGCGCGCATTTCGTCGCCGTTGAGCGTCTGGCCACGCTTGTTGGCAATGCGTTGACCGTTGCGAACAGCCTCTATCCAGAAGATACCTGCCGTGACGCCGCGGTTCCAGTAGATGTTGCCGATGCGCTTGGGGTCAGACAGGTTGCCCTTGCCAGCGCCGTAAACCACCTTTTCGATGTCCTGCACGAGCGGGAAGTTCTTGCCGCTGGGCACGTTGGCCGCAGCAAAGTAGCCCTTCGCCGCTTCGCCCGCCGGCAACACGTCCTCTTCCGAGCCGGCCCACCACACACCGACCATCTTCTCGCGCGGGAAGTTGGTGCGTGCGGCGCTGGTGATCGCGGTCGAGTTCATGCCGGCGCCGAAGCCCCACAGCGTGATCCAGTCCGGACGTTCCTGGCGCACGCGCAGCCACTGCGCCTGCTGCTCGATGCCGGGTGCGGCGACCGGGATCTCGATCAGCTCGAAGCCCCAGTCCTTGGCCAGGCGCCGCATCACCGGCAGCGGCTCGCGGCCGAAGGCCGAGTCGAGGTAGAGGTGGGCGATCTTCTTGCCCTTCAGATTGGCCACGCCGCCTTCTTTGGTGGCGATCCAGTTCAGCTTGGCGGAAATCTGCGACCAATAGCTGGTCATGGTCGAAAAGACCCAAGGGAAGACGCGGCCGTCGGCGGCGTCGGAGCGGCCATAACCGTACTGTGTGAGCACGACCTTGTCGTCATCGACCCGGTTGAGCACGCCGTAAGCGATGGGAGTGGCGAGCGGCTCGAAGATGTGCATCTGCTGGTCGCCCCTCTTCAGCAGACGCTGGTAGCACTCGACACCGCGCGCAGCGTTGTACTCGGTCTCGCACTCGGCCCAGACCATCTGCACGCCGTTGACACCACCCTCCTTCATGTTGACGTACTGAAGGTAGTCGATGATGCCGCCGAAGAATCCGCTGCCGCCGGCGGCGAAGGCGCCGACACGGTAACTCGGAATGCCGAAATACTGCTCCTTGGCCTGCGCCTGCGCCAGCGACGGCGCGAGCGAGACACCGGCCACCACCGCAGCGGCCATCAAGCCGCGAAGAGTGCGGCCAATTCCAACGTTAAACATGTGGATAGTCTCCATTTTTCAGTGGTTGATTGAGCTGAGCCGAGAACAATCTGTGGAACCGCGCTCAGTGCGGGAACGGCCACAGCCGCAGTCTTTCTTTCGTCAACTGCCACATCCGGGCCAGCCCGTGCGGCTCGACGATGAGGAAGATGATGATCAAAGCGCCGAAGACGATGAGTTCCACCGCTGAAATCAGACTGGCATCGACGGTCTGGCCGAAGACGGCATGGAACAGCACACTCAGGAAGATCGGCAGCAGCAGGATGAAACCGGCGCCGAGGAAGGAGCCCAGGATGGTGCCGACGCCGCCGATGATGATCATGAAGAGGATGCGGAACGAGAGGTCGATGGTGAAGGCCGAAGGCTCCACCGTACCCAGATACGCGAAGGCAAACAGTGCGCCACCGACACCGCAGTAGAACGAGCTGATGGCGAAGGCCTGCAGCTTGGTGCGCATCAGCGGCAGACCCATCACTTCGGCCGCCACGTCCATGTCGCGCACCGCCATCCAGGCGCGCCCCGTGGCGCCGCGTGCCATGTTCTTGGCCAGCAGCGCCAGGCCGGCCACGATCGCCAGCACGATGAGGTATTTCTCCTGCGCTGTATTGAAGGCGTAACCCAGGATGACGATGGGCTGGGCGGTGATGACACCCGAGGGGTCGTTGTTCTTGAACCAGCCGAACTTGTCGAGCGCCCAGACGATGAAGAACTGCGCCGCCAGCGTGGCCACGGCCAGGTACAGCCCGCGGATGCGCAGGCTGGGCAGACCGAAGGCGATGCCCACCCCGGCCGCACACAGACCCGAGAGCACCACGGCGACGAGGAACGGCATGCCGTCCACACGCAGCATGAAGTTGTAGCAAGCGAAGGCGCCCACGGCCATGAAACCGGCCGAGCCCAGGGAAAGCTGTCCCGCATAGCCCGTGAGGATGTTCTGCCCCAGCGCCACCAGCGAGAAGATCAACCAGGGAATCAGCAGCGCGCGCAGCCAGTAGTCGGAGGCGATGTAGGGGATGACCACCACCGCCACGGCCAACAAGGCCAGCATGGCAAAACGGTCCTGCCGCAGCGGGAAAATCTGACTGTCCTGCCCATAGCTGGTGCGGAACTGGCCGGCTTCTCTGTAGAACATGGTGTTTGTCTCGTTTCAGCCGAACTCAGACGCGCCGGATGATCTTCTCGCCGAACAGGCCTTCGGGCCGGACCAGCAGGAACAGGATGGCCAGCACATAAGGGAACCAGCTTTCGATGCCACCGCCGACCGAGGGCCCGATGTAGACCTCGGCCAGCTTCTCGGCCGCGCCGACGATGAGGCCGGCGACGATGACGCCCGGCACCGAGGTGAAGCCGCCGATGATCAACACCGGCAGCGCCTTGAGGGCAACGAACACCAGCGCGAACTGCACGCCGCTGCGCGCGCCCCACAACATGCCAGCCACCAAGGCCACGACGCCGGAAATCGCCCACACCAGAGCCCAGATGCGCTTGAGCGGGATGCCGATCGACAGCGCCGCAGCATGATCGTCAGCCACCGCGCGCAGGGCACGGCCGACCTTGGTGCGCGAGAACACCAGGGAAAGGGTGGCCACCAAAATCGCCGCCACGACCGCCGCAAAGATGTCGATCTGGCTGATGAACAAACCCGCGTTGTCGGCCAGCCAGGGCAGCGGCTGGTCCTTGATGCCGAGGTCGAGGCGGCGCACTTCGACGCCCCAGACCAACTGCGCTACCCCTTCGATGACGAAGGTCAGGCCGATGGTGGCCATCAGCAGCGTGATCTCGTGCTGATTCACCAGCGGCCGCAGCACAAAACGTTCGATGCCCAGGCCGAGCAGCGCCATCAGACCGATGGTGATGGGCAGCGCCAGCCAGAACGGTGCGCCGAGTTCCATGAAGCCGACGAAGGACAGCGCGGCGAAGAACACCATCGCGCCCTGCGCGAAATTGAACACGCCCGAGGCCTTGTAGATGAGCACGAAGCCCAGCGCCACGAGGGCGTACATGACGCCGGAGAGCAGTCCGCCCACCAGCACTTCCAGGAAAAATTGAAAGCCTGCCATCTGTAGATTCGCTCAGTGCGCTCGCTTCAGTGCGCCACGCCGAGGTAGGCGTCGATCACGTTCTGGTTGGCCCGCACTTCGTCGGGGGTGCCGTCGCCGATCTTCTTGCCGTAGTCGAGAACGACGACGCGGTCGGAGATGTCCATCACGACACCCATGTCGTGTTCGATCAGCACGATCGTGGTGCCGTAGTGGTCGTTGACATCGAGCACGAAGCGGCACATGTCCTGCTTCTCCTCGATGTTCATGCCGGCCATCGGTTCGTCGAGCAGCAGCACCTTGGGCTCGGCGGCGATCGCGCGACCGAGTTCCACGCGCTTTTGCAGCCCGTACGGCAGGCGCCCGACCGGCGTCTTGCGTATGTGTTCGATTTCGAGGAACTCGATGATCTCTTCGACGGCTTCGCGGTTCTCGGTCTCCTCGCGCAGCGCGCGCGGCAGGCGAAACGCCACTTCGAGAAAGTTGGCGTGCATGCGCAGGTTGCGCCCGGCCATGATGTTGTCGAGCACCGTCATGCCCTTGAACAGCGCGATGTTCTGGAAGGTGCGCGAAATGCCCAGGTGCGCGGCGCGGCGCGGCGTGATGCCGGTGATCACCTCACCGGCGAAGCGCAGGGTGCCTTCCTGCGGCCGATAGACGCCGTTGATGACGTTGAGCATGCTGCTCTTGCCCGCGCCGTTCGGGCCGATGATGGCGCGCACTTCGTGCTTGCGCACATCGAAGGAGATCTTGGTCAGCGCCTTGACGCCGCCAAAGGCCATCGAGATGTCCTGCACCTCGATGATCGGGCCGCCGATCGGGAATGCGCGCGCGTGGGCGTGAAGTTGGACTGTCATGGCGTGCGGCCTTCAGGCAACCTTTTTCAACTGCGCCGGCGCGAAGGTCTTCGCGTCGGAAATGGTCAGGTCGGCCGATACGTTGCCGACCCGGCCGTCTTCGTAACGCACCTGCGCGTCGATGCGCACGTTCTTGCGCCCGTCGTAAAGGGCGTCCACCAAGGTCTGATAACGCTCGCCGATGAAACCGCGCCGCACTTTGCGGGTGCGCGTCAGTTCACCGTCGTCGGCGTCGAGTTCCTTGTGCAGGATGAGGAAACGGTGGATCTGCGATTGCGCCAGCGTCGGCTCGCGCGCCAGGTCGGCGTTGGCTTGTGCCACGCAATCGGCGATCAGGCCATGCACTTCCTTGCGCGTGGCCAGGTCGCCATAACCGGTGTAGGCAATGTCGCGCCGGTCGGCCCAGTTGCCGACCGCGGCGAGGTCGATGTTGACGAACATGCAGACGCGGTCGCGCCCGTCGCCGAAGGCCACCGCCTCCTTGATGTACGGAAAGAACTTGAGCTTGTTCTCGAGGTACTTGGGCGCGAACAGGCTGCCGTCGGACAGCGCACCCACGTCCTTCACGCGATCGATGATGCGCAGGTGGCCGTCGTCGCCCACGTAACCGGCGTCGCCGGTGTGGAACCAGCCGTCGGCGTCCTTGGCCGCGCGCGTCGCCTCGGGGTTGAGGTGGTACTCGGTGAACAGGCCGGGCGAACGGATCAGCAGTTCGCGCTGCGGCGTGAAACTCAGCTCCACGCCTTTGACCGCCGGGCCCACGGTGTCGGGCTTGACCTGACCGTTCGGCTGCACACACACGAAGACGCTGGTCTCGGTGGAACCGTAGAGCTGCTTCAGGTTGATGCCGATGGAGCGGAAGAACATCAGCAGGTCGGCGCCGATGGCCTCGCCCGCCGTGTAGGCGACGCGCAAGCGGCTCATGCCCAGCACATCGCGCAGCGGGCCGTAGATCAACAGGTCGCAGAGCTTGTAGGCCATCCGGTCGCCCAGCGCCACCGAATCACCGGCCAGAACCTGGGCACCGACGCGGCGTGCCAGCGTCATCGCCTGCGCATACAGCCAGCGCTTGATGCGGCTGGCGTCTTCCATGCGGATGGTGACATCGGTGAGCAGCGACTCCAGCACGCGGGGTGGCGCGAAGAAGTAGGTCGGCCCGACTTCACGCATGTCGGACAGCATGGTCTCGGGCGATTCCGGGCAGCAGATGCAGTAGCCGACCACCATCGGCTGCGCGTAGCTGAACATGTTCTGACCGATCCAGGCCGGCGGCAGGTAAGCCACCGCCACGTCCTCGTCGTTCAGGCCTTCCATCTCGGCGGCGGCGCGTGCGCGGTCGATCAGCGCCGTGTGCGTCAGCACCACACCCTTGGCCTGCCCGGTGGTGCCGGAGGTGAAGAACATCGCAGCAGCTTCGCTGCCGCGCCCCATCCGGGCTTCGGCCAGAACCGCGTCGCGGCGCGTCGCCAACACGGCTTCGCCCTGCTTGCGGAAGTCGACAAAACTGATCAGTTGCGGCTGCGCGTAGTGGCGCATGCCCCGGTCTTCGTCATAGACGATGCGCTGGATGTGCGGGCATTGCGGCAGGATCTCGAGCAGCTTGTCGACCTGCTCCTGGTCCTCGGCGAAGACGTGGGTGACATCGGCGGCGCGCAGCGGATTGGCCAGTTCGTCGGCAGCGGCATCCTGGTACAAGGGCACTGCCACACCGCCCAGCCACTGCGCCGCACACATGGCGGCATACAGGCGCGGCCGGTTGTCGCCGATCAGGGCCAGATGCCCCCCTCGCTGGAAGCCATCGGCCTGCAACGCAGCGGCAATTGCCGCCACCTTGTCGGCCAGTTGCTGCCAGCTCAGGGTTTGCCAGATGCCCCGGCTCTTCTCGCGTATGGCGGGCCTGGCGCCGCGCTGGCTGGCGTGGTGCAGCAACAGCTTGGGGAAAGTGTCGAGAGAGGCTGAATCGCTGGGCATTTTCAGAAACATCGCTACGAAATAGGGTGATCAGACCCGACGGCTCAAGCCTTGGCAAAGCTGCACGGCCCGCAGAATTCAGGCAACCGCGTAATGTAGGTAGCGCTTGCGGCAAGATTCGTCCGGAATCAGACAATTTCAGGGTTTCCGATTGATAGCACATACCCGATCAACGCCCGACTTCGTGCGCGCCACCTTGTGGAGCCGCTCGCTCAGTGAGCCGCAACTGCGTCGTGTCTGTGCCGATGTGCGCGAGCGCTTCGTGCCGCGCGGCAGCGTCGTCTGCCACAGCGGCGCGCAGGTGGATTTCTGGCATGGCGTGGTCGACGGCATGATCAAGGTCAGCCTGGTCTCGAACACCGGAAAGACCTCGACGCTGACCGGATTGACCGCTGGCGCCTGGTTCGGCGAAGGCTCGGTGCTGAGGTCGACCACCTGGGGCTTCGACGGTGTGGCCATGCGCGACACGCAGATCGCCATGGTGCCGCGCGAGACTTTTCTGTGGCTCATGGAAGAAAGCCAGGCCTTCAACCGCTTCGTCATCAGCCAGCTCAATGAACGACTCTCGCAGTTCCTGGCCATCATCGAGGCCGAGCGGCTCGAAGTCGCCGAGGTGCGTGTCGCCCGTTGCCTGGCCTGGCTCTTCAACCCGCTGCTGTACCCCGATGTCGGCCTGCGGCTCGAGCTGACACAGCAGGAGATCGGCTACCTGGCAGGCGTGCCCCGGCAACGAGTGAACCGCGCCCTGCGCCTGATGGAAGACGCCGGGTTGCTGAAGATCGAGTACGGTGCCGTGCAGGTGCTGGACCTGGCCGGCATGCGGTCCTTTCGGGTCTGAGCCACGGCGGGCGACTGCGGGTTGGAACCTCACAAACAAGGTTGGCGCAGCGCGCTTGTGCCTTGAAGTCCATAACCTTCGTTACCGAACGTAGGCCAGCGCTCGCCACTCCAGCGGCACGGTCGCCAATGCGGGATGCATGGCCAGCGTGGCGGGATAGAGCGGGCGATGTTCGGGCAATGCCGACAGCCGCAGGCCGGTCGCCTCGGCAACGATCACGTCGATGAACGACTGCAAAACATGCGGCTCGGGTCGCTCTCTCGGCCGGGCGCCAACAGTGAACGGACGGCCTCGGTGCGCGAATAGGCCTTGCCGAGATGCCGCACGGCGGCGTCGGCAATGGCATCGATTCGGTCTTTCTGGATGTCGATGGCCGCCAGCCGACGCAGCATCAGCGCGCGTTGTCTGCAGTAGTGCCACACCGTCTGTGTGCCGATCGGCCGTCCCGGGCTGGCCTCGATCAACAAGCCGTCGCCGACATACACCGCCGCGTGGGTGAAGTGGGCTGCCTGCCGCACGTCGGGGTTGTTCACCGTGCCCTGTGCCACTTGCACCAGCCAGCCGGTCTTGCTGCCGCTGGTCGCAAACAACACGATGTCGCCACGCTGCCAATCGCTGAAATTGGGAACCCAGCGGCCGGGCCAGCCCCTGGGGGTGGAGGGTTCGACCGCAGCATCTGCCGTCAGCTTGGCATGGGCCAGCGACGGCAGCACGGTGTCTAGCAAGGTTTCAGCCCACCTGCCTTGCGCGCAACACGCGCGGCTGCACGCGTGTCACCTCACACTCATACGACTGCCCGATGCGCAAGTCCGCAAGCACGACGCCTTCGGTGCGGGCGTTGAAGGCCAAGCCCAAACCGCCCTCAGTTTCCAGATACACGACCCCGTAATCCAGCAAGAGCTCCGTCACCTTGGCCTGCAGACGCTGAACATCGGCAGCAGCTTGGGCCTGCGGCGCCAGGGGCTGGACGGGCAATCTCTCTTGTTGGGCTGAAGACATGGCGAAGATGTACCACAACAGCGTGCCCCAGGGCAACAACGGCTGGCCTGGGGTGTTCGGTGTCACGCGCGCAAGCCATTGCGGACCCGAGCGCGGGCTAAAACGCGAACTCAGGCGCGAACTCAATCGCGGGCACCCAGCAT
>Ga0209181_10007099_pt1 | contig 15466 bp, 9 predicted proteins | sample MAT05_FD_187208 | JGI IMG/M metagenome (GOLD analysis project Ga0209181, IMG submission 187208) | Freshwater microbial communities from Lake Fryxell liftoff mats and glacier meltwater in Antarctica - MAT-05 (SPAdes) (version 2) | ecosystem: Environmental > Aquatic > Freshwater > Ice > Liftoff... | reverse complement strand
TATCTCATATCTCGCGTCTTGTGTCTTGTGTCTTGTGTCTTGTGTCTTGTGTCTCATATCTCGTATCTCATATCTCGCGTCTTGTGTCTTGTGTCTTGTGTCTTGTGTCTTGTGTCTCATATCTCGTATCTCATATCTCGCGTCTTGTGTCTTGTGTCTTGTGTCTTGTGTCTTGTGTCTCATATCTCGTATCTCATATCTCGCGTCTTGTGTCTTGTGTCTTGTGTCTTGTGTCTTGTGTCTTATGTCTTGTGTCTTGTCTCTCCTGCGGCGATCTTTCCAAGCCGATTGATGCGGAAACACGGAGAATTATTGATTCCATTTCTACTTCGACTATTCAGCAGGCGCGTTTGGAGGTTGACAGCGTATTCAAAAATGCCGTGATAACTAAAATGCCACAGGCAATTGATTCTATCCGGCAAATTCGGCTGAAAGAAATTGAAGAACAATTAAAAAGTATACCCGTAGATGGGGGTCAGTAAGGGGAATTAAGGCTTTTTTTTCTTGCCTTTTATTTCGCCTGACATTTGCAAGATCGTCTCCTCCGGATCCGTATTAGCCACCACCCGGATAACTTTGAGTTGCCGCCCTGATTTGCCGGTTGTGTTAAAAGTGATCGTCACAGCTCCGGTTGAACCTGGTGCTATTGGTATCTTGGGATAAGTCGGAATGGTACAACCGCAAGTCACTTTCACCTCTTTAATGCGCAGAGAATCAGTACCCGTATTGACAAATTGGTATATTTTTACAATACTTTTACCGCGTACAACAGTACCAAAATCAAAAAATGATGCTTCAAAATGGATAGCAGCGTGAGTTTTGACAGAATCCACAAAAACAGGGATTATTTGAGATTTACCTGTACGAGAGGACACCAGAAAAATGGCCAGCAGGAGTACGCTAAACATTATATGTTTTGACATAATTTATTTGTCGGTAGTGAAAAATTATTGTTGCAAAGTAACGTATAAATAATAAATTTGCAAAGCAAAATGTATCGTTGGGTTAGTGTAGGGCATTTTTACTAACTCCATTTAGTTTAAAATATTTCTGGCCTTTAAAATCAACAATTGGAGAGACGTAGATGTTAGGAACGAGTTCGTTCCTAATGATTCCTTATCAGAGAGTTGCCGATTTCTTTAACCTTATCAAATCTTAGGTATTCAAGGCCATCTCGATCAATCTCATCAAGAGGTCAGTTGCTCGCAAACTGATACGGCGTAAGTGTTTATTTCGGCGTACTGTATATTAGTGCGATATCCCTGTAAAACAATAAAAATTGCACAGAACTGCGTACCTTTGCGGCCAATCACCGTTAGAAGCGGTGCTGAAACTGTTTCTAATGCTCAAGTACGTGATTGGAAACAATTGCTTTATCATCAATGGTTCGCAGGATATTCGATTTCGGAGTTTAGACTTCAGACAGCCGACTTCTAACAGCGGACTGCTGACTGCCTACCTCTAACTGTGGACTGTCTAACTGCCGACTGTCTGACCGCCGACTGTGGACTGTCTGACTGACGACTGTGGACGCTCTAACTGCCGACTCTCTAACCACTTATTCATCTATGCCATCTGTTTCTCAGCGCGGCGCTGCCGCCTTTAGTTCGCCCATCCGAAAATTGGCTGCGGCTGCCGAACAGGCCAAACTTGCCGGCAAAAAAGTATATCACCTAAATATCGGCCAGCCGGACATACTGACCCCTGAAAATGCCTTACGTGCTGTACGGGAGGCAAAAATTGATATTTTATCATACAGCCCCTCTCAAGGGCATGCTCCTTACCGCGAGCAGCTGCCCAAATATTACAGGAAATACGGCGTGGAAATCACGCCCAATGATATTTTGGTCACTTCCGGCGCATCAGAGGGCATTTTATTTGCTTTGCTGGCCTGTTTAGATCGCGGACAATCCATCATCAGCCCCGAACCCTTATATGCCAACTACTTAGGCTTTGCCGGCATGGCTGATGTCGAAATAAAACCTGTTACGACTAAGATTGCTTCCGGTTTTGCCTTACCGGGCATCGCCGACTTTCAACAGGCCCTGACACCGGATGTAAAGGGCATTTTATTGTGCAATCCCAATAACCCGACCGGAGCCTTATACCCTGAAAGCACCCTCCGGGCATTGGGAGAATTGGTGTTGGCCCACGATTTATTCCTGATGGTAGACGAAGTATATCGGGAGTTTTGTTACACCGAATCTGAAGGGTTTTTTTCGGCTTTGCGCCTGCCGGGCTTAGAACAGCATGTCATTGTGATAGATTCTGTATCAAAGCGTTATAGTGCCTGTGGTGCCCGGATTGGCGCTATTGTCACAAGAAATGCCGCCGTGCGCACTACCATTCAGAAATATGCAGAAACGCGCCTGAGTCCGCCCAGTTACGGGCAAATTTTTGCGGAGGCCACCCTGCAAACAGAGGATTCCTATTTTGATACGGTTAAAACGGAATACCGCAATCGGCGGGATTTACTATTTGGCCGCCTGTCCAAGATACCCGGAGTCACCTGCTATTTGCCGGAAGGTGCCTTTTATGTATTTGCAGAATTGCCCATTGACAATTCTGACCGTTTTTGTCGCTGGTTGCTGGAAGATTTTGATCACGAAGGACAAACGCTCATGCTGGCTCCCGGAAGCGGGTTTTATGCTACACCGGGGCTGGGCCTCCGGGAGGTGCGTTTTGCTTATGTGTTGAATACAGGCGATTTGTCGAACGCAATGGATTGCTTAGAACGGGCGCTGGAAGTATATCCTGGCCGATCACACCATGAAGTGTTTGCTGAAAAGGTGTTGCTGATGACGTAATTAAACTTAAAAAACAGGGTAATTAGGTAAATAGAAATAATCGTGGTTTTGAATTTCATTAATTACCTTATTATCAAAGGTTTGTGAGACTGTGGACTGCCGAATATTGACTGTGGACTACTTACTAAAGCAAACCCGCGATTGTTTTTATTCACCTACTTATCAGTAAAATAACGAATCAATCCGGGTTGATTTTTATATTTTTTGCATAATTTCAACATTTCCTTGTATTTTTGCGTTTTAAGTAGGTTTCTGCAATAAACGCGGGTATCAGTTTATACAAGATTCACACAATCAAACAGTTGGGTAACTAATCACCAGTAACCACTTATCTGTCCTGTATTACCAGCCAATAACCCTCAAACTGCCCCGTGATTAAGGCATTGGCCTGACTTTATGGATAATTTTCCATTCTATAAACAACATGATTCGTCGGACTGCGGTGCGGCGTGCCTGCGCATGGTCGCACGGCACTACGGACGGCATTATTCCTTAGAATACCTCCGCGAACAGTCGTTTTTGGATAGAGAAGGGGTATCGCTCATGGGGGTGGCTCATGCGGGCGAAAAAATTGGTTTTCGCACGCTAGGAGTCAAAACGGGTCTGAAACGCTTTCAGGAAGACATTCCCCTGCCTTGCATAGCACATTGGGAACAGGATCACTTTGTGGTGGTATATAAGGTGCAAAACAAAAAAGTATGGGTAGCCAATCCGGAGGTCGGAAAAATTCAGTTGGAGGAAGAAGAGTTTTTGAATGGATGGATTAGTGATGTGGTCAATACGGAGCCACAAGGCATTTTATTGTTGTTGGAAACAACGCCGGAATTTTTTAAACGCGAAGGAGAAAAAATCAATGATACGGGATTTAGTTTTTTGTGGTCTTATTTGCAGCGTTACCAGCGGTTGGTTTGGCAGCTGTTATTGGGTCTCGTATTAGGGAGTTGTATTCAGTTGGCGTTTCCCTTCCTCATGCAGGCATTGGTAGACAAAGGTGTTCAGATCAACGACCTCAATTTTGTCTACTTGATTCTTGCGGCACAAGCCATGTTGTTTGTTAGCCAGGTCGCGGTAGAATTCATACGTGGCTGGATACTGCTGCATATTGGCACGCGGGTCAACATCAATTTGGTATCGGATTTTCTCATCAAATTGATGCGCTTACCCATGTCTTTTTTCGATACCAAAATGACGGGTGATTTGCTCCAACGCATTTATGACAATGAGCGGATTGAACGGTTTTTGACTTCTTCTTCGCTTGTTACGTTGTTTTCAATTGTTAATCTGTTGATCTTTGGCGCAGTACTGTTGTTTTATAATCCAAAAATTTTTGTGACTTTTTTGATTGCCGCTATACTGTATTTTGGATGGGTCATTATATTTTTGCGAAGACGTCGCACGTTGGATTACCGGCGTTTTGAACAGATGGCGGAAAATCAAAATAAATTGATTGAGCTGGTCAATGGAATGCAGGAGATAAAACTCCACAATGCAGAGCGTCAAAAACGATGGGCCTGGGAGCGTATTCAGGCGCGGTTATTCCGAGTGAATGTGCAATACCTTGCTACCGACCAGTTTCAACGTGCCGGTGCCGCATTTATCAATGAAGGCAAAAACATCGTGATCTCCGTAATGGCTGCCAGTGCCGTCATAGCGGGAGATATGACGCTTGGCATGATGTTGGCGGTACAGTATATCATTGGTCACATGAATACGCCTTTAGAAGCGTTGGTACAATTCATACTGGCGGCTCAGGAAGCCAAAATCAGCTTGGAGCGGATGAATGAAATCCACCAACGGCCAGACGAGGAGCCTGATAATGACCAAAAAGTAACAGTATTGCCTTCTAATGGTGATTTGATATTACAAAATGTTTCTTTCCGTTATGGCGGGCCGCATGACCCATTGGTACTGCGCAACGTAACCCTTAATTTCAGAGAAGGCAAAACAACTGCAATAGTAGGAACCAGCGGAAGCGGAAAAACAACACTCTTGAAATTATTGCTCAATTTTTATCCGCCCGTTGAAGGTTTTATCCGGCTCGGCGACCTCAATTTGAGCAATATCAATAGTGCCATCTGGCGCAACAATTGCGGCGTAGTGATGCAGGATGGTTATATTTTTTCGGATACCATTGCACGAAATATTGGGTTGGGAGACGAAACGGTTGACCGTCGCCGATTACTTTATGCAGCGAAAGTAGCGAATATACAAAATTTTATTGAATCTTTGCCGTTGGGATATAATACTAAGGTCGGTCAAGATGGTTCAGGGTTAAGTCAGGGCCAGAAACAACGACTTTTGATAGCAAGAGCCGTGTACAAAGACCCCAATTATATCTTTTTTGATGAAGCTACCAATGCTTTGGATGCTTATAATGAGCGGGTTATCCTGCACAATCTGGAGCATACTTTTCGCAATAAAACTGTTATAATTGTGGCACACCGATTGAGTACCGTTCGCAATGCTGATCATATTATCGTCTTAGAAAAAGGTGAAGTGGTAGAGCAGGGTACGCATCAGCTGCTAACCGATAAACGGGGCGCTTATTACCATTTGGTCAAAGATCAATTGGAACTTGGCGTTTAGGGATTGGCGATTGGGTGATTGGATCAATCTAAAATCAGCCGCTTCTTCCAATACTCAATTATTCAACTACTCAATTATTCAATTATTCAATTCTTTAATTACTCAATCAATCAATCACTAACTCACTACTAAAAAAATATGAGATTAGATATCGCTTACAATACTGAAAGTGAAGATATTCGCTACCCGGAGTACGGCCGCGGCATACAGGAAATGCTGCAATTTGCCGTCACCATACAGGAACGTGCGCACCGCCAAAAAACGGTAGAAGCCATCGTCGCCATGATGCAAATTGTCAACCCCGGCAATAACCGCAACAACATGGATGATTATCGGGAGAAACTGTGGAACCACGCTTTTGCCATTGTTAATTATGCTTTGGATGTAACGCCGCCTTATGGTGTCGTCATCCGCAGAAAAGATGAGCGCGCCTACCCGGACCCTATTGGCTACCCATCGTCTGCCAAACGCTTTCGCCATTACGGTAGCAGCATTCAAAACCTGATTGAAAAAGCCGTAGCCATGCCTGATGGCCCGAAAAAAGAAGGCTTTGTAGAAGTCATTGCTTCTTACATGAAATTAGCCTATAAAACCTGGAACAAGGAACACTACGTGAGTGATGTCATTGTGAAAGATGACCTTGAAATTCTTTCGGAAGGCCGTTTGGAATTGCACGAAGGCCACAGTTCACTGGATGTGCTGGCGGCAGGTGCCAATCGTTTGGATCGCGACCGTTCCCGCAGCCGAAGTGGCAGCGGCAGTAGTAGTGGTAGCAGGAATCGCGGTGGGGGTAGTAGTGGCGGCAGAAATCGGGGCGGCAATAATAGTAATAGTAATAATAATAGTAGCGGTAGCAGCGGCCGAAATCAACAACAAAGCTATAAAAGACGCCGTAAATAGTACCGTAAATCATGAAAGACGCTATAAAAGGACTGCCCGAAGTTTGTGAATTTGTGCAACCTTATATCATTGGTATTTGCGGTGGCAGTGGCAGTGGAAAAACCTCTTTTATCCATCAGATTCGGGCTGAATTTCCGGAATCAGAAGTCTGTATTATTTCGCAGGATGATTATTATTTTCCCCGTGAAATTCAAAAAAAAGACGATAAAGGCATGATCAATTTCGATTTGCCTAAATCTATTGATAAAAAAGAATTGTATAAAGACCTCATGCTGTTAATCGGCGGAGAAACCGTGGTGCGAAAAGAATATGTTTTTAATAACGATGCAGCAATTGCAAAATCCCACACTTTTCACCCGGCCCCTGTTCTGATTGTTGAGGGATTATTCGTTTTTCATTACAAAAAAATATTCCGGCTGTTTGACCTGAAAATATTTGTCAACGCCAAGGAGAATCTCAAAATCATCCGTCGCATTAAACGCGATCAGGCAGAACGTAATTACCCTTTAGAGGATGTCTTGTATCGCTACGAACACCACGTGCTGCCATCATGGGAACGCTTTATCGAACCTTACCGCGAGTCTGCCGATCTGATAGTCAATAATAATGATCATTTTAACGGCAGCTTAGCCGTTATCAATGGATTTATGCGGGCCAAATTAGCGGAAAAAGCGACTTTTGCGGCCTCCATAATTGCATAGCAGACAGCCCCACTATTAGCTAAAAACATAGTTTTCCGCGCCGAAAGGGACCCAGTAATACATAACCGCCCCGATTTTATCGCGCACTCCTATGATTTGAAACAACTTGCGTAGAACAAGGTATTAGCGGTTCACCCTCATTAAAGGCAGGGAGATGAACGTCAAACAAAAGTATTCAATATGTAGTTGAATAAAAACAATCGCGGTTTTTTATTGCAAATAATTGATTGTCAATATATTTAAATATTTTATATTAATTGTATCCATCAATGGTTCGTTAAGAATTTAGCCTTTTAACTCGGTATTTCTCGGTGTTTTGATATTTATTTCAGCTTTCGGTAGGTTGCCGTAAGTCAAAATAAATAAAAAGCATACTTTAAATGCTCTGTTTCCTTTAAAAAGGGTAAGAAATGCCTAAATTTTTTTAACGAACCATTGTCCATTCTCCATTACTTAAAAACCGTCAAATTTTTTACTGTAATAAAAAAATATTACGCGTTTTTATCTGTAAATAAATTAATCAGGCATAGATCATATTATTTTTTTGCAAAAAAATGATATGATCTATGCCTGACTAATTCATTACCGTGGCACGACTCATGTTAAAATACACCTTCTTTTTTTCGCTATTCCTCCCGGTCTTCCTGTCTGCTCAAAAGCCCTATTTCCAGCAAGAGGTACATTATCGGATTGTTGCCACCTTAGACGACAAGATACACACCCTGACAGGAAACGTCGAGCTGGAGTATATCAACCAATCGCCGGACACCCTGCGGGAGATATGGATGCACCTTTGGGCAAATGCGTACAAAAACCGGAAAACAGCATTTTCCAAACAACAGCTCCGCAATAACAGTGCAAAATTCTATTTTGCCGATGATAAAGCATTGGGTTATTTTAAAAATTTGGATTTCACCACAGCGGGGCAAAAAATAAGCTGGAAATATGACCCGGAAAACCCCGACATAGCTAAACTGACGCTGCCCGATCTGCTATTGCCGGGCGCAACCGTTCGTATTGCCACACCGTTTTTGTTAAAAATTCCGGAATCCTTCTCCCGATTGGGTCACGTAGCAACCTCCTACCAAATGACCCAATGGTATCCCAAACCAGCAGTGTATGACCATCGGGGCTGGCATCCAATGCCTTATTTAGATCAGGGTGAATTTTATTCGGAATTTGGTACCTTCGATGTAACCATCACCTTGCCCGAAAACTATGTGGTAGGCGCCACCGGAGCGCTGCAAACCCCTTCGGAAATCGAATTTTTACAACAAAAAGAAACAGCATCAAGGGCTATATTGGCAAAAGGGGTGGATGCTAAAAATGATCCATTCCCGCCATCTGCTACTGCCGTCAAAACCCTGCGATACACCGCCGAAAAAGTACACGATTTTGCGTGGTTTGCCGATAAACGGTTCTTAGTTTTGAAAGATACTGCCCGATTAGACAACGGAAAGACGGTGGATTGTTGGGCTATGTTTACCAACGGTGAGGCAGAACTATGGAAAAAAGGGGCATTTTATGTGCGCCGCGCCGTAGAGTTTTACTCCCGGCACGTTGGCGCTTATCCGTGGCCGCACGCCACCGCTGTACACAGCGCCCTGAGCGCCGGCGGCGGCATGGAATACCCCATGATCACGGTTATCGCCGATTCTGGTGACGCAAAATCTTTAGATGATGTGATTACACACGAGGTGGGGCACAACTGGTTTTATGGTATATTAGCCAGTAATGAGCGCATCCATCCGTTTTTAGACGAGGGCTTCAATTCTTATTATGAAAATCGGTACATGAAAATGTATTACGGTGGCGGCAGTTATGACGATTTTCTGCCCAAAAAATTGTATCGCCCTGAACGGGACGGATCTTTGATAGAAAAGGGTTTGATGCTGCTGGCCCGAGAACACAAAGATACCCCGCCTAACAGCCATGCTGATCGCTTTACTCCGATAGGATACGGTCTGGAGGTCTACATGAAAACGGCTTGGAACCTGAATTGGTTGGAGCAATCCGTAGGGACAGATCAATTTGACCGGGCGATGAAAGCTTACTTTCAGCAATGGCAATTCCGACATCCTTACCCCGAAGACGTGTATGCCGCCTGGCAAAGCGCCGGAATGGACGTTTCCTGGTTTTTTGAATCCATGAACACCCGCCGCCAGGCCGATTTTCGCATAAAATCGGTCAAGCCCGCTTTTGCCAACCCTGCCAAATGGACCATCGTCATCGAAAACAAGGGTAGACTCCATGCACCGCTTTCCGTGACCGCCCTGCGCGATGGCAAAGCCTTGAAAACGGAGTGGTTTGCACCGCAGGCCGGCCCCCGCACCATTGATATGGAAGCCCCGCCCGATGTGGATGCTTTTGAAATTGACCGCGAGCACGCTCTGTTGGATGTCAACCGAAAAAATAATACGCGCCGTACCTCCGGGTTATTTCCGGGCATGGCTCCTTTAGATATTCGTATGTTGGCCCCGCTACAAAATGCCCGGCGCAATACCATTGGTGTATTACCCTGGGTAGGCCGGAACGATTACGACAAGATTATGGCGGGAGTGGTGCTCTACAACCCTCCGGTGCCTTCTCCCCGGATACAATACTATATTGCCCCTGCATTTGCCTTGGGGTCAACATCAGCCGTCGGGCTGGCCGATCTCCGGTGGCATTTTTATCGGCACGGCCTTTTCTCCAAAATAACACTGGGGGCCAGCGCCAAGACATTTAACGCCGATTACAACCAAAAATTCGACTACCACGCACGTTATTATCGGATCGTGCCGCAAATAAGAGCCGAATTGCGCGACCAAAGCAACACTTTTATCCATGCACTCAACTTCCGCACTTTGTATGTCGGGCGAGAAGGCGCAGTGTTTACCGATACTACTTTCACTGGTACTGCGTACAATCGCTCCACCATTCGGGAGGTGAGTTATGAAGGCCGCCAAAAAAAATTGACCAATCCGTACCGGTATAAAATAGCCTTGGAATGGCAGCAATACAAAGACCCTTTCGACGAACCGGCGCGCTACCTGCGCGGCAGCGTAGAATGGAAGCAGGATTTTTATTTTAAACCCGGACGCTCTGTTACTGCTCGTTTTTTTGGGGGTTATTTTTTCAATAATACCCAACGCAATCGCGGAGCGGTCTCCAACGACCTTGCCCGGGCTTCTTTTGCCCTCAACCCGCAGGGCTTCAACGACTACCGCTATGATCAGGTGTTTTTTGCCCGCAGCAGCAGCAGCGGTATACTTTCGCAGCAGGTGAGCCTCACCGAAGGCGGGTTCAAAGGTGCGTTTGGGTCGCCGTTTGCCGGAGTGATCGGTAATAGCAACAATTTTATTGTGGCCCTCAACCTGAGAGCCGACCTGCCTCGGCGACTCCCGTTTGGCATCCCGCTGAAACCCTGGTTTGATGTGGGTTATTACGATGATGCCACACCATTGGGCCGGGATCGGCCCCGCGCAGAGCAACTGTTGTGGAGCGGCGGGCTACTGCTCGAATTTGGCAAAGGGATATTGGAAGTGTATTTCCCGCTGGCCAATTCCACTTTTCTGAAAAACCAATACCTCACCCGCAGCGGCGGCACGAATACTTCCGGCTTGTTTGGCGGTGGCAATTACGGGCAATGGATTTCCTGGAGTTTGAACGTGCCGCTTAGGGGGCCGACGGAGGTGATAGATTCTTTTGTGCGGTAGTAATTTTATTACACTGTAAAATAACTTAGTTTACAGTGTATTTAGGAACGGTGGGCATACAACTCCATATATCGCCCAATGTATTTGCCAATCACATCAAATTCAATATTTACCGAGTCACCTTTTTTTAGTGTTTTAAAATTGGTGTGCTCCCAAGTGTAGGGAATGATGGCCACCGAAAAAGTGTTTTCAAGGGGTGAGACCACGGTCAGGCTGACACCATTAAGGCAGACCGAACCTTTATCTACCAATAAATGATGCGGGTGTGGTGCATACTGAAAAGAGAAACGCCACGAGCCGCCTGTTTCTGTCACCTCCATACAGGTAGCAATCGTATCCACATGGCCTTGCACTAAATGGCCGTCAAGTCTTCCACCCAGCGGGAGGCACCGTTCCAGGTTGACCTCCGTTCCGGGCTTCCATTGCCCCAGATTGGTTCTACGGAGGGTTTCTTCCACTGCCGTAACGGTGTGATGGTGCTTCCCTGCTTGCGTAACCGTCAGACACACGCCATTGTGACTGACGCTTTGGTCCACTTTCAGTTCCCGTGAAATGGCACTTTCAAGGGTAAAATGGACATTGGCTTGGTCTGTTTGTATTTTGCCGACGTTGCCAAGCGTTTCTATAATACCTGTAAACATTAGAGTTGTTTTTGTCTCACTACTATTGTCTCATTACTTATTTCCTGCCTTATATGCTTCCCAAGTCGTTTTGGAATATTGTTCTTCTGCCGTAAACTTCAATTCTTTCATCATATCTCCTACTTCTTTAAACCCCGGAGAGATCAAAATACGTTCGTATTTTTCATTCAAATACACAATCGTAGGATAACCCATATTGCCATCTAAAAGTGCATAAGCCAGCGCATGTACCCCACGGCCACCGCTGGTTTCTACGTAGTTAAATTTTTGTTCATTGAATTTTACTTCCCCCTTTTGCTCGGCATTGAATTTGACCGGATAAAAGTTTTTATTAATATACTCTGTTACTTCAGCATCCGTAAAGGTCTTTTTGTCCATTACCTTACACCATCCGCACCAGTCCGTATAAACATCTACCAACATCTTTTTGGGTTTTGTTTTATTCATTTCCACGACTTCTTCCCAAGTATACCATTTGAGTGCAGGAGGCTGGGCGACAGGGCGATGTGCGCTGATGATGGTGCTAAAAATGACAAGGCCAAGAAAACTGGCAAACAAGAAAATGAATTTTTGCATATTATTTGTGGTGGGCAATGGCAGTTTGGTGGCACACAACTAAAGGATACGGCGGTGCTTGCAAGTATCTTATATTGAGCAAATATTTGCACTAAACGAAAATAATGCCACAAAGTTACTGGTACCGGTAGATATTTTTGTTAAAATATTGTAAATGGAAACGCAATAAAAGTTCGTAAAAACGGGTTTTGGGAAATCTTCAAGCAGCGCAATCGCTGAAAAATGTATCATTCATCCTGAAATATTTAATGAAATCATCGTACATTGCAGCGAAATATTAAAATACTCACCTTCCCACTCATATATACTATGCAGTTAATCAGCCGATTGTTTTTGGTGTTTGGCATTGCTGTAACCCTTGGTTTTCAGCCTTTAACCGCCCAGAATTGCTCTTCTATCATCAAGGAGAATAAAAAAATCAGCGGTGTTCAGATCGCCCAGACCAGTACCCTTGTGGTAGTGGTGCGAGGCAGCTACAATTATGCCATTGATTTTTTCACCAATGAAAAAGGTGTTTTTGCCCGCTTTACGTCCGTTGGAGGCATTGAATTCAACCAGGACGATCAGGTAGTGTTTGTTGATCAAGCGGGTATGGAAAAAGCCTATAAATTTGTCAATATGGATGAGATAGTGACCGGAACAGGTTCTGTACCTACGCATCGCAACAACCTGCGCCTCGATTTAGAGGCCATAAAATGGCTTTCCGAAACGACTGTTTCGGGCATCAATTTTGTCAATTTTGTAGATCGGCAAAAATATAAATTTACCATTAATGCTGATCGGCAGAACGAGTTTAAAACTCTGGCATACTGCTTCCATTCCATTATGGACGTAACTGCGGTAAAAGATACCCCGGGTGCTTCTGTGACAAAACCAACGGCCGGAAGCAGCGGAACACCCAATGCAACCGGTGGCACTAAAACTTCCGGCGGCCCCAAAACTTCCGGTGGTGCCCCTGTCAGCGACAATGAAGTAACCAACCTGCGGGCAGAATTGGAAAAAACAAAAGAAAATCTGCGCAATGAAATCAAGGCAGAGAAAGACAGGGCAGAAGGCATCAAGACCCAGTTGCAACAGGAAGTTGCTGCTGCCCGGGAAGCCGCCAACCAGAAAAAATTAGAGTATGCCAATGAGGTGCTGGAAGCCCGCAAAACCAGCCTGACAGAAATTGAAAGATCGAAAACGGATGCACAGGCAGTCATTACCTCCAATCGTTCAAAAGCCGACTCCGAAGTTTCTAAAATAGCCTTGAGTATAGAAGAAGCCCGTCGTCAGGCAGGAGAAGATATACAAAAAGCGCGTGTTACCTCAGCAGAAGAAGTGAAAAAAGCCCGGGAAACTGCTGCAAAAGAAATAGCCGTCTCCAAAGAAAAATTAGATCAGTCAAAGTTGCAATATGGCGATGAAATCAGCACTGCCCGAACAAATGCGGATGATGAACTCAAACGGATTCGAGAGGAAAGTGCCCGAATTGTGACAGAAGCCCGGGAAAAAGCAAAAAATGAAAGCCAAAAAACGACAGAAGACGTAGTAGAAACTAAAAAAACAGCCGCAGAGCAAATCTTAAAAATTAGAGAAGAAACGGCTAATATCGTCGGTCAAGTCCGAGAAAACGCCGTATTAGAAAAGCAAAAAGCCGCATTTGATGTGGCTGAATCTAAGCGTAAAGCGGCAGAAGAAAAATCTTTAATACAACAAAATAACGCTGCCGAGATCGTTGAAATACGCGAGCAGTTGGCCAAACAAAAAGAAGCGGCAGTGCTGGAAGTAGCCGAAGCCAAAAAACGTGCGGCGGAAGAAATTGAACGCACCCGCAATGAGGTACTCAATCAGCAGACAAAAGCCAATGAACAGAAGGTAGAAATAGCAAAAGCTGTAGCAGAAAGCAAACAAAAAGCCGCTCAAACTGTTCAACAAGTGCAGGAAGAGTCAACAAAAGTGATTGCTGCTGCTCAACAGACCGCTAAAATGCAACGCGATTCGGTGGCCGCTCAGGTTTTAGTGTCCCGCCAGAAAGCAGAAGCGGAAATTACTAAAATTCAAGAAGACTTGACAAAAGCACTGACCGCAGCAAAAGAGCAAGAGAACAAAATAAAACAACAAAGCGCTGATGAAGTACAAAAAGCCCGCGAAAGATCCGCGCATGAGGTGGTAAAAGCACAGGAAGAAGCCCGCAATAAAGTGTTGGAAGCCAACAGTAAAGCAGATCAGGCACAAAAACAATATGCCGGAGAAGTAGCCGCTACCAAACAAACTGCCGAAGAAAAACTGAAGCAGATTCAGGCAGAAGCCGCTGCTGCGATTGTAGAAGCCAAGAAAAAACAAACTGAAATGACTTCTGTAACTACGGCAGAAGTGGTTTCCTCCCGCGAAAAAGCAGCAGCAGAAATTACCGCTTCCCGCGAAAAAGCGGCTAATGAAATTGCCGCTGCCCGCAGTGCACAAGTAAAAGCACAACAGGAATCAGCCAATGCTATGGCGGAAGCAAAACGCCAAAGTGCGGAAGCCATTGCCAAAACAAAAAATGCAGAGGCAGACAGCGTGCGAATTGCCAGGGAATATGGCTCTAAAGAGCGCCAGCGGTTGGCTTCAGAGGTAGCCGCCGCCCGTGAAAAAGCCGCCAATGAAATTGGTACAACTAATCAGCAGGCAGCACAAGAAGTGAAAGCGGCCAAAGAAAATGCTGCCCGATCTAAGCAGGAAAGTGTTGAATCAGTGGCCAAAGCCAAAGAAGAAGCAGCCAATCAGATCGTTGCAACGCGGGAGAATGCTGCCAAAGAAGTGGCTGCCGCCAAACAGCAATCTATTGAGGTGATTGCTAAAGCACGAAAAGAAGCCGATGATCAAAAAATACTCGCAGCGAAGCAGGTAGCAGAAGCGCAAGAACGCGCCCGCAAGGAAGTAACCGAAGCCCGCGACCGTGCCGCCGCAGAAGTAGCCAACTCGCGAAAAGAAGCCGAAGAAAAGCGTAAACAATACGGCGCAGAAGTGGAGGATGCCCGGAAGAAATCGTTGGAAGAAATATCCAATGCCCAAAAATCTGCTACAGAAGCATTGTTCAAAGTAAAACAAGAATCGGCAGCAGCAGTAGGGGTGGTAAAAGAAAGTGAAGCAAAGGCTATTGCCGATGCCAAAGCGCAGAGTGTGGCAGAAATTACCCGCATCAAAACGGAAACCGCCACTAAAATCGTGGAAGAAAATCAGAGAATAGAAGAGGCTAACCGCCGGTTAGCACAGATACAGGGAGAAATAAGAAAGGCGGAAGAGGATTTGAAAAAGGCAAGAGAAGAGGCAGAAAAAGCACGAAAAAAAGAATAAGCGCCTGTACGACGGGTCGTCCACGTATGCTTACGTCGGGTGGTCCACGCCCGACGATATTGCGGAACACATTACGGAAGCCCCGCAGCGGTTTTTTTGAAACACAAAAGGGCACAAAAGTCCGTAGATCGGTTTTTTTTAAACACAAAAGAGACAAAAGGGCACAAAAGTCCGTAGATCGGGGTTTTTGAAACACAAAAGAGACAAAAGGGCACAAAAGTCCGTAGATCGGGTTTTTG
>Ga0209181_10007098_pt1 | contig 15466 bp, 15 predicted proteins | sample MAT05_FD_187208 | JGI IMG/M metagenome (GOLD analysis project Ga0209181, IMG submission 187208) | Freshwater microbial communities from Lake Fryxell liftoff mats and glacier meltwater in Antarctica - MAT-05 (SPAdes) (version 2) | ecosystem: Environmental > Aquatic > Freshwater > Ice > Liftoff... | reverse complement strand
TTGGGATGCGATGCGAGGCGCGATGAGCGCGGTGTGGCGCGCCACACAAGCGATGCGCAACGAGGCAGCGCGCCCAATCCGGCGAGCAAAAAGTTCAAGTTATTGACGAACGAGCCCTAAGGGCTCGCTGCGCCACTTCAAATCGCCGTCAACTCCACCGACGGCGATACACCCAAACGCTGATGCATGATCGGGCTGGTCGTGGTGTATTGCAGATGCACTTTGACACCTGGATTCAGGCGCGCTTTGATCGCAAATGCGGCCAAGGCTGCCTCGTGAAAGCCGCACAAAATCAGCTTTTTCTTGCCCGGATAGACATTAATGTCACCGACCGCGTAAATGCCGGGCACATTGCTTTCGAAGCGTTCGGTGTCGACTTGGATTTGGTTTTTGTCGATGCCTAAGCCCCAAGTGGCGATCGGCCCCAGTTTTGGCGATAGGCCGTAAAAAGCCAACAAGTGATCGAACTCAACCACGCGGGTGATGTTGTCGGCACCGATTACCGTTACCGCTTTAAGCTGCTCGCCTTCGGTTTTGATGCCAGTCACATTGCCAATCATCAGCTGCATATGTTGTTCATCACACAGCGCGCGCATCTTGGCGACCGTCGCCGGCGCCGCGCGAAATTCGTTCGAGCGATGGATGAGCACCACACTGCGCACCAGCGGCTGCAGCGCCAGCACCCAATCCAAGGCCGAATCACCACCGCCCAGAATCAGCAAATCCTTGCCGTGAAATTTCGCGGGGTTCTTAATCGAATAGTGGATTTGTTTGCCTTCGAAGGCGTCTGCGCCGGCAACCGGCACTTTGCGCGGCTGGAACGCGCCTAGACCGGCCGCCACGACCACCGCACGCGCCTTCAGATGCGTGCCCTTGCTGGTGATCACATCAAAGTCACCCGTGTCGGATTTGCGCACCTCGGCGACTTCCTGATCCAGATGAAACTGCGGATGGAAGGGCGCGATTTGTTGCAATAAATTATCAGTGAGTTCCTTGCCGGTGCACACCGGCAGCGCCGGAATATCGTAGATAGGCTTGTCTGGATAGAGCTCAATGCACTGGCCGCCCGGTTGCACCAGCGCGTCAACCACATGCGCCTTAAGGCCAAGCAGGCCCAGTTCAAATACCTGGAACAGGCCCACCGGCCCTGCGCCAACGATGACAACATCCGTTTCTATGGTCATGGAAATCCTCAATAATCGGAAAACTAAAAAGTCCGCCAGACTAACGCGCGGCTCAGTCTTGACTCGGAATTCTCGCGCATTTGGCGGCCAGCGTTTGTCAATGCCGGGACAGATCATCGCCTGCGGGGGGCGACTTTAGTCGCAACCGGGCGCGGTCGCCGCCACAACAAAAGCTTAGGATTCGTGAAGTTCGTTCTGAACGAGCCCTTAGCAGCGCTTGCGTGATGGGCTGTGGCGCGCGTAGCGTTCGCGGCCGTTGTCGGCCGTGTGCTGGCGCCGATCATCCCGTCTTCAGGATTGCCCGCATGCAACTGCCCGTGGATGCGCGTATCGAAGCGCAGCACTTGATCACCACGGGCTTGCCGATGGGTGTGCCTTTTGATCGCGAAGACGCGCCAAACCTGTCCCGTGAATTGGACGGTCTGTGCGACGGCCTCAAATGCAGTCGCCCGGCGGAAATCGTGTTCGCGGCGGAGTTTGCCGTGCGTTTACAGCGCGACGAGCGTGGCTTCTGGCGCGCCAAACGCAGCACGCTGGTCATCGGCTGGCCGCTGTTGCAGTTGCTAGATGCAGACGAATTGCGCGTGGCGCTCGCCTTGGCCTTGTCTGAGGAGATCGTGACCCCTGGGGCATTTGCGGGCGGCGCGGCCGATCAGCGCATCGCGCAATGGCTGGGGCGTGGACTCTTGCAGCGCACGCTGAGCCGTCTGCTCGCGGCGCAAGCGGTGCTCGACAGCGCCGGTTTGCAGGATTGGAGCGCACGCGCGCGGTGCGAGGCCAAGCCGCCGGTCGCTGCGTTGGCACAGTTACGCGCATGCATCGAAGCGCGTGGTCGCGGCAACTGGCACGCCGAGTTGCAACGCGCTCTAGGAATTGTTGAAGTCGCGGCGCGACTAGCGCCACTCGGCGGTGCAGATTTGACCGGTGGCAGTCACCGCAATGCCGCGCAAGCGATGTTGTGGGAAGGCCTGTGCACGCGCATCTGGACGGCGCTGGAAGCGCCTTTTTTGACGCTACTCACGCCGCACTGGCAAGCCTGTTATGACGCCAGTGCGCCATGTCGCGAGCGGGCCAAAGTGCTGACGGCGCAGCGGCGCGCGGCGCAGCTTGATCTGGCTGGATTGATCGAATTGGCCGAGCTGATCGAATTCCTGGCCGGTCCGCGCGCGGCGCATCCTTTGTTTCAGCAAGCGTATGCGCAGCAGCGCCAACCGTCACTCGCGTTAGCGCTGGCCCGCACCATGATCGCCGTGGATGCGGCGCGCGCCACGGTTGCGCTGTCCCGCCTAGCGGCTAGCTCCTATCCGGTTGCCGAACAGGCCCGCGCACTGTTGGACAGCTTGCCCACGCGCGCCGTAAGCCCATCACTGACCCCAGAGTTTGCCCACAAAGGCGCCATAACTTCATGATGACCATCGAACAGGAAGCCGCAGCGCGCTTTCTTGAGCATGAATTGCTCAGCAGCATTCCGCTGTCACGCAGCATGCAGTTGACGGTGGCGAGTTTTACCGACGGCGAATTGATTTTGCACGCCCCGCTGGCGCCGAACGTCAACGATAAAGGCTGCGCATTTGGCGGCAGCATGGCCAGTTTGATGACCTTAGCCGCGTGGGGTCTGGCGCGATTGTCCCTGCGCGGGCGCGGTCTAGAACCCGATATCTTCGTTCAAGATTCACAAATCGACTATTTGTTGCCGGTTTGGGGCGATTTGGTGGTTCGCGCCAGCCCCGCGCCGGAGCATTCGCTGGCAGACTTCGCTACGATGTTGGAAGCCCGTGGCAAGGCGCGCATCCGTTTGCACGCAGCCATCGACACGGAACAGGGTTGCGCGGCCCGCCTTGGCGCGCGTTTTGTCGCCAAACGACGAGAGGAGAAAACAGGATGAAAGGCTCGATTGCGGCACGCGTACTGTTGATTGTGTTGGCATGCCTGGTGCTCAGCGCTTGTGCTTCTGCCAAACGCAACGAAGGTCTGCGCGTCAAACTGTATAACTATGCTGCGGCGATCCGTTGGAACGAAATCGAACAGGCGCTGGGCTATGTCAACCCAGCCGTGTTGGCGGCCAAACCATTCACTGACGCAGACCGCGCACGGTGGGCGCAAACGCAGGTGTCGCGCTACTACGAGGGCCCACAATCGGTGGATCCAGACGGCAGCGTGCGGCAAGTGGTGCAAATTGAGTTGATTGATCGAAGCACACAAACCGTGCGTTCCATCGTCGATCGTCAACATTGGGTGTTCGACGACGAAGCCAAAGTATGGTGGTTGGACAGTGGTTTGCCCGCCTTGTAAGTGGGTGGCGGGCGCTTAAGGCCTATGTTCGCGCTTTAGATAGTTTTGGCTCTGCATCTCGATTAAGCGTGAGGCGCAGCGTTCAAACTCCAAGCGCAGGCGTTCGCCTGGGTACAACAGGGTGGGTGGCGCCGCGGCGCTGACGATCAATTTGACGCCGCGGTCGTATAATTCATCAATTAAATGCACAAAACGGCGTGCTTCATTGTCGTCGTTACTCGAAAACACTGGCACGCCGCTCAATATGACGGCGGGGAAACAGCGTGCTATTTCAATGTAATCGGCTGCGGCCCGTGCGCCGCGGCACAGCGCATCGAAGTCAAACCAAATTAAATCGCCGGCGCGGCGGAAAACCGCGATCTCGCGATCATGAATCATGACGGTTGGGCGGTTGTCCGGTGCAGCGCTGGCCAACCGCGTAAAGGCCAATTCCAATGCGCGATGCGCAGTCGCATTCAAGGGCTGGTGATAAACCGGCGCCTGATTTAAAGCGCGCAATCGATAATCTTGCGGGCTGTTCAGTTCTAGCACCTTGCAGTGTTTTTCCAAAGCGGCAATGGCGGGTAAAAAACGCACACGTTGCAGACCATCGCGATACAAATGTTTGGGATCCACATTACTGGTCGCTACCAGCGTCACGCCGCGCGCAAACAGATGTTCCAACAGGCGCCCCAATAACATCGCGTCGCCAATATCGCTGACGAAAAACTCGTCAAAACACAGTACGCGCGCCTGCTCGGCCAGTTGTTCGGCCACTTTTTCCAGCGGATCAGACTGGTCTTTGAGTTTGCCCAACTCGGCATGCACGCGGCCCATGAAACGATGGAAATGCACGCGCTGCTTGCGCGAAATCGGCAAGCCGTCGAAAAACAAATCCATCACAAAAGTCTTGCCGCGACCCACACCACCGTGTAAATAAAGCCCACGCACCGCCGCTTTAGGACGCCAGCGTCGCCACATGCGCTGCCAAAAATTGACCGGGCGATTGGCGCAAATCTGGTGGTGAATGCGGGTCAATTCAGCCAGCGCTTTGCGCTGTTTGGCATCGTCAGTCCAAGCGCCGCGCTGCACGCCAGCTAGGTAGCGGCCGAGCGGCGAATCTGCTGCGGGCACAGCGCTCACAACAGCGCGCCCAAACGCTCGCGCATTTCCACCAGTTTGCCGTGGAAAAAATGGCTGGTATCGGCAAAATGCAGCATCTCAACCGGCGGTTGCAGCGCCTGGAAATAGGCATAAACCTCAGCCGGGGCAACCACTTCGTCGGCATCACCCTGCAGCACAATCCATCGACACTGCGGCCTAGCGAAATCCTGAAACCCGAATCGCGCGACCGGCGGGGCCACGCTAATCAGCAGATCGGCGCTCAAGCTATCCGCCATACGCGCCGCCACATAGCTGCCAAAGGAAAATCCAGCCAGCCACAAGCGCGCCTGCGGCGCCCAGGCGCGCGCTTGCGCAACCACTGCCGCCAAATCCTCGCCCTCACCGAGGCCAGAGTCAAAACTGCCTAGCGATGCGCCCACGCCGCGAAAATTAAACCGCAACGTCGCCGCGCCGGCATCGCGCAGCGTGCGTTCCAACATGGTGACGACCTTGTTGTCCATGCTGCCACCATGCAGGGAATGCGGATGACAGAGCACCGCAATCAAGCTTGGCTCCACACTACCTGAGCCGGCGATCGCCTCAATAGCGCCGAGCGGGCCATCCAGCAGCAATTTTGTGGGAGTTTGCGGCCAACTGCTGGGGATCATGGTGGTCGGTTGTTTGTAAGAGAGGATGAGATTATGACTTGGCCTTGTCCCGAAGGTCAGTGGATTGCCACGGCATGCGCTGGAGCCTGTCGCCTGCCTGGATCCAATGGCAGCGCATGCCTCGCAATGACGAATCAATAAGGTACGCTCCGCGGCGCGACCTTAGGGCGCGCTTTGCCGCCCCACATGCCAGCGGTCAATCGCCGCGCGCTCGGCGTCGGTCAACTGAGTGAGATTGCCGGGCGGCATGATTTTCAGCACCACGGTTTGCAAGTGAACTTTGTCGGCCTGCGCTTCGATTTGCTCAACGGTTTCCAGAATGGCGCCCAGTGGGGCGCTGGCCATCAGCGTGGGTTGCGCTGCGTGACATTGAGCGCAACGCGCATGCAAAATCGGTTGGATTTCTGCCGTACTCGGTATCGTTAGCGGCGCTGCGGTATGCGACTCGCCGCTGGCTGCAGATACGGGCGGCGCAGGTGACGGCTTAGGCGCCAGCCACGCGAAGGTTACCAACAAAATCGCCGCCCCCGCAGCCAACAACCACCAAGCCCGACCGCCGCTATGCCAGAGCACGAAAAACTGCCGAATCAGCGCGCCGGCGCTCATGAACAGCAGTAACACCAGCCAGGAATCGGCATGCGCATGCGCCGGTGCGTAGTGGATCGACAACATCGCAAACACCACCGGCAAGGTGAAGTAGGTGTTGTGCACCGAGCGCTGTTTGGCGCGTTTGCCGGGGAGTGGATCCGGTGTTAATCCTTGCGCCAGCGCGGCGACCATGCGCTTTTGGCCGGGAATGATGATGAAAAAAACATTGGCCGACATAATCGTCGCCATGACCGCGCCAACCAGCAAAAACGCCGCGCGACCGGCAAAGATATGCGTGGCGGCGTAACTGAGCAGCACGACAAAAATGGCAACCACCATGCCGAGCACACCATCACGAAAGCCCACCAGTCGGCAGGCCAAATCGTAGACGATCCAACCTAGCGCTAAAAATCCCAGTGCCGCGGCAATCGCCAGCGTCGGCGTTAAATCAGCGACCGCCGGATCGATCAGATATATGTTCGGTTGCGCCAAATAGAGAATGGCCAATAACGCAAAACCACTCAACCAAGTGGTGTAGGACTTCCATTTGGACCAATGTAAATCCTCCGGCATTTGCGCCGGCGCGATCAGATATTTTTGTTTGTGATAAAAACCACCGCCGTGCACCGACCATAATTCACCAAAAACCCCCGCTGCGCCGACTTTGGGTGGTTTCAGTGCGCGATCCAACATCACAAAATAAAAGGACTCGCCGATCCACGCGATCGCCGCGACCACATGCAACCAGCGCAGCAGAAAACTCGCGGCTTCAATCCAAAAGGAAGTCATCGCGCTCAACTGCCTCGGTAAGTGCTGTAGCTGTAAGGCGAAACCAGCAGCGGCACGTGATAGTGCGCATCCGCATCGGCAATGCCAAAGCGCAATACGACCACATCAATAAAACGCGGCTCTGGCAATAGCAGCCCCAGGCCAGCGAAATAATCGCCGACCGCAAATTCGATTTCATAGGTGCCAACAGTCAGCGCCGCCGCGTTCAACAGTGGCGTATCGCAGCGCCCATCGGCATTGGTGTGCCGCGTAGTCAGCCATTGCCGGCCGCTACTCTCAATGCGATGCAGTTTCAGTTCGATTGCTGCGCCGGGGCGGCCGTGCGCGGTATCCAATACATGCGTGGTCAGTTTGCCCATGCCGCAGGAGGTCAAAGTGGGCGGGCTAGTCTAACGCAGGCATCTCACAGGGCTGCGTGATCTGTGCGGCTGCGCGTGCGATAGCCTCTTGCAAGGCGCGCAAGGATTGCGCGCGGAGCGCCAACACCGCGGCATAACGCGCATCGTCACTGGGCGTGACCGCAAGCACCGCGTCATAAGCCGCTAAAGCGAGTTCATATTCGTGCAACTCGTGCAGAACTTCGCCCAGTTGCGCGCGTACGGAAGGGTCGTTCTTAAATTGCAAGGCACAGAGATAATCGGCGCGCGCAATCAGTAGTTTGCTGCGTGACAAACTCAGGCCGCCGGCTGTTTGGATTTGGTCTGGATCGTTCGGGTCGGCGCTCACCTGCGCTTCGCGACGCCGCCATAGGGCACGCTCCGCGTAGGCATCGTACTGGCCCGGATCCCAATCAAGCGCGCTGGTCAGTTCGGCTTCCGCCTCGGTGCGTCGATTCGCGGCGTTCAGCACGCGCGCCAGGAAAAAATGGGCACGCGCCAGACCTGTATCTAACGCTAGCGCTTTGCGCAAATCTACTTCAGGCAACAAGCCCTTGCCATCGGCGCTGAGTTCGGCCTTCAGCAGCCAAGCCGGCGCATAGTCCGATTTTAGGTCAATCATGCGCATCACCGCGGCGAGCGCGTCGGCCTCGCGACCGACGGCGCGCAAGGCGCGCGCATGGTGCAGGTGCAAGGGTGCCTGATCGGGAAATTCGCTGGTCAGTTCGACGATCAGACGCACAGCAAGGTCCGGATCGCCATCGCGAAGCTGCTGCGCAAAGCGCTCAATCCGCTCACGTGCACTCAGATGGATCACAGTGATTCCCCTTGCAGCCGTGCGCTGAGCATAGCGTCAGGAAAGCGGTCAGCAGCGCTTTTGATTCAATCAAACCCGCCGATGTGCGTGAATCGACATCAGAATGCCAAATGCGACCAACAGAGACACCGCTGAGGTACCGCCGTAACTGATCAGCGGCAGCGGCACGCCCTTGACCGGCATCATGCCGGTGATCATCGCGCTATTGACCAAAATGTAAACAAAAAAGGTCATCGCGATGGCACCGCCGAGCAAACGCCCGTAACTCTCGCGCGCGTTGGCGGCAATCCACAAAGCGCGGCCGACCACAAAGGCGTAAATCAACATCAACACGGCAACACCGATCCAGCCAAACTCTTCGCTGAAAACCGCCAGCACAAAATCGGTGTGACGTTCCGGCAGAAACTCCAATTGCGATTGCGTGCCATGCGTCCAACCCTTGCCACTCCAGCCACCCGAACCCACGGCAATTTTCGACTGGATGGTCTGCCAGCCGCTGCCTAAGGGATCAGCATCTGGGCTGAGGAACTGATAGATGCGATTCTTCTGATAATCGCGCATGAAATGCCAGACGATCGGCGTACTGGCGGCGCCAAATGCCGCGAGCGCGGCAATCCACCACCAGGAAATGCCGGCCAAGAAAATCACGAAAACGCCGCTGCCGACGACCAAGATGGCGGTGCCCAAATCGGGTTGAATGACAATCAAACCAGCGGGCAACGCAATTAACACCAAGGCAATGGCCAGCGCCGACGCATTCGGCGGTAATACGCGATCGTGAAAAAACCAGGCCAACATCATCGGCAGGCCAAGCTTCAGTAATTCCGAGGGCTGAAAGCGCAAAAAGCCCAAATCCAGCCAGCGCTGCGCGCCTTTGCCTTCACCGAGCAACACCACGCCGATCAATAACGCGATGCAAACGGCATAAAACCACGGCGTCCAGCGTCGCCAAGTGGCTGGCGGAACCCGAATGCACACCCCCATCAAAGCAAAGCCCAATACGAAACGCATGCCTTGTTTGTACACCATATCGGAATCTTGCGATCCGGCGCTCCAGACCACCGCCAAACTGATGCCCGACAGCACCATCAGTGCGAGTAACAAGGGAATATCGAAATGCGTCGGCGCCAGCCAATGCAGCACTCGACGGCCCCAGTGATTCACCTGTGTCTCGAAGCTCATGGAGTTTGCCGTGCTGGGTCGGGGATGGCATTGGGCGGCGTGGGCAAAAGCACCGGGCCCAGCGCAGGCTGACTGGATTCTTCAGCCAAACGCGCGAGTTCCACGCCGGCAATGCCGTTATCGCCGCCGCCCTTGCCCAACCACGCATCGAAGATTTTGCGTGCGACGGGCGCCGCTGAGCTGGAACCCGATCCACCTTGTTCCACGACCACCGCAATGGCGATTTGTGGGGACTTCGTGGGGGCATAACCGACAAACAAGGCTTGGTTTTTTTGCCCGGCACCCAGGGTGCGCTGCACTTCACTGGCGCGATTGCGGCTGACCCGCTGCGCGGTGCCGGTTTTGCCCGCCATTCGATAGCTGGCGCCTTTGGCCACGGCTCTGGCGGTACCAGTTGGGCTGTTCATCACCGCTTCCAAACCGCGCTGCACCAACGCCAGATTGGCGGGATGACGTACCAAATCGGCGACCACCAATTGCGCTGGCAGCGGCCGCATCGGCTGATCAAAACTGGCGCGCAGCGCATGCACCAATCGCGGCCGGTAACGTTGGCCCTGTCCGGCCAATGCGGCGATGCCATTGGCCAATTGCAGCAAAGTCGCCACGTTATAACCCTGACCAATACCGGCAATTACCGTTTCGCCCGGATACCAAGGTTGATCAAAACGTGCACGTTTCCATTCCCGTGACGGCAAAATGCCGCTCGATTCGCCATACAGATCAATGCCGGTGGTCGCGCCGAAACCAAAACGGCCGAGAAACTCGTGCATCCGATCAATGCCTAAATCTAGCGCTAGCTGGTAATAATAACTGTTCACCGATTGCGCCAGCGATTCGATTAGATCAATGCGGCCGTGTCCGCCGCGTTTCCAATCGCGAAACTGCAGTTCTTGGCCGGGGATTCTAAACACGCCGGTGGAATAAATCGTGTAATGGGCATCGCGCACACCGAGTTCCAGGCCGGCCAGCGCCATAAACGGTTTCAATGTCGAGCCCGGCTCATAGCCGCCTTGCAGCGCGCGATTGAACAGCGGTCGGCCCGGGGCATTTAACAGACCCTGATAATCGACCTGCGAAATGCCATTGACGAATAAATTGGCGTCGTAGGACGGCATACTGACAAAAGCCAGCACCTCGCCGTTATTGGGATCAATCGCTACCACCGCGCCGGTCGACCCGGCCATCGCATCGGCGGCGGCGCGCTGCAACTGCGCGTCAATGGACAGATAGACATTATCGCCGGCGCGTGGCGGCGCACGTTCGAGCACCCGCAGCACCCGACCTTCGGCATTGGTTTCGACGCGCTCGTTTCCGACTTCGCCGTGCAGAGCCGATTCGTAATGGCGTTCAATACCGGTTTTGCCGACATGCGTGGTGCCGGCATAACGCCGCGCGTCCAGTTCACCCAAATCGGCCGGGTCAATGCGCCCGACATAACCGACGACGTGCGCGAATAACTCGCCTTCGGGATAAAAACGCGTCAGGTACGGCACCACGTCCACGCCTGGGAAGCGATAACGTTCTAATGCGAAACGCGCCACCTCCTCATCGCTCAGGCGCAAACGCAGCGGCAGACTTTGAAAGCGTCGCCGCGCGGCAACCAGTTCCAAAAAACGCTTGCGCTCATCGGCATCGAAACTCACCACCTGCGCTAACTCATCCAGCGTCTGCTTGAGATCGCCAGCGCGCTCGGGCACCAATTCCAAGCGATAAGCGAGTCGATTGTCGGCCACAATTCGGCCCTTGCGATCCAGGATTAGCCCACGCGCCGGCGGCAGCGGCTGCATCTTGACGCGATTGCGCTCCGAGCGTGCGGCAAACTCGCTGTGCCGAATGATCATCAACTCGCCAAAACGCAGTAACAGCACGCCAAACACCGCCAAGATGACCAAGAACGAAAACACCGCGCGGCGCTGAAACAAGTGCGCCTCGTTTTGTTGGTCTTTGATCAGCGTGCGGCGGCGGCCGAAGGTCATAAACTTCGTTCGCTCAGGTCGCGCGCTCGCGCTGCGCTTGGCGCCGGCGCAAGCGCAAACCATCCAACAGCAAAAATACCCACGGCCAAGCCGCCATGCCGACCAAAGGCGAGAGCCAAAACAACCAGGGCGGCCAGGTCGATCCGCTCAATAATCGAATCCAAAAATCGAGCACTCGATCGTTCAACAGCAACGCAAATACCGAGCCGGCCTGCTGCCAGATCGGATAAAAGCGCAGTCGATGGCGAAACCGCAGCGTCAGATACACCAAGATGACCATGCGCAGCGCGTGTTCACCCAGCAAACCGCCGTACAACACATCGGCCGCCAGGCCGAGCAAAAACGCATGTCCCAAGCCGGCCACTTCCGGCGCTTCCAGCGCGAAATAGGCCAGCACTAAGGCCAGCGACATCGGTTTCATCACCGCCATCCAGGTGGGCATCGGCAACAGCGCCACCAACAGGGCTAAGGTGCAGGCGACTAGGAACAGCGGATAAGTGCCGCGCAGCGCACGCATGCTCAATCCTCGGCCGGTAGGGGCGGACCCACATAGAGCACCGGCTTGACCGCCAAGAGTTCGCGATTGCGACCCAAGGCAGACAAAGGCCGCGCAAACGCGATCGCAAACGCGGCATCGGTGGGGCGCTCGACTGCCGTCACTTCCGCCACCGGAATGCCGGCTGGAAAGCGCCCGCCGACCGCGGTGGTCAACAAACGATCGCCAACCTGCAGGTCGACGTTCAACGGCAAGTTGGGTAAAGCCAAGCGGGTGGCATCACCCGTGCCATAGGCTATTGATTTAACCCCATTTCTTGACACTTCAATGGGCAGCGCATGGTTTGGATCGGTGATCAGGATGGCAAACGCACCACCGGGGCCCACCGCGCTAATTTGGCCAACCACACCCAACACGTCGATCAAACCATCGCCGCGCGCCAAACCGGCCTCAGTGCCGCGATCAAGCAATAATCGATGGCGAAACGGATCCAGATCCAAGTCGACCAAGCGTACCAAAGTGCCAGCCGCCGCATCCAGCGCCGTGGCCTGCACCAGCGCCAGTACGCGCGCCTGCGCGTCGCCCTCCGAGCGCCGTTGGTAGAGTTCGGTCTGGGTGATCAACAAGGCATCACGCAGCGCGCGGTTCTCGTCGGCCAGCGCGTTGCGATCACGAAAGGACAATTGCAGCCGGTCGATGGTGGCTGACGGCAATGCGGCCAGCCAATACACCGGCGCGGTCAGAATCAGCGCGCGCTCACGGACAGCGATCAAAAACCCGCGCTGGCGATCGGCCAGCATCAGCATGATCGCCAGCGCGAGCAGTACCACCAATTTCAAGGTCCCCGGCCGACCGCCAGCAAACAGCGGCGCCTGGGGATTACTGCTCGGGGCCATCATGCCGCGGCGATCCTGACTTCATCCAAGAATCAATCGTTGGCGAACAAATCGGGCCCGTGTTCGTCGATTAGCTCCAGCGCCCGGCCACCACCGCGCGCCACGCAGGTCAGTGGGTCGTCGGCGATATGCACGTGCAACCCGGTGATCTCACTGATCAATTTGTCGATATCGCGGAGCAGCGCGCCACCACCGGTGAGCACGATGCCACGCTCGGCAACGTCCGAGCACAGCTCCGGCGGCGTTTGTTCGAGCGCGATCTTCACCGCGCTGCAAATGCCGGCCAGCGGCTCATGCAGGGCTTCCAGCATCTCGTTGGAGTTGATCGTGATATTGCGCGGCACACCTTCCGCCAAATTGCGGCCCGAGACCTCAAGTTCGCGCACTTCGCTAGACGGATATGCACAACCCACTTCGATCTTGATGCGTTCGGCGGTGGCCTCGCCGATCAAAGTGCCGTGATTACGACGCACGTAATTGATGATCGCTTCGTCGAATTTATCGCCACCGATGCGCACCGAATTGGAATAGACGATGCCGTTCAGCGAAATCACCGCCACTTCCGAGGTGCCACCGCCGATGTCGATGACCATCGCGCCACGCGCTTCATGAATCGGAATTCCAGCGCCAATCGCCGCCGCCATCGGTTCTTCGATCAGGAACACATCCCGCGCACCGGCCGCTTCAGCTGAATCACGAATGGCGCGGCGCTCGACCTGCGTGGAACCGCACGGCACGCAAACCAGCACCCGAGGACTGGGGCGAAACAAGCGATTGGGATGCACTTTGCGAATAAAGTGCTGCAACATCGCCTCGGTCATTGTGAAGTCAGCGATCACGCCATCTTTCAGCGGCCGCACCGTCATGATGTTGCCCGGCGTGCGGCCGAGCATGCGCTTGGCCTCGGAGCCCACCGCGGCCACCGAGCGCGGGCCACCAGGACCACGATCTTGACGAATCGATACGACCGATGGCTCATTCAGCACGATGCCCTGGCCACGCACGTAGATCAACGTATTTGCAGTGCCAAGATCTATCGATAAATCGGTCGAAAACAAACCACGCAGTTGCTTGAATCCAAACATGGGAATCCTGATAGAAACGGGACGCTCGGGATCATCGATCCAAGCGGGCAGCCGTTATTAAAGCCGGGTGAGGCGCGTTTGCCCTGCAAATTCGGGCGCGCGGACAATCAAGAAAAGACAGCCGCGGAATCTAACAAGTGCCAGCCAGAGCGAACAAGCTAAATGCTCGCAAGTTGCGGGCAGTTGCACGGCATTTGTCCAATTCACAGCTTATTCGTCATGGCGAGATCTTAAGCTCCCGTCAAAACCTGCGCATCTGAACCCACCAGACTTGTCTTTGCGAGGGAGCCTTGGCGACCGCGGCAATCCAGCGCCTTCGCCTTTGACGCCCCAAAAGTCACTGGATTGCCACGACGGTGTTGCCGACCATCAACGGACGCATCACCATTGATGGCTATAGCCAGCCGACATCCACCAAGAACACCAGCGCGGGCGCCTTCAATGCCAAACTCTGTGTGGTTCTGAAACCGGCATCAGGCACGCTCGGCATTGCCTTCACGGTGCCGGCCAACAGCTTTGGCAGTTTGACCTTGAGTGATTTGGGCATTGGCGGTTTCAACCAGCCTATCAAGATCCAGGGTGGACAAAGCAGCGTGATTTCCGGCAATCAGTTCGGCGGCAATAGCGGGGCCGTGCAGTTGCCGGTTGCCAGCATCAACGCGGTTTCCTTTGGCTCAGGCGCCAGCGGCACGGTCATCATTGGTGGCCCGAGTCTGGCTGACCGCAACCTCATCGGTGGTGCGGCCTTTGCCGGCATCGATATGCAGGTCGCCGATACCTCCTCTTTCACCACCTGCACCATCAGCAATAATCTGATCGGCCTGGCGGCCGATGGCGCCTCCCCTCTGGGCAATGGCTTGGGCATCAATAACACCGGCACGCGTTGTGAGATTGCCGAAAACCGCATCGCCGGCAACTCGATCACCAACCTCTGGCTCAACGGCAGCAACCTGAATACCGTGCGCCGCAATCGGATCGGGATTACCAGCAACAACGGCGGCTTTTTCAGCAACACGGTCGGCATTCTGGTCACCGGATCCAACAACATCATCGGCGCCAGCGGTAATGGAACGGGCATTGATGCCAATACGGTGCGTTTCAACGGCGGCGGTGGCGTGATCATTCGCAGCAATGCTGCCACCGGCAATTCGGTGAGAGTCCCGGTCGCCCCTGTCGGTGCGCTTATTCGCGCATCAAACTGAGTGGGACTTTCGCTCCGATTGGGATTAAAAAAAGTCGTAGGTCACGTTGCCCGCAGGGCTACGTGACAGTGCTCCGATGTCACGTAGGCCTGCGGCCAACGTGACCTACGCATCAACCCTGAAAAGAAATGCATTAAAATCATTTGCTTGCGGTACGTTCGGTGAGAGACAACGTGATTTACGACAACGGCTCCAGCGGCGACGGCATGGACATCGATCTGCAGACTGACAGCGCCAGCGCCGGACTCACGTCCAATGATCCGGGCGATGTGGATGTCGGCCCCAACCAGTTTCAGAACTTTCCGGTGCCCACCGATTTCGTCTACACCGGTCCGGGCGCCATCTCACGGCCCGCGATCGTCACCGGCACGCTCGATACCAGTCCGGGTTTCTACCGAGTCGACGTGTGCTTCTCGCCGACGATCAGCACCCAGGGTGGACGCGGGCGGGCAGTCACGTTGCTTCGAACGCTGGGCGTGGTCGTGGTAAACGGCCCGACAAGCTTCTCGACGACGATCACCGTGCCCGATCAGATCGCCACCGGCGGTATCAGTTTCACGGCCACCTCAAGCACCGGCAATACCTCGGAAATCAGTACGGCGATATCGACCGTCTCGCCACTGCTGTTCTCCAACGGTCTCGAATAGGCAGAGGAGCGGCGTGCGTTCGCCAATCTGGCGCGCACGTCGTTCAACCATTTTCGCCACGCCAGTTCGGCTTTGCCCCGAGCCGCCGTTGACAGTGTTCACCGCCCACCAATCGAACCAATCTGATGACCCCTCTGAATTCGATGTCTCGCCTCTGGATCGTTGGCGCCTTGCTGCTGGGATC
>Ga0209181_10007097_pt1 | contig 15469 bp, 14 predicted proteins | sample MAT05_FD_187208 | JGI IMG/M metagenome (GOLD analysis project Ga0209181, IMG submission 187208) | Freshwater microbial communities from Lake Fryxell liftoff mats and glacier meltwater in Antarctica - MAT-05 (SPAdes) (version 2) | ecosystem: Environmental > Aquatic > Freshwater > Ice > Liftoff... | reverse complement strand
CCGCCTCAGTAAGCTGATGTCGATCCCCGCGTGCGCGGGGGAGACTGATCGACTGCTAGCACGCGAGAGCCGTTAACGGGTCGATCCCCGCGTGCGCGGGGGAGACCAGACGAGAGTGTCGCGCCGGAATCTGCCGGCGGGTCGATCCCCGCGTGCGCGGGGGAGACGACTGATTCGCCACTGCCCAAGCCGTCAATGCGGGTCGATCCCCGCGTGCGCGGGGGAGACATGCCCATCTGGCCGCGCAGCATTTTCACCAGGGGTCGATCCCCGCGTGCGCGGGGGAGACACTTGCGTGGAACAATGCGGACTAGCATCGCTGGGTCGATCCCCGCGTGCGCGGGGGAGACGGACGTGCCCGGCGTTGTTATGCCAATCGCGAGGGTCGATCCCCGCGTGCGCGGGGGAGACAGAGCAGCCTAGTGTTTTCCATGCGTCGGAAAGGGTCGATCCCCGCGTGCGCGGGGGAGACTCGATGTTCCGTGACATAGCCGCCTCGGTGATGGGTCGATCCCCGCGTGCGCGGGGGAGACGCCGAAAGCCACACGTGGCGAGCGGCCGACCAAGGTCGATCCCCGCGTGCGCGGGGGAGACCCCAAACCGCTTCAGGCGCTTCCTTGCGCATGGGGTCGATCCCCGCGTGCGCGGGGGAGACTCCTGCGCTCGACAGGAAGGGCTGCGTGCATGCGGTCGATCCCCGCGTGCGCGGGGGAGACAAGGTGCGACCGCCCGGAATCAGCTATCCTCCGGGTCGATCCCCGCGTGCGCGGGGGAGACCAGGCCCGTTACGCGCTCCCAATCCGCCAACAAGGTCGATCCCCGCGTGCGCGGGGGAGACCGCGCCCTTCTGGTGTACGTATAAGTCAGCGCGGGTCGATCCCCGCGTGCGCGGGGGAGACGAACGATCGACGGCGTAGAACTCATCGAGCTACGGTCGATCCCCGCGTGCGCGGGGGAGACTCTATGCCAAACAGCACGCCGAACAGTTCGGCGGGTCGATCCCCGCGTGCGCGGGGGAGACCGCTGGCACGGCGGTGTTCAGTGTTGACGCTATCTACGATCCCCGCGTGCGCGGGGGAGACAGGGCAGGGGCCAATGTCGCCAGTGGGCTTAGGGGTCGATCCCCGCGTGCGCAGGGGAGACACCTCTGTGCGGATATCCGCCAGCGCCTCGTCGGGTCGATCCCCGCGTGCGCGGGGGAGACTTCAAAAAATCATCGCGTCTGGCATGGTCGGTGGGTCGATCCCCGCGTGCGCGGGGGAGACGTCAGGGCGATAATCGCTGCGGTGATTATTGCGGGTCGATCCCCGCGTGCGCGGGGGAGACCTGATGCCTGCCTCAGACGAGGCGCGGGTGATGGGTCGATCCCCGCGTGCGCGGGGGAGACAGTCATATTTATTTAACAGGCGCACACTTTTAGGGTCGATCCCCGCGTGCGCGGGGGAGACCAAGGCTGACCACGCATGCGATTTCACGCCGTAGGTCGATCCCCGCGTGCGCGGGGGAGACCACCAACCGCATCACATCGCTATCGGATTCACAGGTCGATCCCCGCGTGCGCGGGGGAGACGTAGCTTGGCAGCCGATATGTCCTGTGAATTCAGGTCGATCCCCGCGTGCGCGGGGGAGACACTTCACCCGCTGTCAAGGAGGTGCCGGCGGCAGGTCGATCCCCGCGTGCGCGGGGGAGACGCGTCGATAGTAGTGTCATGAGTCCGCGTACAGGGTCGATCCCCGCGTGCGCGGGGGAGACGCCGCCCCCCATAGCGTAATTTTGTTCTTATGGGGTCGATCCCCGCGTGCGCGGGGGAGACAAAAGGCTTGCCATCGCCGCCAATCAGAGGCCGGGTCGATCCCCGCGTGCGCGGGGGAGACGCATCGCTCACAGCTTTCATTTCAATCATTTCGGGTCGATCCCCGCGTGCGCGGGGGAGACATCGGCGGGTTTTTTACGCCTACCCGAAAATAAGGTCGATCCCCGCGTGCGCGGGGGAGACGTAGCGAAGTGCGACGAACTGCGCGGGTTTGTGGGTCGATCCCCGCGTGCGCGGGGGAGACGGGCGAATCAGCAGGACTACTCAACCAACGCGAGGTCGATCCCCGCGTGCGCGGGGGAGACGGCACCTGTATGAACATTCAGCCATTAGATCCAGGTCGATCCCCGCGTGCGCGGGGGAGACCAAAGCTGCACCGCACGCCGAAGATGCTCCCCGGGTCGATCCCCGCGTGCGCGGGGGAGACTGACCCTGCGTACAGGTGGCAACTTATTGGCCAGGTCGATCCCCGCGTGCGCGGGGGAGACAATTCGTTCGCGGCCTGCTGATACTCGCCAGCGGGTCGATCCCCGCGTGCGCGGGGGAGACTCCAAACCCAAATAGGACTTCACGCGCAATCGAGGTCGATCCCCGCGTGCGCGGGGGAGACACAAAATGCTGACAATCGCTCGTCGAAACGCCAGGTCGATCCCCGCGTGCGCGGGGGAGACACAAGAATGAAGGATTGCCACGGGCCGAGTAAGGGTCGATCCCCGCGTGCGCGGGGGAGACCGACCGGCGTCGTCGAGGGCACCGCTTATTACGGGTCGATCCCCGCGTGCGCGGGGGAGACATCCCGACAGTCAAGAGCGCGATGGGTCTGACGGGTCGATCCCCGCGTGCGCGGGGGAGACCATGTCCTGGAAGTCGCCGACCTTTTTTACCAGGGTCGATCCCCGCGTGCGCGGGGGAGACGCGTTATTTCAGGCTGGACGCAACTCGCGCAGGGGTCGATCCCCGCGTGCGCGGGGGAGACGTGGACACAGAGTACGTGCCGGTTTCCGTGCCGGGTCGATCCCCGCGTGCGCGGGGGAGACACGCGGGCTTTTGACGTGGGGGCATGATTCAGGGGTCGATCCCCGCGTGCGCGGGGGAGACGTGCGCCTGGTCTGCGATGGAGGATCGCGTCGAGGTCGATCCCCGCGTGCGCGGGGGAGACCGGCATGTACCCCAACGGCGGAAGCGAAAAGAGGGTCGATCCCCGCGTGCGCGGGGGAGACCGCCGATCTGCTGGAATTGTCGTATGCCCCACGGGTCGATCCCCGCGTGCGCGGGGGAGACAGCGACTGACCGTCCATGCTGTCGGCGTCGAGGGGTCGATCCCCGCGTGCGCGGGGGAGACCATTTCGGTGAAGTGATCCTGCCAAGGCCCGTAGGTCGATCCCCGCGTGCGCGGGGGAGACGCAAGGCTGCAAGGGCGTCTTGCAATGCAAGAAGGTCGATCCCCGCGTGCGCGGGGGAGACCACTTCAGTCACTAACGACGACTCGATGTTCCGGGTCGATCCCCGCGTGCGCGGGGGAGACCCTAGTGTTTTCCACGCGTCGGAAAGTCCCGAGGGTCGATCCCCGCGTGCGCGGGGGAGACTCTTCCCCGTCCAGCATGCGAAAGCCATCTATGGGTCGATCCCCGCGTGCGCGGGGGAGACCAACGGTAGCCGCGCCGGATCTGCGCGGCACAAGGTCGATCCCCGCGTGCGCGGGGGAGACTGTGGCCGTGAAAGTCAACATGCCAATCGGGTGGGTCGATCCCCGCGTGCGCGGGGGAGACATGCAATGGCCCGCTAACAAAGCGGCCAAGCCGGGTCGATCCCCGCGTGCGCGGGGGAGACAATACAACGGGCATATTTTTGACGGCGTACCAGGGTCGATCCCCGCGTGCGCGGGGGAGACTAAAAAAACAGGCTCTGGCCGATGGCTGGCATGGGTCGATCCCCGCGTGCGCGGGGGAGACTAACGCAGAAGTGATGGGCGGCGAAACGGAGGGGGTCGATCCCCGCGTGCGCGGGGGAGACCCCCTGCGATGGCCAGCACCACAATCAGCAAAAGGTCGATCCCCGCGTGCGCGGGGGAGACTTGTCCCGCTACCCATGAACGGGTCCAGCACCGGGTCGATCCCCGCGTGCGCGGGGGAGACCACCAGCCGAAAGCCGGCGGCAAAAATATCACAGGTCGATCCCCGCGTGCGCGGGGGAGACATACTACCTCAAAGAAATCAGGAATATATCCAGGGTCGATCCCCGCGTGCGCGGGGGAGACACGTGCCGCACATTGCCGACGGCACGTACTCCAGGTCGATCCCCGCGTGCGCGGGGGAGACAAGAAGGTCGGAGAGCAGATAGCTTCCATCAACGGTCGATCCCCGCGTGCGCGGGGGAGACGCTGCGTGCATGCTTTGAATGGCAGCGCCGATGGGTCGATCCCCGCGTGCGCGGGGGAGACGCAAGAATCTGCTCCACAAGGGAGTCGCGAACGGGTCGATCCCCGCGTGCGCGGGGGAGACTTTGACGAGGCGACCGAAGAGCACAAGAAGGCGGGTCGATCCCCGCGTGCGCGGGGGAGACGGGTACATGCCGCGAAATACGCTGCCGGCAGAAGGTCGATCCCCGCGTGCGCGGGGGAGACGCTTCGCGAATAATACCGCTTTGGTCGGCGCCGGGTCGATCCCCGCGTGCGCGGGGGAGACCCTTCCGAGCAATCCCTGGCCGGTGCGCGTGAAGGTCGATCCCCGCGTGCGCGGGGGAGACATCGAAGATGCCCACGGTCTCGCCCTTGCGGAAGGTCGATCCCCGCGTGCGCGGGGGAGACCAAAACTCCACGACATCAAGGGCGCAAGCGAAAGGTCGATCCCCGCGTGCGCGGGGGAGACGCAAAATTAGATCAGCTTTTGGCGTCATTTGCGGGTCGATCCCCGCGTGCGCGGGGGAGACGGTCACGTATTTGCTGCCTGGTCGCTCGCCCGGGGTCGATCCCCGCGTGCGCGGGGGAGACTTTTGCATTCTGCCGCCACTGATCCGGCCAGAGGGTCGATCCCCGCGTGCGCGGGGGAGACATACTCATCAGCTTTGCGCTTAACTCTGCGGTAGGTCGATCCCCGCGTGCGCGGGGGAGACGTGTAGATCATGGCGTTTGCCACTTGTTCCGCAGGTCGATCCCCGCGTGCGCGGGGGAGACTGTCGCTCTGCCCGCCGCCCATGACCGACCCCAGGTCGATCCCCGCGTGCGCGGGGGAGACCGATCAAACTCGCCGACCGCAACGCTTCCATGAGGTCGATCCCCGCGTGCGCGGGGGAGACGGCCCCACCTGCTCTGCGACCTGTCCGACGAGGGGTCGATCCCCGCGTGCGCGGGGGAGACAATACCCTGTTAGCGACCAGTCCCTTTAGCGCGGGTCGATCCCCGCGTGCGCGGGGGAGACTGCTGGCAAGCGTTACGGTGATCTTGACCGGCAGGTCGATCCCCGCGTGCGCGGGGGAGACTACCAAGCTTTACGGCTGTATGCAGGATTTTAGGGTCGATCCCCGCGTGCGCGGGGGAGACCCGCGAAACAGCGCCCAATCTTCATCGTCAAAAGGTCGATCCCCGCGTGCGCGGGGGAGACCCCTGGAATACGACCTTTCTTGCGGACGGGTTGGGTCGATCCCCGCGTGCGCGGGGGAGACCGGACAGGTCGCTGTACGCCGGCAGCATTTCCGGGTCGATCCCCGCGTGCGCGGGGGAGACATCCGCGAAAGCGTTTTCCATGCTGGCTTTCAGGGTCGATCCCCGCGTGCGCGGGGGAGACACTGTCTGAAAATATTTGGAAAACGCCCCGGCGGGTCGATCCCCGCGTGCGCGGGGGAGACTGGCGCAATAAGTCGACACTTGACGCGTCGCCAGGTCGATCCCCGCGTGCGCGGGGGAGACGCTTTGTGCACTCTGCTGTAGTAGCGTGTAATAGGTCGATCCCCGCGTGCGCGGGGGAGACGGGTACATGCCGCGAAATACGCTGCCGGCAGAAGGTCGATCCCCGCGTGCGCGGGGGAGACTGGTCGATTGTCACCACAACCGGGCGCGTAACAGGTCGATCCCCGCGTGCGCGGGGGAGACGCCATCACGCTATCGAGATCGCGTGGCCCAGCAGGTCGATCCCCGCGTGCGCGGGGGAGACACCGTAACGCTTGGCTGGCTTGCCGAATCAGCGGGTCGATCCCCGCGTGCGCGGGGGAGACCGGTCTTGTCGGCAAGGCGCAGCGGTTTTGAGAGGTCGATCCCCGCGTGCGCGGGGGAGACGAGCAATGAAACGGTAAGCGATGGGGTTAATCAGGTCGATCCCCGCGTGCGCGGGGGAGACGAGGCTAGACGTGATGAAATCCAGGCTCTGCTGGGTCGATCCCCGCGTGCGCGGGGGAGACTCTATATCTCAAGCGTATGAATTATCGCCAAATTGTGAAAGAGCGTGTTAACGACGCGTCGCGAGCATGCCGTCGATTTCAATCAATTGAACTGGTGGCAGCCCTAATGTCACTGCCATTTGCCCCCCCGGCATGCTCTTATCGGCCCAGAGCATGACAACGGAAGCGTCGTTCTCGTTCGGGAACCAGTCGCTTACTACATGCCATATTCGCTCGCGTACGGCAGGTGTAATGCGAGGTGCGCTATAGACGCCCGGTGCAAGTTCCAGCATTGACGAAGCGAGAAAGCCCCGCACTCGGTCACTCACGTTGCGCGTTACTACCACCGTCATCGACATTGAGCAGTTCCTTGATACGTTCGATCATGTTCGAGATGAGCTTCGTACGGCGAAATTCCATTGCAGCTTCCCTGCGCAAGGTGCGTTCGATAATCAGGGCAGGATCGTCAAGCGCCTTGCGCGCAACCTTGAAAGCCAAGGGTATCGTAACTTCAGCGCGGTAAAGATCGGCGATGTCGAGCGTAAATGCATTGCTCGAATCCTCGTGGATAAAGCCGAGTGGCGGCAATGCACCCACTGCCGCGACGGCTACGTCAGCCGCGCATTCCACGAAGGTGGCAGCGTGGTTAATTGCCTGGTTGGGGACATCCGTTCCATTGGGGTTGTTCCGGTCGTATCGACGCCCCGCCCAGGGAACGCGAAATCGCTCGGCGACCAGCCTGTATGTTTCCTTCATGCGCGCGCCTTCGATGCCGCGCAGCACGGTGATGTCGCGATGCGGCAAGATTTTTCCGAAACGGAAGGCGTACATGCGGCGGGCCACCGACAGCCGTTCGTTCTCATCGGCCCAAAGCCGCGCCTGTGCCCGAGCGACGTTGCTATGTCCCTGGCCCATCGGCGGCGCAGTGTAGAACTTGGTGCCGCCTTCGCCCACGGCGGCAAGCAGGGTGCCGTGGCGTGCGAGGATACGCAGCGCGTCGTGGCTGACGGTGGAACCGGGGCCGAGCAGAATGAGCGATACGTTCTGATAGGGAATGGCGTAGTCGCCGGCATCGAGATCGTCGGATTTGGTGCAGACGAAGTGCAGTGTGCCGTCCTCGACGAACAACTTGCCGCGGGACAGCCATATCAGGCCATGCCGGTCTGTATGGGGAATGCGTGATTCCGCGAGCCCAAGCCTGCCGGAAAATAGCGCGCTGGTTGCCATGACGATCCGTCAGTCTGCCTGTTGTGGCGGCCGCAACAACAGCATGCCGAAGCCGAAGGCGCGATGCCGGCCGATGCCCCGCGCCAACAGGCGCGCGAAGGCATCGACGTTGTCGACCGTCAGTTCGCCGGCGAAAAGTGCGTCGGGACGTTCGATGAATCGATGCTTGCTGCCGCCGGTCGCGTGAGCAAGCCGCTGGCTGCGCACTCGCTGGAAGCCAATCAGGTCGATTGCGTTCGGGACTACTTGGGCCGCATTCTCCTTGCCCAACTGACGGCCAATCCATTCCGCATACACATGCGGTCGCGACGGTGGCTCCGTGCCGGCGGCCTCGGCCCGACTAACGGCAACGAGATAGACATCCCGTTCCCGCTCGGCCCGGCTTATCGGACAGGCGCGCACTTCGAAACCGAGCCGACGCCCGGATTGCCAATTATTCGGCATCGATTTGCCGGCGGCATCGGCCCACGCGCATACGTTCAAGGCATCCGGTTCGGCAAACGCTTGGGCATGATCAGACAAGGCGTCGATGGATTGCTCGGCGTATCCGAGCATGCGCAGGCCCTGCTTGTTTTCCAGAAGCCGAAACGGCTTCGGCGCTTGATCGCCCAAAGTTGCAGCGAGCCAGGCGTGAGCGGCATAGCCGAAATCCTCGCCTGCAGACAGCCCATGCCCCTGTCGGTGAGCAAAACGCATCAGCCGTGCGGCATCAAGGGGGAGATCAATCATGAACATGCGGGCATCTCCTCGATCAAGCCTTCCGCCACCATGCGCCGACCGGAATGCCATTGGTTTTTCCAGTCACGCTGGTCGTAAATGGCTTTGATCTGGTCTTCCCGGTTGTCACCCACCTCCGCTGGCCAGCAGGCGGCCATGTTTTGGCTCTTGGCCGGGCGCGCTAGGCACTGAATGCGGGGAATGGTTTTCAGGATGGCCAACACATCGTCGCCGGAAGCGCGCCCCGCAAGGACGGGTGAGTTTGGTAGACATGTCTTGCGGCCTAAGAACAGGGGCCGCGCCGGTTGCTTCAGCACTGATTCCAAAGTGGCGAGATCGGGTGCAGCGTCATCGGTCAATGCGAGAGCGGTGGTCAGTACACCGTTTGCCCAATAGTGGCGGTAGCGGACGTGGGTGCCACGCTTGGCGTCACCGCCATCGCGGTGTTCCGCTTCTCCGCGTGTGGTCCAGCCTTTCTCGCGCATCTTCGGCTGGCCCAGGTCTACCGTGTGGTAATCGACAATGGCCTCCGGTTCAATGTCCCAGCGCGAAGCCACGATCAGCCGATCCTGCAACGCGCCGATCCTCTCGTCCTCGCCATGCGTCCAGCCCAGCGCGTTGGCCAATAGCCCGGCAAACAGCGAGAGGCCGGGAAAGCGTTCAATGACGTTGTGGTGATCGACGATGACCCCGCCAAAGCTCATCAGCGGGGCGTCGAGACGCAGAATGAGCGCATCCATTAGCTTGCTCCGAAAATGCTGTCCAGTGCGGCGGCGACGGTGCCGGTGAGCGGTGCGGCGGTGACGTTTGCCAGCTTCGCCGTATTCTGCGTCGAGGCTACGAAGCGCTTTTCGTTGCATCCATACATCGCATCGATCCCCGTCAGGTGATCGCCGAGCGCATCTACCGTTTGCTGCATCGGGTCGCTGGTGAGCTTCATCGCCTTGAGGTAGGCATTGGCCAGTGTGCGCGGCTGATTCTTGCCAGATTCCAGCAACACGCAGGCTGCGCGGGCATAAGGTGCCGTCGAGCCAAGTTTGGCGCCGGGGCTGACGGTGGCGATGGCGTCGATCAGCCGCCCCAGTACGTTACGCGCGTCGGCCAGTGTTTCCGCCGGCTGGGTGGCCCAATCCTTGGCGTCGCAGCCGCACAGGTTGGAGACGAGCAACGGCACATCGACCACCACATAGCCATAGAACAGGCCCGCGCCGAGTTCCATGTCACCAGCATGGGCCGCACCGGCATCCTCATGTGCTTCCTTCAGGTCATCGACCACGGTAAAGAAATCGACTTCTGTGGAGAGTGGGTGCACGGTGAAGGCATGGGCGACATGAACGGCGGCATCGGTGCGAGCAAGAATATCGGAAGTAACGAAACGGCCAAACATCGCGCCTTCGATGCCGGAGACAAGGTCGTCCTGACCAGCGGCTTTCATTAAAGCTCGGAGATTGCCCTTCTCGGTTTTCAGGCGCGCATCGAGTGTCGCCACAGGATCTTCTCCGCTCTTTGCGCAATCAGCGATGAGTTGGACGAAATAATCGGCTTCCGGTTTGCCGAACAGCACGGGTTGGTTCAGACGCAAGGGATTGGTTTTGTCTTGCCCGCCTTGCACGAGCCTCTTGAGCAGGGCTTCAGTCATCTGCTTCGCCGTTCCTTCAGCGACACCTCCGGCGGTAGCGCGGCGAAAAATTTCCCGCTCGAAAAACATTCGCGAGCGGATCCCGCCGGGTAGGTCGAGCTTGCGGTGGAGTTCGTCACGCCAATGTTTTTTCAGGCATTGCGACGAAACACGCATGCGCTCGGCGTTACCAAAGGGAATTCGCTTGGCAAGGCCGGCATCGTCGCGGTTGAGCAGGGCAGCGGCGTAAGACGTGAGTGTGTGGATTTGCAGAAACATGATGGTCATTCCTCCCGGGTGGTGGATTGCTGATTTTTTTGCAGGATGCGGTAGTAGTCGCGGGCGATGCGGGTGTTGATACGTTCGCGGAAATCTGGCGTACCGGCAAAGAGCAGGTCGGCGAACTGGCGCCAGTCGCAGGCGATGCCCTTGGCGGCAACCTGTCGCGCAGCACGCAGCGCGAGTGCCCGCAACGTCTCTTCGCTGGCGGCAAGCAGGCGTTCCAGCCGGATTTCGGCAAAACGCGCCTCGGCGAGCGCCGCACCGAAGGGCGTGGCCGGGTTGTATCCGCCATCGCGTTGAATCGCGAGCGCGCAGATAAGAGTGCGCCAGTCGGTAAGCCAGCGCTCGGCCTGCCACGGATCATCGACCTGCGCCAGCAACAGGCGATGCAGTGCGAGCGGCGCGGGACCGTCCAGCGCCATGCGCTTGAGCGCCGCGCGTTCGCCGTTGGATATGCCCGCGCTGGACAGCAGTTTCGCCAGGCCCGGAACATGGGCGGCGGGGTTGCGTGCTTCAGGGGTTGTCATGCGTAACCTCCATGAATTGCGAAAAGTTTTTTTTCAGGCTGCCGAAGAAAATGCCCTGTGCCTTGGTCTTGGCCCGGTATGAGCGGCCGTGGCGCTGTGGCACACGGTCGACAGCACGATTCAGCGTGTCCTGCGCCAGTCGGCGCAGATCATAGAACCAGGGGCGGAGGGCTTCGGTCTCGTCGGGGATATCGACGGTCGACCAGAGCCAGTCGAAATAGCGTGGGTTCCAGTTGAGGTCGAATGGCTTTGCCTCGCTGTTGACCCACTTGGCAACTTGATCGGCGTCATAGTTGATTTTCTCCGGCCCGCCTTCCATTAAGGAAAACAGCGCATTGCGAAGCCCCTTTCGTACTTCTGTAGCGGCATCAATGCCTCTCTTTGAGAGCAAAGCAAGACGGTCTCTGCCAGGGCCACCACCAAATAATGCGATTCTTGGCTTTTCAGGAACGCGGAGTGCGGCAGAGTGGAATCCATCGGTTCGCCCTTGCCCGCGCACCAGAACCGAAGCTGAAAACCAGCCGCCGGCCACTGTATTGTTCGCCTGCTGCATCGCCGCCGGTGTATACCCGTCACCGAATATCAGGTTCCTCAGCAGTTCCGGAGTGAGGCCTGCATCGGAAATCGTGAGAGCGCCGTTGGTGCGCTGGGTGACAGGTATCCAAGGATCACCAATATTGCCTTTCATTTCTTCGGCAGCGACAAAAGCATTCATCGATCCAGACGTATGCGCCTGAATACCTGTCGGGCTGGCGAGTAACCGTATGCGACGGGCAACCTCTATGAAGAATGGGTCCAGGGCACCCAATGCAAGGCTTCCCGTTCCATCCCACGGTTGTGTCCAAAGAAGCACCTTTCCTACTGGCTGATATGGATATGGGAGTTGAAGCAAGGTTTGGCGTGCGCCAAGAAGAACCGAAACATCCCTTCCAAATTGGGCTCCTGCTCGCGCATTCGGTAGCCATCCAACACGGGGGCGACTGCCATAACCGCTATTCATGCGGCCGATGCCACGATTCATTCCGCCACCGCTGCCCTTACCAAGTAGTCCTGCTGTCGTTTGTAGCGACATCAGGGCGAAAAGCCAAGCCTCCGCGCTGGCGTTGGTTGCCCGCGATTTCTTGACATCGTGGTTCTTGGACGTAACCAATACGTCCAAAGCATCCGGGCTATCTGCGTCAGCCTTGTAATCTCGTTCAAATATCTCCTTGCTCGGTGCCGGCGGCTGCATGAACGCCGGTTTGGTCGGGTCTTCGACAACTAACGTCCATGCGCTGTCGTCTTCACAGCCTTCGGCCTGCGTGAGTTGGCGAATCCCCTTGCGCCAGAATTCCGCAGTCTGCCTCGGGCTGTTCTCGCTCATGCGTATCAGCACCGCACCCGCGAGATAACAGCAGAAAATATGGAAGGCATCTTCCTGGTGGCGTTGGAGGCCGGGCAGGCTTTCGACCCGGTCTTCGCCGAGTAGTGCCAGCAACTCCGGCAGGCTGACAGTGCCCGCCCCGTCTGGTGTGCGAACACGGAAAACGGGATCGGTGAGCAGGTTCATGGCGTAGTTTTCTCCAATCCGAAACGGGAATACCGGTAAATGAATTGGCCGGCAGGGTCGGCCTGTATAAGCAGGTTACCGCCTTCGAGGCTCACCAGATGAGCCTGTTCAAATTCTTGTGGTGGTGCGAGACGGCCGGGAATGTTGATCTCGTCGATGGTCTGGCCGAAGGGTGTCGGATAGCCGGCGCCCAACAACAGTGCGCGGTCATTCAGGCCGAGGCGCGTGGCTAGATGCTCCTCAACGGCGTTGGGAAACATGAAGTCGCCGAAGTGCGCATTTGGCATGGCGGCAGCATGCGCGGCGGACTGTTGAGCGCCGCCGATGCCTTCGATGTGCGAGGCATGGCGCGTCCATGCCTCGCCTTGCAGCAGAGCGAGTTGATCCGGGTGTGTCGCGGTTTCGACGAGGCGCCGGTTGTCACGGGGAATCTCGATGACTGGCGCGGCAGCGACCAAATCACGCGTCAGTTGCAGAATGCGCAAATCCTCATACACCGTGCCGAGACCGGCGAGGTTGCGGCGCCGAACTTCGCCCTTCCGGTCGAGGAAGATCGAAAAATCCGTCTCTTCCGGCAGCAACACCGTGCAGGTTGGCATGGGGCGAGGCCCCCGGTCGTGCCGATGCAGACGCCCGATACGTTGCAGCAGCACGTCGATGGGGCAAAGGTCTGTAATGAGCCAGTCGGCATCGATGTCCAGGCTCTGCTCCAAGGTCTGTGTGCCGATGACCAGCAACGCTTCTGTCGGCGAGCTTTTGCCCATTCGCGCACTGACCGTGTGGTCCATCTTTTCGCGGTCGGCGCGGGCAAATCGGCCATGGTGGGGGCAGCGCATACCATTCACGGCGAATAGGGCCGGAGCCAGTTCCGGGTCGGCATCAACTAGGCGGGTTAGTGCGATGGCACGACCGACGGTGTTCAGGATGACCAGCACCCGTCGACCTGCATGCACGGCGTCACGCAGGCGGAGCAGCAGAGTTTCCGGCGAGTTGAGCAAAGGTAGCGGTTCCAGTTGCACGGTCTTGCTACGGCAGGATGGGTCGGGTAGGTGCTGCATGGGCTGATCCGGCGTGCTCAGGGCGGGATAGGGTAGCGCAGCAGCTATGTCGAATGGTTCTGCTTCTGGTCTGGGCGCGTCAGGATGCAGATACTCCGCTCGCGCGGCCGCGCCCAGCGTTGCGGACAGCAGCAGTGCGCGTCCGCCGGCCGCGATGTGCCGCTTGAGCAGGCGTCGGGCGAGATAGCGCATATACACATCCGAGCTATGTACCTCGTCGATGATCAGCAGGGATCGGTCAAGACAGGCGGCGCGCAGGTGGGCGTGAGGAACCTGAATGATGGAGAAAAGCGCCTGGTCAATGGTGCCGACCGCCACTGGCGCGGCAAGAAAGCGCTTGGGGCGTTCCGCCGCCCAGGTTCGATCCCGCTTTCTTTGGTCGTCTTCGTGGAAAAGACAGCCATCAGCGGGCAAGATTTTTCCTGCCTCCACACCGTCGATTTGTGTATAGCCCGGAACGGCGAGCAGGATAGGTGGGCAGTCGTCGCCGAAGACCCGACTCATGGCGGCGGTCACCCGACCATATAGCTCTCTGGCCGCGACGCGGGTCGGCAGAGCGAAGTAGAGTCCGTCCACCTTGCCGGCGGCAAACAGCGCCAGAAAATGCATGAGTGCGGCCTCGGTCTTGCCTGAGCCTGTGTCCGATTCGGCGATCAGCAGGGAAGCGAGGTCGGCGCTGGCCAACGCCGACTGCAACGGGCGCGGCGCAGCGCGAAGTCCAAATGTCTGACCGAATGTCGGTTGCCCGTGTTCAATCTTTTTTCGTGCGGTGGATACGTCCAGCCCGACAGCCGTTAATGCCTTGCTGGCCTGTCGCCCCGACCATTCAATGCGCTCACCTTCGTGTTGAAACGGAAAAAAGGATTCGCGGTGGGAGCCAAGCCAGTCGGCGAGCATCACCAGGCCAGCGAAACGGTGTTCCAGTTCGATACTTACTTTGATGGGCGGGGCATCACTCGAGAACGCATTGGGATAAGCGCGGCGAGCCGTTTCGCCGAGTTCCGTGAGACCGTCGAAAGGATCTAGGCCATCGCGAGGTTGCCAGTGCTGTTTCATTCGGACGCGTTCGATGCTATCGGCAATGTTGCTATCGAACGCCGGTTTGCCATGATGAAAAATGGATGCGAGTAACATGCGAAAAGCATCATCCGGGGTCTCGAACCATGCAGCGATTTCTTCGAGACCAAGCGCCAGGTTTGCCTTGACGCCGAGATCCCCGTCGTAGAGCAACGCGGCGGTTTCCTTGACGTGCCCGGCAATGTTTCTCTCATTCGGATCACGCTTCGCCTGAAATCCGGTGTTGCATTTACCCAGGTCATGCAGAAGGGCGATCACGGCCAGACGATCCATGACGACTGGATCGGCATCAAGGCTGAGAGTTCGACTGATCGCCGGTAGGTCGCACAATGCCCTGAAGACGCTGGCGACGTCGATACAGTGATCGGTCAGCGGCAGTTGAGATGTTTGGTTGACATCCAGCTTACCCCAGAAGGCCATATGTTCTCCTCGCGTGTTCGTGACAGTGTCTCTATCTCATTATCATAATGGATGACGTCGGTAAAAACGATTTGTTTTAGCATGTTCCAGACGTTCGTGCATTTATTCAGGGTGCCGGCAGAGAAAATGGAGGCTCAAGATGAATGAGCTAATCGTGTTCGAAGGGTTGCTGACTATGGAACCATGGTAGTGGCAATGGCGGGGAGCTATGGCCCTGAGCGAGCACAACATTCCTGCCACCTGTCGCCACATGCAAGGCTTCGGGGTCGCACGCCTTCAGTTTCATCAAAGGGAAGAACGAGCGCCACTGGGTGAAGTTCACTTCATGTTGCAGCAGGGTATCAAGAACCTCACCATTGCCGAAGCCAAAGCCATCATTGGCAAGGACCGCGAGAGCCATCGAGGCGATCTTGACGGGACACACAATTCCGGTTGCTCCCATTGGTATCAGGCGCAGATATCCCGTAGCGCCAAGCGCCCGGCTCATGAGCTGGCGCCGAGGAGATGTGTCCGAATGTTCCTGTAAGTCGGCACGCATTCAACAAAAAAATTCCGCTTCCGCAAAAGGACAGACGGCCTATCGGCGATTTGTGAATATATGCTCGTCCATAAGGGATTTGTATGCCCTTGGCTACCCCGTTCAGTCCGTCGAGAATTTCCGTGAAAAGCATGTAACCGTCTTGGTAGGGCATCCAGGGCCAGCGCCAGGGCGGATTTGCCGCGCGCCACTTTGGGCCAGGGCGTGTCGAGCAGGTGGTTGCTGAGGCCGTAGATGCCGGGCGCAAGGCGCTGCGCGGCAGTGTCGCGAT
>Ga0209181_10007095_pt1 | contig 15470 bp, 14 predicted proteins | sample MAT05_FD_187208 | JGI IMG/M metagenome (GOLD analysis project Ga0209181, IMG submission 187208) | Freshwater microbial communities from Lake Fryxell liftoff mats and glacier meltwater in Antarctica - MAT-05 (SPAdes) (version 2) | ecosystem: Environmental > Aquatic > Freshwater > Ice > Liftoff... | reverse complement strand
GCTTCGGATGGACGCCCATGCTGGGCCGCATCGATACGGCACTCACCTATATCACCGAAGGGCTGGATGAGGACCGCATGATCTGGATGCTGGCAGCCGGCAAACTGTATGATGGGAGCATGTATAACCTGAGCACCGCCGTGCACCGCGAGATGTTGAGCTCCGGGCGCTTCTACTCGCTGGGGCCGGTTACACGAAGCTGCTCAATGGTCAAGGGCGCTCGGCCGAGGCACTTGATTGGGCGCGCAAAGGCTACGACGCCACGGAGCATACTCGGCAGCCCAGCTTCATGGTGAAGTCCACCACGACCTTATCCGATGCCTTTGCCGCGAATGGCATGACCGATAGCGCGCTGGTGTATTCGAAGCTCGTAGGCGTACCATGACTCGCTCAGGAGCCTACAGAACAAGAGCCAGTTGCAGAACCAATTGTTCTCGCAGGAACTGAAGGACCGAGAGGACGCGAAGCTTCGCGCGGAAGAAATCGCGACGCGCTCCAAAAACATTCAATTCGGCATCATCGCCCTCATCGTCATCACGCTGGGCATCTTCCTGCTCATCTTCAGTCGTACGGCGGTGGTGGGCGCAAAGGCGATCAAAAACCTCTCGCTCATCGCGCTGCTGTTGTTCTTTGAGTTCATCAACCTGCTGCTGCACCCGTTCCTTGATCGCATCACGAACCACTCACCGATCCTGATGCTGCTGGCCATGGCCGCCATCGCCGGGCTGTTGATCCCGTTGCACCACCGCATGGAGAAGCTGATCACCAATTTGCTCGTGAGCAAGAACAACCGGGTGCGGTTGGAGGCGGCGCGGAAAACGATCGAGGAGTTGGAAGGGAGTGGCGAGCGGACGTAGCCCTCAGCGATCAACGCCGGTCAGAACAGCAGCACTTTGCTGGATCGCGAGCCGCGCTGCCCATCCACACGCACCACGAGCGCTTGGGCACCCCATTGCGAGCATCGGATGGTCGTGGACCCGGAACGATCCGTTGTGGACGCCATGAGCAATCGGCCTTGTGCATCGAAGATCCGCACGCGATCACCCGCCGTGCAGCCGGAGATCATCAGCTCGCCGGTGGTGCCATTGTACCGGATGCCGATGGCTTCGATCCCGGCTTCGGCCAGGCCGGTGGTGCAATCCCATGCCGCGCCGGGCACTGCGCTGAAGCTGCCGTTCACCGCGCTCCAATGCTCCCATGCGCCGCCCACCTCGGCGTTCCAATCCTGTAGGTTGATCCCGTTGGTGCCCGCTTGTACGCCGGGGACCTTGTACACCACCACTGCCGCGCCGGACCGGTCCCAAGTGAGCGGCATACCGGAAGTACACATCTCCGGCGCGTTGGGCGCAACACAATTGGCGCGCAGGAAATAGGCGTACTCATCATAGTTCGGATAGTCGCCATAAACGCGCGCTGTGCCGTCCGCTGTGATGCATACCGCTGTGTACTCGTTGCACGCAATGCCGCGCACATCGCCCAAGCCGTATTCCACCATGGCCCTTGCGAGGAAGGTGAAATGCCGCCCGCGCCGGTCAGGATCATCATAGTGCGAGTCGGTGATGATGTGCTCCATCTGCGGCACTTGGAAGAAAGTGTCGTTGGAAAGGGTCATGTTGGCCGCGAACGGGTTGGCCAACGCCTGTGCGCTGGTGATCGTCCCGTTCTGTGCGGTGAACCGTATGCCGCCCATAACGGCCATGCCCGCGCTGGTGCCACCAATGGCCACGTTGCGCTGGTTCACCGCTTCGCGCACCAGGCTGTCTATGGGGGTATCGCTCAAGTAGCTCAGGTATTCCCATTGATCACCACCTGCGAACCAGATCGCTTCGGCATCGAGGATCACCTGGTGTACATAAGGGTCATAAGCGGCGCTGGCATTGTTGAACACGATCGTCTCCACCGAATTGATGCCGCCGAGGTCGGTGTACATGTAGTCGTTGTATCCATCGCTGCCGCTGGTGCGCAACACCACCACATCGCCACCGCTGGCGCGTTGAAGGAACCAGCTCATCGCGTTGTCGTTCTCCGTGGCACCGCCAATGAGGCAGATGCCTCCCAGGGCGATCGGGTCCACACCACCGGGAGCCCCTGTGCGGTAGCTCGTGTAGTTCTGCGCCGACGCGTGAAGGGTGCCACATAACGCAGTGCAGAGCAGGAGGATCTTTTCCATGCCCCGAAGATAAACGCCTCGATCAGCTGCGGTGCCTACGCACATCCTGTCCATCGCGCGGCCGGTGCATAGGTCTTGCGGTGGCTGAGGTTTTCACGATCTGCCTGTTCACGTACCACGCCCAACCGATCAGCACGAATTGTAATGGCAACCTGATGTAGGCCAACAGCTTGCTCCCGATGGCCGGTGCTTCCCGGAACACATCCAACACGTGCAAGGGAAAGAAGGCGATCATCAGGATCAGCAGACCCAAGCTGGCCAGGGGGCGAATGCGCCGGATGAAAAGGCCCGTGCCCAACAGGATCTCCACCGCACCGGAGAGGTAGGTGATGAGGTTCTTGGGGAGTGCATCCGGAATGAACGGGCCGTACATCGCCGGATCCCTGAAATGCTGGATCCCGGCAAGGATCATGAGCACGCCCAAAATGTTGCGGAGCCAAGTGGTGTTCAAATGCATGACGGGTCACAAGGATACGGTTGTGACCCTTCAATAACGACCGATGTAGCTCAGTGAGCTCGGGCGTTTGCACGAGTCCAGGCTGCGCCAACGCACACGCACACTATTCCACCACCACCCGTGCCGTGCTGATCCCGTTCGTGGATCGCACGGTGAGCGTGTAGCAACCGGCCAATACGCCTGACAGATCGAGCGTGGTGGTGCCGCCGTTCGTGGAGGTTCGCTGCGTAGTGCGGCCCAGTGCGTCGATCAGTTCGATGGTCGCCAGTTCGAGTGGCAGCTCAACCGTCAACTGGTCGGCACACGGAACGGGGTATGCGAGCATACCGTTGTTGGTGCGTAGGTCGATGATGGCATTAGCGCTTTCCACGGCGAAGAGACCGGAGTTCTCGGGAATCAGGAAGGGTGGGCCGTTGGAGACCACGAAACGCACGCCGACGAAGTTGGTGCCGTTGCGGGTGAGCAGCGGGTGGTACATCGAGACCTGTTGGAGGTTCCCGTCGGGAATGCCGCTGGTGTAAGGTTGTGCCGTTGCGCCATCGTCGGTGCTTTTCCACACGCGGGTATCGCTGTTGCTGGTGATCAGCAGATCGCCCGATGGGGTCAACGACAATCCGGTGATCAAGCCGTATTGATCAGGTGGGTCGTACGTGGTGGCAACCATGTTCCAGGTGGCGCCATTGTCCGTGGACTTCGAGATGCGATCAGGGAATCCGCCGAGCAACGCGATCAGATCACCATCCGGCTGGCGCATGATGGAATACACGCGATCGATGTCGGCCGGAGCAGGGTTCATTGTGGACTGTGTGAACGTGGCGATGTTGCCATTGTCGATGGTGGCCATGCGCCCATCGCTGCCGCCAAGGATCAGGCGATTACCGACGGTGAGGAAGCTGAAGAACGGGAAGTCGATGCCGAGGGCCGTGAACGCGCTACCATCCGCCGGACCTTGGAAGAGGTCTTCCCAGCCCTCGCTGTAGAAGAGGATGTTGTTGCTCCCGAGATCCGCGAACGCACCGCGATCCTGCGTGATGTAGGTGCTCCACGTAAAGTCCGTGCCCAGTTTGTAAACGTTGCCTACGCCGGAGTTGCAGAGGAAAAGGTTGTTCGCTGGAAGCACTTGCACGTATGCTGGCAGGTGGAAGAACGCAGGTGCTGCCGGCAGCGTTAGCGTTTGCCATGTGGCCCCGGCGTCCGGCGAGAATTTGTGGGTGTAGAGATTTCCGCTATTCGCCGTTTGACCAGCAATGAAGATGGAATCGCCGGAGACCGTAGCAGCACCCAAGCCCATGAAAATGGTGTCGGGAAAGCTGGTGACCTTGCTCCAGATGTCCTGTGCGGAAGTGATGCTCGCGGCGGATAGAACGAGCAGGGAGAGGAGCGTGGAACGTTTGAACATGTGCGCTGGGTTGATGCGCGGCAAGGGTACGTCGCCGGTAGGGAAGTGAACTACGGTGGATCACACGAGTTATTAAGGTGGTGACCGTAGTTTGATGGCGGATATCCTGCAGGATGTCAAAAATGCGTGCTGCATTCCGCTTGATCGAGCGCAGTTAGGGATGATGTCGAAGTTGCACCAGCATGGGTAGGACTGCTCTTGTTTATATCCTTGATCGTCCGTGTCATGGCTTCGAAGGAAGTGTTGATCAAACATGGAACTTCACCACGCACGCGAGCGCCCAATGTCATTAAGTTAAGGGGGCTCATAGGGCGGGTTTTGAGTTGGTGAGATAGACAGGCTTGTCGCGGGTGTGGTACTTCTGTGTGTTGCGCGGGAAAGTGCGGCCTGGCCTTATGGGTACTGTGGCCGAGAGGACGAGCTCGGACAAGTCGCGCATGAGGCGCTCACCGTGTTTATCTGTCACGATGTGCAGCACGTGGTTTTTCATGTACCCGAAGGTCACGTTGCTATTGATCTTGTAAGCGAGCTTGCGTTCGGGATGCGTGGCAGGCATTTGCTCCTGCGCTGCGTCCAGCAGCAGGGAATGCAGGTTGCACATGAGGATCGCGCAGAGGAAATCCTGCTGGATCACCAGATCGGTATGGCCGGTGAAGTACTCCACGCGGGCGATGTTCTTCACCACGTTGTAGAACTGCTCCACACCCCACCGCTTGTGGTAGAGGTCTTTGAAGATCGCTGTCGGATAGCGCTTCATCGGTCAATGACGTGAGCAACACTTCCACTTCGCCGTTGTCCAAAAAGATCTTCACCATGGCACGTCCAACCGGTGGTGCTTGCCCGGCCCCTATATGATGGGGGTGTTGTGGCCCGGCGCCATGCGGAGCGTACTGGAAATCTCTGCCGACCGTGTGAATGCAGGCACGTTCTTGTTGAAGCTGTGTTTGCAAAGCATCACGAACCCGACGCCGCGTTGCTGCAATGCCTGCATCAGCGGGAAGCCGGGATAACCCCTGTCGTAGATCACCAGATCACCTTGTGCGCAATGCAGCAAATGGGACAATGCCAAGGTCCGCTCGCCCTGCCGGAACGGTGCTAGGACCGCATCGACCACCATGTTGTTGGGCACATCATACAGCACCGAACAGCGCGCTTGCACCGTTCGGTTGCCATGCTGGTTGGATGTACCGCCATAGCACTCGTTCAACTCCTTGGTGTGGTGTAGGTTCAGCAGGGATCCATCGGTGGCCATCAGCCTTAAGGCTTCCCACCGCCGCACCCGTTCGTCGTTGTCGGTGTAGAACTCGTGGTCCATCACCCGCATGAGCTCCCTGAACACACGCGGGACTCTTCCACTGTGATAAAAATCTGTTAAGACTCGGGAAGGCGGTCGGGAATAGCTCTACGTTCGCACCCGCTTAGTCTCCATGCACCCCACAACGCGCCATTTGTTGAAGCACTTGATGCTCGTTTGCATGCTCATGCTCGGGTTCCAGTTGTGTTTCCCGTTGACGTTGCAGGCATCTGTGGTGGCCCAGCAGCAAGTGGATGTGATCAGCTTGGGCATCAAGGACCCATCGTGTAAGCCGGGTCTTGATCTCGATCTTGATGCACCGGCCTTGTTGGTCGTAGCACTCTTGGTACCCGAATGGTCCGATGCTTCCGTGAGCCAAGCTCCGGTGACCGACATTTCGGTGATCCCCGCGCTGCTTACCGTTGCAGGGTTCCATCCGTCCGCTCCCTAAGATAGTCGTGCGTCCGGCAAGGACCGGACAGGCAGTGATGCGCTGATCCAGTGCTCTTGTCAGGGGTTTGGTCATACCCCATCGGTCTACCGGGTTCCGCCCACGTTCCAAGCACCTTCGCGGTGTGCCGTCCGGCAGCGATCACACCTTTCCCGGTCCATCTCACCCTTTCCCCGCGCTTTCGTTCGTCGCAATGCATCTCCTCATCCCCATGTCAAGTCCGCTTTCGATCCTGTTCCATGGTGCATTCGTGCGCCGCGCATCGTTACCCGCATTGTTGGCTAGCGGCCTCCTTCTGGCTGGCTGTGGTGGACATGATGAAGAGCATGCCGCACACGAGCACGGTCGCTATCCGGCTACTGTGCCCCTGTTAGTCGATACTGTTCTGCAGCGCGAGTACGTGTGCCAGATCCACTCCGAGCAGCATATCGAATTGCGTGCGCTGGAAAAGGGTTACCTGCAAGACATCTACGTGGATGAGGGGCAGCGTGTGAAGGAGGGACAGATAATGTTCCGGATCAAGCCGGTGTTGTACCAAGCTGAGGTGGAACGCGCGGTGGCTGAAGCGGATTTCGCGGGCATTGAGTACCGCAATACCAAGTCGCTTGCCGACAGTAACGTGGTGTCGCCCAATGAGCTGGCCATGGCAAAGGCGCATTACGACAAGGCGAAAGCTGAATTGGCCATGGCGCAGGCACACTTGGGGTTCACGGAGATCCACGCACCGTTCGATGGCATCGTGGGCCGCTTCCATGTGCGGAAGGGATCCCTGCTGGATGAGGGCGAGCTGCTTACAGAGCTGTCCGACAACAGTGCCATGTGGGTGTACTTCAACGTGCCCGAGGCCGAGTACCTGGCCTACAAGAAGAACGAACTGGCAGGCAATGGCACCAAAGTGAAGTTGATGCTGGCCGATACCGAGATCTTCGATGAACCGGGCGAGATCACGGCGATCGAATCGGACTTCAACAACACCACAGGCAACATCGCCTTCCGCGCCACGTTCCCGAATCCGAATGGCCTGCTGCGCCATGGTCAAACGGGCAACATACTTATGAAGTCAGCACTCAAGGACGTGCTGGTCATCCCGCAGAAAGCCACGTTCGAAGTGCTCGATCATCGATACGTGTATGTGATCGGAAAGGACAGCGTACTCCATACCACACGTGTGGAGATCGGACCTGAACTACAACACCTCTTCGTGGTGAACGAAGGGCTGAAGAAGGACGACCGCATCCTGTTGGAGGGATTGCGAAAGGTGAAGGACATGGAGAAGGTGGATTACGAATTCGTGACCCCTGATTCCGTGTTAGCACACTTGGGCCTTTACGCAGAGTGATCACCGATCGAAACAGCTGAGCCATGTTCAGGAATTTCATCCAACGGCCGGTACTGGCCATCGTTATCTCGGTCATGATCGTGTTCATGGGGATGCTGGCGATCAAGCAGCTCCCTACGGCGCAGTTCCCCGAGATCGCGCCCACGACGGTCAACATCTTCATCGCATACCCGGGCGCAAGCGCCGACGTACTCACCAAGTCCTGTGTGGTGCAGCTGGAGACCGCGATCAACGGCGTGCAGGGCATGCGTTACATCGCCTCGGATGCCACGAGCGCCGGGGAGGCCACCATCCGGGTGATCTTCGAGCCGGGCACCGATCCCAACCAAGCGGTGGTGCGCGTGAAGACGCGTGTGGACCAGGTGATGCCCAACCTTCCACCGCTGGTGCAGCGCGAAGGTGTGATCATTACGCCGGTGCAGCCCAGTATGCTCATGTATGTGAACCTCTTCGGCGATGGCAAGGATGCCGACGAGCTGTTCCTCTACAACTATGCCTACACACAACTGATACCGGAGATCCAGCGCATACCCGGTGTGGCCCAAGCGCAGATCCTGGGCACACGTATTTACGCCATGCGGGTGTGGCTGAAACCGGACCGCATGCGCGCTTACAACATTTCGGCAGAGGATGCGATGGAGGCCATGAAGGAACAGAGCCTCATTGCCCGGCCAGGACGATTGGGCCAGAGCTCCGGCATCAACGCACAATCCTTGGAATATGTGCTGGTCTATAAGGGGCAGTTCAATACGCCCGAGGAATATCGTGCGATCATCGTACGTGCGAACGAGGAAGGCGAGCTGGTGCGACTCGGGGATATTGCCGACGTGCAGCTCGGCAGCGAATTCTTCGACATCTATTCCACCATGGATGGCAAGCCATCGGCGTCCATCGTACTGAAGCAGACCCTCGGCAGCAACGCCAGTGATGTGATCGGCAAGGTGAAAGAGAAGCTTGCCGAGCTCTCCGAGGTGATGCCGCCCAGCATCGATTACAAAGTGAGCTACGATGTATCCGCTTTCCTGGACGCATCCACCGAGCAAGTGATAGACACGCTGCGCGATGCTTTCATCCTAGTGGCTCTTGTGGTGTTCATTTTCCTGGGGGATTGGCGCTCCACCCTCATCCCGATCATCGCGGTGCCGGTTTCCATGATCGGCACCTTCTTCATCATGCAGTTGTTCGGGCTGTCCATCAACCTGATCACGCTCTTCGCATTGGTGCTGTCCATTGGTATCGTGGTGGACAATGCCATTGTGGTGGTAGAGGCTGTACACGCCAAAATGGAGACGGAACACCTCACACCCTACAACGCTGTCAAGGTGGTGATGGGCGAGATCGGTGGTGCCATCATCGCCATCACGCTCATGATGGTCTCGGTGTTCGTTCCCATCGCTTTCATGACAGGACCCGTGGGTGTGTTCTACCGTCAGTTCTCCATCACCATGGCAGGTGGCATCATCATCAGTGCCGTGGTGGCGCTCACCCTCACACCGGTGCTGTGCGCCATGATGTTGAAGCCCCATGTTGCAGGCCATCAAAAGAAGCGGTCGTGGCTGGATCGATTCCTCGCTTGGTTCAACAAGGGCTTCGAGCGCCTCACCGGAGGGTATGTCAAGGTCCTCGATCGTGTCGTTGCCCGGCGTGCGCTGACCTTCGGTGCGTTGATCGTCTTCTGCGCTGGCATCTATCTCTCCGGAAGGGTTTTGCCCGCTGGCTTCATCCCCAGCGAGGACCAAGGCACTATCTACGCCATCATACAAACGCCGCCGGGCTCCACATTGGAGACCACCAACCAGGTGGCCCATCAGTTGCAACACATCTGCGCAGAGATCCCCGAAGTGGAATCCGTCTCCTCCTTGGCCGGATACGAGATCATGACCGAAGGTCGCGGATCGAATGCAGGCACTTGCCTGATCAACCTGAAGCCTTGGCATGATCGGCACAAGGACGTGAACGAGGTGATGGAGGAACTGGAGCACCTGACGAAGGACCTCGGTGCGGTGATCGAATATTTCGAGCCACCAGCGGTACCTGGTTTCGGTTCATCCGGCGGATTCTCCCTGCGCATGTTGGACAAGACGAACGGCACGGATTACCACGAATTCGAACGTATCAATAATTCGTTCATGGAGGCGCTCCGCAAGCGTAAGGAGCTGAGCGGGCTCTTCACCTTCTATGCCGCCAACTACCCGCAGTACGAGCTTATCATAGACAACCAGACGGCTATGCAGAAGGGCGTATCCATCGGCAAGGCCATGGAGAACCTGAACATCCTCATCGGTAGCGACTATCAGCAGGGCTTCGTCCGGTTCGGTCGTTTCTTCAAGGTGTTCGTGCAGTCCGGGCCGGAGTACCGTCGTTATCCGTCCGACTTGGAGGGCCTCTTCGTCAAGAACGAAGAGGGGGAGATGGTACCGTACTCCTCCTTCATGCGGTTCGAGAAACGCCTTGGGCCGAACGAGATCACGCGCTACAACATGTACAACTCCGCGGCGATACGGGGGCTACCCTCTGCAGGGTTCACCAGCGGCGACGCCATCACGGCGATCAAGGAGGTGGCCAAGGAGAACCTGCCGCGTGGTTATGACATTGCGTGGGAGGGACTATCCTACGATGAGGCCGCCCGTGGGAACGAGGCCATCTACATCTTCCTCATCGTACTGATCTTCGTGTACCTCGTGCTCGCCGCGCAGTATGAGAGCTTCCTGCTTCCGTTCGTGGTGATCCTCTCGTTGCCGGTCGGTGTCCTCGGTTCGTTCTTGATGCTGAAGGCGATGGGCTTGGCGAACGATGTGTACGCGCAGATCGGCATCATCATGCTCATCGGTCTGCTGGGTAAGAACGCCGTATTGATCGTGGAGTTCGCGGTGCAGAAACAACGTGCGGGCGCCACCGTCCTAGAAGCGACCATTGAAGGGGCGAGGGCGCGATTCCGTCCGATCCTCATGACCTCTTTCGCTTTCGTCGCGGGCCTTATCCCGCTGGTGGTCGCCACCGGAGCTGGGGCCATCGGTAACCGCACCATCGGTTCGTCGGCCATGGGCGGCATGCTCATCGGAACATTGGTCGGGGTGCTCGTGATCCCCGGGCTCTACTACGTGTTCGCCACCATGATCAAAGGGCGAAAGCTCATCAGCGATGAGCAGGATGAACCCGTGTCCGAGCAGTTCGTGCGCAGTGCGGAGGAAGGGAGCCGGTCGCAAGAGACCATCCGAAATTTGAATGCCCGCTTGAAGGACCTGTTGAAACGCAAGAAGGACCAATGAACCGATCGACCACGAAATGGGCTGTTGCCGGCCTATTGACCCTCTCCAGCCTTTCTTCCTGCGTGCCCGCCTTGAAGGTGCGAGAAGCCCGAAAGAACGCACCAACGAACTATGCGGATGCATCCGCCGATACCATGGATGTCGCCGCTGTGCCATGGCAGCAGTTCTTCACCGATGCCGACTTGCGGGTATTGATCGACAGTGCGCTGGCCAACAATCAGGAGCTGAACATCATGCTACAGGAGATCGCCCTGTCGAAGAACGAAGTGCGCGCGCGTAAAGGGGAATACCTGCCGTTCCTGGATATCGGTGCTGCCGCTGGTGTGGAGAAAGTGGGCGAGTACACGCGCAACGGTGCGGTGGAACACCACTTGGACATCAAGGAGGATACGAAGTTCCCGGAGCCATTGCCCGACTTCATGATCGGTGCGCGCGCCTCTTGGGAGCTGGATGTTTGGATGAAGCTGCGTAACGCGAAGAAGGCCGCGATGATGCGTTACCTCGCGACCGTCGAAGGCAAGAACTTCATGGTGACCAACCTTGTGGCCGAGATCGCGAACAGCTATTACGAGCTGATGGCATTGGACAATCAGCTGGAGATCCTGCGCAGCAATATCGCCATCCAACAGGATGCATTAGGGATGGTGCGGTTGGAGAAGGCGGCCGCAAAAGTGACGGAGTTGGCCGTTCGCCGATTCGAGGCGGAAGTGCTGAAGAACCGCAGCAAGCAGTTCGATATTCAGCAGCGCATCACGGAAACGGAGAACCGCATCAACTTCCTTGTGGGTCGTTATCCGCAGGCGGTGGAGCGCAACTCCACAGCGTTCTCAGCGCTGGTACCCAACAGTATTGTCGCCGGTATACCCGCACAGCTGCTCACGCATCGTCCGGATATCCGTCAGGCCGAGTTGGAACTGACCGCCTCGAAGCTCGATGTAAGGTCGGCCAAGGCCAACTTCTATCCATCGGTGCGTCTCACCGCTGGTGTCGGTCTCAACGCCTTTGATGCTTCGTTGCTGACGGAAACGCCGGCCTCGCTGCTTTACAACGCAGCCGGAGATCTGCTGGCCCCGCTTATCAACCGGAACGCGATCAAGGCCGCCTACGCCAGCGCGAACGCGCGCCAATTGCAAGCCGTGTATGATTATGAACGCATCGTCCTTAACGCTTATGTGGAAGTAGTGAACCAGCTCTCCAACATCCGTAACCTGCGCAGCAGTTACGACCTCCGCCAGCAGCAAGTGGAAGCACTCTCCAGTTCCATCACCATCTCCACCAACCTCTTCCGCAGCGCCCGCGCCGATTACATGGAAGTGCTGCTCACTCAGCGTGATGCCCTCGAATCACGCTTCGAGTTGGTGGAAACGCAGAAGCAACAACTGAATGCGATGGTGGACGTGTACCAGTCGTTGGGTGGTGGGTGGCGCTAGGTCACTTTGGAATTGATGTCCGTCCTGCCCACAACGAGCGCGGCGCAGAACAACCCTAGTGTGCCGCTGCGCTCCAATAAGATCGAACGAACGAGATCCAGTCCGTTCCATCCTTGGCGATCCGCATATCCGGCGCGATGCCTTCCCTATCGTATGACAGGCCGTGGTCGATCCGGGACATCCTGCTTGTAGGTATCGCCGCTCCAAGACCGTCGCAGCTCAGGTCGTGCGGCATCACGTCACCGTAGTCCGTGAAACCTCCCGTGTTCTCGCCGAAGATCACGGATTTGTCGCTCACACCCCTGGCTATTTCAAGGAAGGACTCGCCACTGCTCGCCGTGTTCTTATTGGCAAGGATGGCGACGCGTCGTGGCATGTCGTGCTGCTTGAAGCGTAAGGTTGAGCCACGACCGATGTGCCAGGTGTCCGGGTGTTTCTCCCCCTGCTTCACCAAAGCGCGGATGGATCGGGTCGATCCGCCGTCCATCATCTTTTCGTTCTCCACCAGGAAATCCTTCAGCACGGCCGTGTTGTCTGGACTCAACCAGTGGTTCGATCCATACTCCTTGAAAGGCTTTGTGTACAGGTATGGCAACAAGCTCTGGAACACGTCGGTGGAGCCGCCACCATTATCGCGGAAGTCGACGATCCAATTCGGGATTCGGGCAAGCAAGGACTTGTTCGCTTTGACCAGACTGTCCAGCACCACTTTGTTCGTCAGCTGGCAAGAACCGAGCTTGATGTACAACGTGGAATCGTCGAGCAACTTCCATTGCACCTCGCTGCCGTAGATGAGTTCGAAAGCGCGTTCATCGATCGGTTGCTGCGGCGCAGGGAAGCTCCTGCGCCAGGTGCCGATGCCATCCAAGAGGAGGTGCTTCTGCACGAACTTTCCTGACACAGCCATCAGGCCCATGTCCCCGCGCCAATACCGCACAGCCATGCACTCATCCTGCGGTTCAGGGAAGGTGAATTTCACCATCCCTTCCTTCCATTTCGCATGTGCTGATCCGGTGATCACCGCTTGGTAGATCTTGGCTGCCGGATCGAAGACGACGCCCACTTCATAAGCGTCGAGCGTCCACAACCCTTCCAGCGGGTGTAGATCGTCGCTGTGCTCGCCGAAGTAGGTCATCAGTGTTGCAGATGTCCAAGTGGTACCATCCGGGGGTGGCCCCGATGCATCGCCGCTTGTGCCGGGCATGTATGGACCGCCGAGTTGAAGGTGCATATCATCGAAGAACGTGCGGTAGCCATCGAGCACCCCGAAACACAGGGCCTTGTCCGTCGTGTTCGAGGCCACGGAACGGAGCGAATCCAACAGCACTTGGTATTGCCCCTTGTTCTCCGGTTTCACCTTGTCATGGAAGCCCGCGTAGTTGCGCGTGACCATGTCGATGTAGAGGTCGAGGTCGATCGCGCAGGAGCACGTGTCTTGGGCAGCAACACTTGTCATCGAGAGCCAGCAGGCGAGCAGACCGAAGAGCTTCATGTCGTCAAAGGGAACGGATCAGGCAGCTACAGCGATCACCCCGGATAAACTTCGTCCAAGGCAGCGTGTACGGGTGGTGCGAAACGCGCACCATGAGAACACAGATCGTCCCCCTTCTCCTTTTACTGACCATCACGCAGAGCCAAGCCACCAGTCTCTTCGATCAGTTCCGCGCTTTCAATCCGTATTGGGGACAGTATGCGCAGCGGTTGGATGGAAGGCCGGCCGAAGCCACCGGCGATGATGTCGACTATGTGCAGGCGCACCTCACGGAAGTGCTCCGTGTGCTCTCCGATGCGCGGACCAGCCACCTCAGTGCGGACCAGTTGCTGTCCCGCGAGGAACTGATGATAGTTCTCGGAGACTACGCACAACAAGGCCGTTTCCCGATCAACTACTACCGGCACGAGCGTATACCAGTGTTCATTGACGAGCACGACACCCATTGCGCGGTCGGATTCCTGATGCAACACACCGGATGCGAAGCCATGGCGCGGCGCATGTCGGCCGCTGACATTTATGCATGGGTCAGAGAGATCACGGATCCCGAACTTGGTGCATGGCAGATCGCTTCGGGTTTCAGCTTAGAGGAACTGAAACTGATCCAAGGAGCGTACGATTTCTATTTGCAGGACGCCTTCCTGCTGCCGGACAAGTACGAGGTGCCTCAGAAACCCGAGCAGGTGGTGCGCTACTTCGAGGCTGCGGACAAGCACGTGGTCTGGTGTTCCGGCGAAGGAGCGAAAGGCGTCCTGCACGGTGCCTGGGTGCAAAACTACTCGGCCACCCTACCGTGGATCGTCGGCTATTTCGAGCACGGCAAGCGATCGGGCCATTGGAAGGAATACTACAAAGGCACCGACAAACTGTGCCGCACCGAACACTGGCGCGATGACAAGTTGAACGAATTCGCACGCGCTACGACCGCGAGGGCCAGGTGATCGAGACCATCCTCTTCAATAACGGACAGGCCGTCATAAAAACGAACATCGATCACACCAAAGCCCTCCGTTGGGTGCGCAGCCCCATCGACTCGGCCACGGTCCATACCGAAGTGTTCACGGTGGAAGGTGCCTTGATCGCTGCGGGGAAGGAGCGCATCTACAATCCGGAAGGTTTGCAGTGGTTCCAGAACATCGAGCTCACCGCGCTAAACACCTTCGCTATCACCGCGCGCGATGGAGCACCACGACCGGAAGATGGGATGTTTGTGAGGGCACCGCGTTTCGCCATGGGGTTGCAACAGCTGCAACAGCAGCAGATCCGCGGCTCACACACCCTGGTGGAATACCGCAAGGAAGGCCAGTGGGTCTACTACAAGGACTACCTGCGTCCGCCGGTCAGCGCGCATGCCACACCGAGCCGACAGGGATCCTTTGAACTCGGGTACAAGCATTTTGGCACCGAGCTCTTCGCCAACATCGCCCGCTATGATCACCTGAAGCTCACCGCCACGTACGACTCCATGCGGGTGGTGTACAATGATGATCGCATGGTGGACTTCTTCGGCTTTGCACCCCTAAAGCAGGATCATCTCCAGTTCACATACCATCCTTCGTTCCCGAGACTGATCATGGATGGCAGAGACGTTCGCTTGGATGACAGGAAGCTGATCCCCGCGATCAAACAGGTCTCCCGGCTCGATGTGAACGACAAACTCATCGGTGTGCGCGTGGATCTTGATGCTTCCGGAACGGCCATGCGCGAGGGGCACTTCCTGGTGCCGTATAAGCGGGACGATGATGTGCTGGGGGTGGTGCGGTGAGGGGCGAGTGGTAGTGATCTCCTACTTGGCGCTGTCCTTCTTCTTGCCACCTTCTAGCCTCATCACCTCCTTGTCGAAATCGCTGATGTACTCACGGTCCTGCACAACACGGTACTTCTCGTACTCGCCTTCGGCCTTCAGCTTGGCTTCCAGCGCACTCACCTTTCCTTGGTCGGTAAGGATCGGATACGATGAAAGTTGCAGGAAGCCCTTGAGGAATTCTACCCATTCGCCCATGCGCATCACGATGCCCCTTTGTGCGCGGTTCTCGGCCAGATCCAAGTATGCGCTCACGATCTTGTTCAGTTCGCTGATGTGCTGCTCGTCAAGAAAATTCTTGGCCACGTTAACATCGCTCTTCAGGATCATGCCTTTGGGTGCGTGCTTCCAAGTGCGCAAGCCGA
>Ga0209181_10007092_pt1 | contig 15474 bp, 14 predicted proteins | sample MAT05_FD_187208 | JGI IMG/M metagenome (GOLD analysis project Ga0209181, IMG submission 187208) | Freshwater microbial communities from Lake Fryxell liftoff mats and glacier meltwater in Antarctica - MAT-05 (SPAdes) (version 2) | ecosystem: Environmental > Aquatic > Freshwater > Ice > Liftoff... | reverse complement strand
CTGACGGCCCTGCTGGCCCGTCCATGGTGCCGGCGGCTGGCTGTCGGGCGCAGCCGCCGCCTGGCGGGTGGCTGCTGCCGCGCGCGAGGCCGCAGAACGCTCGGGCGCCGTCCACGACACCGGCGCTGCCGGCCGCTGAGCCCTGCCGGCCGTAGCCGCGCCAGCGGGGCCGCTGGTCGAAGCGCCCACCTGCTCGAGTTGCATCACGCTTTCACTGGCCATGGCCACCACTTCCACGCCTTCGGGGCAAGGGCGGGTGGACATCACCACCGCGTCTTCGCCGAATTCCTGTTTCACCAGGGCCAGCGCCTCGCGCGACGTGCGGGCGGTGAAGCGTTTGACGTTCATGTGGAGCCTCCGATGATCGAGCCGATCCGGATCGAGTGGGTTTCAGGTATCTCGCTGTGGCCCAGCACCTTCAGGCGCGGCGCCGCTCGCTTGAGCAGCCGCGCCATGGGGGCGCGGATGAGGTCGGGCACCAGCAGGCAGGCCGGCAGGCCCAGGTCTTCCTGGCGTCGCGCGGTGTCGGCCGCACCCTTGCTCAGCGAGTCGGCCACACCAGGGTCGAGCGCGCTTCCGTGCGGAGAATTGAGGGCCTGCGTCACCAGGCGTTCGAGCTCGGGGTCCAGCGCAATGACATCGAGCTCTTTGACCGCACCGTAGATCTGCTGCACGATGGCCGGCGCCAAGTGCACGCGGATGCGCCGCGCCAGTTCGGTGGGCTCGGTCACCACCGATGCATGTTCGGCCAGGCATTCGATGATCGAGCGCATGTCGCGGATGTGCACGCCCTCTTCCAGCAGCAGCTGCAGCACGCGTTGCAGGGATGCGATTCCGACCATCTTGGGTACGACGTCTTCGATCAACTTGGGCGCCAGCTTGGTGACATGTTCGACCAGGCTTTGCGTCTCCACGCGGCCCAGCAGTTTTGCGGCATTTATCTGCATCAAGTGTGAGAGATGGGTGGCCACGACAGTGGCGCAATCAACCACCGTAAACCCCGTCATTTGGGCCAGTTCCTTGTGCCGTTCCTCGATCCACACCGCCGGCAGTCCGAAGGCCGGATCGGTGGTCTTGGTGCCCGGTAGCTGCTGCTGAACCGAGGGCTTGACGCCACCCGGGTTGATGGCCAGGAACAGGCCCGGCATGGCCTCGCCCTCGCCCACCACCGCGCCGCGCAGCGTGACGCGGTAGTTGCTGGGCTTGAGCTCCACCAGGTTGTCGCGGATGTGCACCGGCGGGGGCAGGAAGCCCACGTCCTGCGCAAACTTCTTGCGCACGCCCTTGATGCGCGCCAGCAGGTCGCCCTGGCGCGTCTTGTCCACCAGCGCAATGAGGCGATAGCCCACTTCCAGGCCCAGCGTGTCCACCGGCGTCAGGTCGTCCCAGCTGGCTTCGGGGTTGGCTGCCGGCAGCACGTCGCCGCTGGCGGGCTCGGGCTGCTGGCTGCGGGCGCTGCGGCGCTTGTGCAACTGCCAGGCCAGCAGCGCCAGCGCCGAGGCCACCAGGCCGAACACGATGTGCGGCATGCCCGGCACCAGGCTGAGCATGCCGATGATGCCGGCGGCCACGCCCAGCGCCTGCGGCGAGTCGAACATCTGGTCGCGTATCTGCGAGCCGATGTCCTGTTCCTTGCCCACGCGCGAGACCACCATCGCTGCCGCCACCGAGATCAACAGCGCCGGGATCTGCGCCACCAGCGCATCGCCCACCGCCAGCGTGATGTACACGGTGGCAGCTTCTCCAGCACCCATGCCGTGGCTGGCCATGCCGATGGCAAAACCGCCAACGATGGTTATGAACAGGATCAGCAGGCCGGCCATGGCGTCGCCGCGCACGAACTTGCTCGCGCCGTCCATGCTGCCGAAGAAGTCGGCCTCTTCAGCCACCTCGGCACGGCGCTGGCGCGCCACCTTCTCGTCGATCAGGCCGGCGTTCAGGTCGGCGTCGATCGCCATCTGCTTGCCGGGCATGGCGTCCAGCGCAAAGCGCGCGCCGACCTCGGCAATGCGCTCGGCACCCTTGGTGACGACGACGAAGTTGATGACCACCAGAATGGCGAACACGATCAGGCCGACACCGAAGTTGCCGCCGATGAGAAAGTGCCCGAAGGCCTCGATCACCTGCCCCGCCGCGCCGGGCCCGTTGTGCCCGTCCATCAGCACCACGCGCGTGGAGGCCACGTTCAGCGACAGACGCAGCAGCGTCGTCACCAGCAGCACCGTGGGCAGCGCTGCAAAGTCCAGCGGCTTGACCATCTGCGACGAGACCATCATCACCACCAGCGCCAACGCGATGTTGAAGGTGAACAGCAGGTCCAGCACCAGCGCCGGCAGCGGCAGCACCATCATGGCCAGCATCATGACCACGAAGCCGGGCAGCACCAGGGCCTTGACGGCCCGCATCCGGGGGCCGTCGCTCGGGCCCAGCAGGCGGTTCACCCATTGCAGCAGCGGGTTCACAGCTCAGCGTCTTTCGCGAAGGCACCCGGGCTGCCGGGCGGCGCTGCGGGCGGCTTGTCGGGGGTGTCGGCAGGGGTGTTGGTCGCGGTGTTGGCCGAGGTGTTGGAAGAGGTATTCGCCGAGGTGTTCGCCGAGGTGTTCGCCGGATCCAGATCAGCCGGCACGTCGGGTGTGGGCGTGGCCACGGCGGCGGCGCGTCCGCTGGCCATGGCCTCGCGCAGCTGGTACACCCAGGCCAGCACCTGCGCCACGGCAGCAAACAGCCGCGCCGGCACTTCGGCATCGAGTTCGGTGTGGGCATAAAGCGCGCGCGCCAGCGGCGGCGCCTGCAGCACGGGCACGCCGTGTTCGCGCGCCAGGTCGCGGATGCGCAGCGCCACCAGATCGGCGCCTTTGGCCACCACGCGCGGCGCCGACATCGTGGCGTCGTCGTACTTCAGCGCCACGGCGTAGTGGCTCGGGTTCATGACCACCAGGTCTGCGCCGGGCACCTTGGCCATCATGCGGCGGTTGGCCATCTCGCGCATGCGGGCGCGCATCTGCTGCTTGACCTGCGCGTTGCCTTCCACCTCCTTCGATTCCTGCTTGGCTTCCTGCACGCTCATGCGCAGCCGCTGCTGCAAGAGGTGCCGCTGCAGCGGCACATCCACCAACGCGAACACTCCCAGCACCGCGCCCAGCGGCAGCAACCCGTTCAGCACCAGGTCGCCCGCCTTGGGCAGCGCGGCGGGCAAGGGCATGGCCAGCAGTTGGGCGTATTCGGCCCATTGCGCCCGCAGCACCAGCGCCCCCACCGTTGCGAGCAGCAATGCCAGCAGGCATGACTTCAGCGTTTCACCCAGCTGATGGCCCGAGAAGACGCGGCCCAGTCCGGCAATCGGGTTGAGCTTGGAGAACTTGGGCAGCAACGGCTCCGTGGTGAAGTTCCAGCCCCCCGACAGCACACCGCAGGCGGCGGCAAGCAACCAGATCAGCACCGCCAGCGGCAGCAGCAGACCCATCATGTGCAGTGCCAGTTCACTCAGACGGCCCAGCATGCTGGCCGGCTGCGCCAGCAGTTCAGCGTCGAAGCGCAGACCGCTCTTCAGCAGCGCGGCCACGCCCGACATCACGTCGACCGCGGCATAGGCCACCAGCGAGACACCCGCGGCCAGAATGGCGAAGTGGCCCAGGTCGCGCGAGCGCGCCACCTGGCCCTCTTTACGCGCCTTCAGGATGCGGCGTTCGCTGGCGGGTAGTTTCTTGTCTTGTGCGCTGTCGGCCATGGGCGTGCATTCCCGCCCGGGGCCCTGTTGGAGCAAGCGCCGCGGCGAGCGACGACAACCATTGCCCAAACAAAAAGGACCCCCGACTGGGAGCCCTGTGATGGTGCCGCTGTTGGCGCTGCGACTTGAGCGTGATCAGCGGGCGATAGACCCGCGTTTTCTCGACACGGGCAGCCGATGCGATCTAAAAGCCCAGGCTGGCCAACAGGTCGTCCACTTCGCCCTGGTTGGCCACCACGTCGGTGCGGCCTTCGGGGTTGACCACCGGCCCATGCAGCGTATTCGGGTCCACCTTTTCCCGTTGATCCTCAGGCACCACCTGCACCAGCAGTTTGACCAGACTGTCTTCCAGCTCATTGGCCAGGGCCACAACTTTGGCCACCACCTGGCCTGTCAGGTCGTGAAAGTCCTGCGCCATCATGATGTCGGTCAGGTGGGCATCGATGGTCGAGGTTCGCGTTTCGATTTCGCGAACGAAGTTGTAAACCGCACCGCTCGCCACGGCCTTGACCGGGTCTGCCACGATATCGCGAGCCATTGCTTGCGTGGCGGCGGTGATAGCGGCGTGGTCGGTCTTGGCTTGTTCGACCGAGGTCAGCACTTTGTTGGCTGCTTGCGCGGTTTTCTCGGCGATGTAGTGCAAGCGGCTGCGCGCGTCGGGCAGGCCGTCAGTGGCCACTTGCAGCTTGGGCATCACGCCCAGCTGGGTCATCGTGTCGTGCAGCAGCCGCGTGATGGTGCCGATCTGCTGAAAGACCTCCACGGATGCGTGTGCCGGGGCCGGCTGCAGGTCGGCTGCAAGGTCCATCTTCATGTGGTTTCTCGCTCGGCAGTGGGGTGAATTGATTTCATGGGATGCCCTGGTTCAAGCCACCGCAGCGAGCTTTTGCAGGATCTTCTGCACCTTCTCTTCCAGCGTGGCCTTGGTGAAAGGCTTGACGATGTAGCCCGCAGCGCCCGACTGCGCGGCCAGCAGGATGTCTTCCTTGCGCGCCTCGGCCGTCACCATCAGCACCGGCAGGTGCTTGAGACTGTCTTCGGCCTTGATGGCCTTGAGCAGATCAAAACCATTCATGTTGGGCATGTTGATGTCGGACACCACGAAGTCGAACTTGCCGGCCTTCAGCGTGGCCAGGGCCACGGCGCCGTCTTCGGCCTCCTCCACGTTGTTGCAGCCCATCTCCTTGAGCAGGCCGCGCACGATGCGACGCATGGTGGAGAAGTCGTCGACGACGAGAAACTTCAGGTCGGTGCTGTTCATGCGTGCAAACCTCGATCAAATGTCGCTGGGGTGGCTGGTGAAAGGTTTTATCGGCGGCCGCTCGACTGACTTGAGCCCGGCTGACTTGAACCCGGCTGACCTGAGCCCGGCTGGCTGGATGCAGCGGCCGGTGGTGTGGCTTCGGTCTCGGCCGGCTGGTTGGCGCCGGCGCGGAAGACGTTGTCTTCGGCCTCGCGTGTCATGACGATGATGCTGATGCGCCGGTTGCTGGGCGCGGTGGCATCGGTGCGGTCGAACGGGTTGCTGGCCGCCAGGCCCTGCACACGCAGCACCTGTTCCTCGGGCAGACCCCCAGCCAGCAACTCGCGCCGCGAGGCGTTGGCGCGGTCGGCGCTGAGCTCCCAGTTGCTGTAGCCGCGTTCGCGCCCCTCGGCGCTGCCCGAGAAGGCAACGGCATCGGTGTGGCCTTCCAGCGTCAGGCGGTTGGGCACTTCGGCCAGCACCGCGCCCACTTCGCGCAGCAGCTCTCGCATGTGCGGTTGCACCACCGCGCTGCCGCTGGTGAACATGGGGCGCTGGTCCTGGTCGATGATCTGGATGCGCAGGCCGTCGACCGTCATGTCCAGCCGTATCTGCGCGCTCATCCCGGCCAGCTTGTTGTTCTGATCCAGCCGGGCCTGCACCTTGCGCTTCAGGTCTTCCAGGCGCGTGACCTCGGCGCGCTTTTGCTGGTCCTTCAGCTGGTGCAGGTTCACGGAGCTGCGCGTGGGCTCGAGCTCGCCGCGCTTGACCTGCCCGGTGCTGCGCGTCAGGTCTTCGCCGCCGCCCTTGACGACGTGTGAAGAGTCGCCGGAGCCGGAGCCTCCGGACATCGCCACCTTCAGCGGCGAGGCGAAGTAGTCGGCAATGCCTTTCTTGTCGCCCTCCGTGGTCGAGCCCAGCAGCCACATCAGCAGGAAGAAGGCCATCATGGCCGTCACGAAGTCGGCGTACGCAATCTTCCAGGCACCACCGTGAACGGCATGGCCGCCCTTCTTGATGCGCTTGATGATGATGGGTTGCAGCTTTTTGGCGTCACCGGCCATTTAGTTCGCCCCCCCCCGATGCGCCTGCGGCGCCAGCTGCCAGAGGCAGCTGGCGCTCGTGCCGTCCATGTCCGCGCAGGCGGACATGGAGCCGCGGCACTCGCCCTCCCCCCCAGGGGGGCGGCCGCTGGCGGCCCGGCAGAGCCGGTTCCGCGGCGGCCATTGGAACGTGGCTTCGCTGCGCTTGCCATGTCTAGGCGGCGCGTCGGCTCTACTTCTTCTTGACATGCGCTTCGAGCTCACTGAAGGTGGGGCGGGCGCCGGACAGCAAGACCTTGCGGCCGAACTCGATGGCCACTTGCGGGGCATAGCCCTGCATGCTGGCCAGCAGCGTGGTCTTGATGCAGATGAGCTCCTTGCCGCTTTCTTCGGTCTTCTGCTCCAGCAGGCCGGCCAGCGGCTCGGCAACGGCATAGGCCAGGAAGATGCCCAGGAAGGTACCGACCAGGGCCGAACCGATCATGGCGCCCAGCACCGCCGGCGGCTGGCCCACCGAACCCATGGTCTTGATCACGCCCAGCACCGCCGCCACGATGCCGAATGCAGGCAGGCCGCCAGCCACGCGCTGGATGGCGCCCACGGGGGCGTGGGCTTCGTGATGATGGGTCTCGATTTCAGCGTCCATCAGCGACTCGATCTCGTGCGCGTTCAGGTTGCCCGAGACCATCATGCGCAGGTAGTCGGTGACGAATTCAGTGACGTGGTGGTCGTTGCCCACAACCGGATACTTCTGGAACAGCGCCGAGCTGTGCGGGTCTTCGACATCCTTTTCGATCGACATCAGGCCTTCTTTGCGCGCCTTTTGCAGGATGTCGTAGAGCAGCGCCAGCAGCTCCATGTAGCGCGCCTTGGTGTACTTGTTGCCCTTGAAACAAGCGCCCACGCCACCGAGGGTGGCTTTCACCACCGACATCTGGTTATTCACCAGAAAGGCACCCAATGTGGCGCCGCCGATCATCCCCATCTCCCAGGGCAAGGCGGCCAAGATTGGGGCCATGTTGCCGCCGTGGGCAACGAAGAGGCCGAAGACGGCCCCGAGGGCGACAACCCAACCGATGATGACGAACATGGCTCTTTGGTCCGGGCAAACTGGTCAGCAGAACCCGGCTGGGCGCTGCACAACCCCGCTAGGGGTGGCCGTGTTATCGGCCAACGGGCGCTGCGGTTGAATCAGAACTGGACGTCTGCAGGCGGTATATCCACACCGTGCGCCGGTTCGGCGCCGCCAGCCGTGCGGTCGGCTCGACGCCTGGCACCGCAAACTCCAGGCTCACCAGCCAGGCGCCGGGACGCAACTCGCGCTGCGCCTTGTGCCAGGCGCGGGCCATGCTCTCCGGTCGCTGAAACAGGTAGACCAGATCGAACGGCGCCCACGACAGCGCCCACATGTCACTGCGCCGGATGCGCGCGCGGCGCACCCGCAAGCGCGCTGCCAGCACCAGCAACGGGCTCCACTCCACGCCCTGCAGACGAGCCTGCGGCCACAGCGCAGACAGTTCGCGCAGGCCGTGGCCCATGCCGCAGCCGGCGTCGAGCACTTCGCCCGGCTGGCCCACCACATCGGCCAGGCCTTGCAGACCGGCTGCGGGGGTCGGAAAGAAAGGCGCGTCGCGCCAGGCGCGCAGCGGGTAGACCAGCAACAGCGGCAGCAACGGCAGCAGCCACCAGGCTGCAGCCAGCCCCTGCGCGGCGCCACCCAGCCAGGCCGCGAGCGGGAATCCCAGTGCGGCGAGGCCACGGCGCCAATTGCCCTGGCAGCGCCAAGCCCACAGCGCACTGGCGCAACAGCCCACCGCCAGCGCCGGCGCCGCATCGACGCCGAGCAGCCGGGCAGCTTGCCACGACAGCCACCCTGCGGTCCACGCGAGAACGGCAGGCAACGGCCAGGGCAGTGCGAACCGCGCTGCCGCGGCAGCGACGCGTGATGTCGTCGGTGCCGGCGCAGCCGCCGTTGCAGCAGCTTCAGGCGCAGGGAGCGCAGGGCGGACGGGGTGGACAGGGTGTGTGGCAGTCATGATCTGGCGCGCGGGCCGGGTGCGACCATTGCTGGCATTGCATCGACTGTGGCGCCAAGGCGGCAGCGCCCATCGGCCGATATGCCGGCAAAAGCGGGCCCAGCTGCAAGGCCTGTCGCCAGCCATCCGTTGGTGCCATCCGTTGGTGCCAACCACGGCGTCGCGAGCCGCGTCTGCGTCGTCCTGCAGCCGGACATAAAAAAAGCGGGTCCCGGAGGACCCGCTTGAAAGCACAGAGAACTGTGCCAGGAGGAGACGAACAATGAAACTACCACTTACCCACAGAACTTCGGCAACTGTGCCGCCGGACTTGAGCGCTGTGGCGGCTGAAACTGTGAACTCGTCGACATCCAGAGCCACCGATTCAGGCCACAACGCGCCACAGCAAGCCCTGGCCCGCGCCGGGCCGCACTTTCAAGCCAATTTCAACCCAGCTTCAATGCTCGGCCTGCAGCGCATGCGCGTGGTCGAACTTGGTGGCGCCGAGCTGCAGCGCACCCGCCAGCTTGCCCTTGCCGGCGCGGGCGGGCGGGTTGCACAGGCCGCACACGTAGTGCCGGGCAATCTCGTGCGGATGCGTCACGAAGTGGCCACCGCACTTGCTGCAGGCCGTCATCGTGAGCATGCCGTTGTCGACGAACTTCACCAGACGCCAGGCCCGCGTGACGCTTAGCAGTGGCTCCAGACCTTCGGACTGCATCTGCTCCAGGTACAGCTGGTAGGCCTTGATGACGGTGTCGATCTCGTCGAGTGCCGCCACCTTGTTCAGGTACTCGTGCATGTTCAGGAACAGGCTGGCGTGGATGTTGGGCTGCCAGGTCATGAACCAGTCGGTTGAAAACGGCAGCTGGCCCTTGCTCGGGCTCTTGCCAGCCACTTCCTTGTACAGGCGCAACAGACGCTCGTAGCTCAGATCCGTTTCACTCTCCAGCACCTGCAGGCGTGCCCCCAGGTTGATCAAGGTCACCGCGCGTTCGATCTGGCGGGCTTCGGTCAGGATGCTCTTGCAGCGTGCCATGGAAATGCTCCTCGTGTGGTCTTGTTGCGAATCTGGCTTCAGGCGGGCGGCGCGCTCAGGCGGCTTCGCGGTGGCGTCCGGCCAGCAGGATCGAAGCGTGCAGACGCGACATGCCGTCGTTGGACGAACCCTTGCCGTGGCTGGTGATCAGGTTCCACACCGTGTCGTCGTCCATGCGGAAGCGACACAGCAGCGTGTTGCCAGTGGCAATCTTCATCATCTGTGCCGGGGTCAATGCGCCGATCAGGTTCGCGGTGTCTTCGCTGACCCCCAGCCGGAACAGCGCCTGGTCACGGTCGGTGCGGATCAGGCTCTGCGCCAGCATCAGGTACGACAGGTTGGCTTCGCGGATTTCGGCAAGGATCTGGTCAGTGGTCATGGTGGCGCTTTCTGCAGAGGTTGCTGCGTGGGGGGAGTCGATGAAACAAACTGTAAAGCGCAGAAATGGGCTGGCACATCAGCACATCTCCGTCACTGCAGTCCCCCTTTTGCCAACGCGCTTGTCAGGCAAATTCCTACACGCGGGCTTGTTCGTGAAGCCCGTCACAGCTGGCGGCGCCCTGTGCGGCACCACGCTTGCCAGCAGTGCCGAAATGCATGCGGGGCCCGGTTCGCACCGGGCCCCGCTGAAGGACCTCTTGGGCCGCCAGTTCACCCGTTCTACAGGTTCTCGATGCAGGCGTAGGCGCTGTGGTTATGGATGGACTCGAAGTTCTCCACCTCGGCGCGGTAGCGCCCGATGCGGGGCTCGGCGTTCAGCCGCAGCGCCACGTCGCGCACCAGGTCCTCGACGAACTTGGGGTTTTCGTAGGCATGCTCGGTGACCCACTTTTCATCAGCGCGCTTGAGCAGCGGCCACAGCTCGCTGGAGGCCGATTCTTCGGCAAAACGCACCAGTTCGTGCCATGGCACGGGCTGCAGCAGTTCCACCCGCAACGTGACGAGCGAGCGCTGGTTGTGTGCGCCGTAGTCTGAAATCTCCTTCGAGCAGGGGCACAGGCTCTTCACCGGCACCGCCACCTCGGCCCAGACGGCGGTGGTGCCGGCGCGGGTCTCGGCGATCCAGCGGCCCTGGTAGTCGAGCAGGCTCTGCACACCCGACACGGGCGCACGTTTGCGCAGGAAAAAGCTGAAGGCGGCTTCGATGCGGCCTTCCTTGGCCTCCAGACGGTCCAGCATCAGCGCGTGGCGCTGGCGCAGCGTGTACAGCTCCAGCGGCTCGTCCAGCGCATCCAGCCAGGCCACGAAGCGCGACATGTGGGTGCCCTTGTTCGCGGCCGGCAGCGCCACGTCCAGGGACCACAACGCGGCGGTGGTCTGCACGGCGCCAGCCACGCGCAGCTGCAGCGGGTAGCGCAGGTCTTTCACGCCCACGCGCTGGATCACCAGCTGGCGCTCGTCACGCTCGCTCTGGGTGTCGGGAATGTGCGGTGTATTGGTCAATTGGTTCATGGCAAGAGGCAACGGCCCGGGCCTGAAGCATGACAGCCCAGGGCTGAAGCATGACAGCCCAGGGCTGCCCGGTGTTCGAAAGGGTTGTACGCCAAGCATGTCGACGCCGAGGTCTCTTCGGCGACAAACCCCTTAACTGACAAACCCGCACTTCACCCAGCGCCGTGAGTTCGCACAGGCAGCGAGACCCTGGCATCAGCCGTTGGCTGCAGCCAGGGGTGCCATCACCGGCCGACCGGCGTAACGCTGCACGATGGCGGCTTCGATGCCCGCCGTGTCGAGCCCGCACAGCGCCAACAACTTGGCGGGGTCTCCGTGCTCGACGAAGTGGTCGGGCAAGCCCAGTTGCAGCACCGGCAGCGTGACGGCTGCGGCTGACAGGCACTCCAGCACGGCACTGCCGGCGCCGCCCATCACGCAGCCTTCTTCCAGCGTGACGAAGCCGTCGTGGCTGCGCGCCAGCTCCAGCACCAGCTCCACATCCAGCGGTTTGACGAAACGCATGTCCACGAGGGTGGCGTCCAGCTTGTCGGCGGCCGCGCTTGCGGCATGCAGCAAAGTGCCGAAGGCCAGGATGGCCAGGCGCGGCATGCCCGCTTCTGCGCGGCCCACCGTACGCTGGCCAGAGCGCAGACCGCTTTGGCGTCGCACCACGCCCTTGCCCCAGGCCCAGGTGTTCAGTTCCTTCTCGATGACCGCGCCGATGCCACTGCCGCGCGGGTAACGCACGGCCACGGGGTGGCTCTGCCTGAAGGCGGTGGTCAGTGCCTGGCGACACTCGTTTTCGTCACTCGGCGTGAGCATGCTGCAGTTGGGCACGCAGCGCACATAGGCGATGTCGTAGGCGCCGGCATGCGTGGCGCCATCGGCGCCGACCAGGCCGGCGCGGTCGAGCGCAAACACCACCGGCAGGTTCTGCAGCGCCACGTCGTGGATGAACTGGTCGTAGCCGCGCTGCAAGAAGGTGCTGTAAATCGCCACCACGGGTTTCAGGCCTTCGCAGGCCAGACCGGCGGCGAAGGTGACGGCGTGCTGCTCGGCGATGCCCACGTCGTAGTAGCGCGAGGGGAATCGCTTGTGAAAATCAACCATGCCCGAGCCCTCGCGCATGGCTGGCGTGATGCCCACCAGGCGGCTGTCGGCCTCCGCCATGTCGCACAGCCATTGCCCGAAGACCTGCGTGAACGTCGTCTTGCTGGGCTTGCTGGGCGCAAAGCCTTCGGCCGGATTGAACTTGGCCGAAGCGGCGTGGTATTTCACCGGGTCGGCCTCGGCGAACTTGTAGCCGTAGCCCTTCCTGGTGACGACGTGCAGGAACTGCGGGCCGCGTTTGGAGCGCAGGTTCTCCAGCGTCGGGATCAACGAATCGAGGTCGTGCCCGTCGATCGGACCCACGTAGTTGAAGCCGAACTCCTCGAAGATGGTGCCCGGCACGACCATGCCCTTGGCGTGCTCTTCAAAGCGCCGCGCCAGCTCGAACAGCGGCGGTGCGTTCTTCAGCACCGCCTTCGCGCCTTGGCGTGCGGCCTCGTAGAAGTTGCCGCTCATCAGGCGTGCCAGGTACTTGTTCAACGCGCCCACGGGCGGGCTGATCGACATGTCGTTGTCGTTCAGCACCACCAGCAGGTCGGCATTCACGCCGGCCTGACTGACGCCGCCGTTGTTCAGCGCCTCGAAGGCCATGCCTGCCGTCATCGCGCCGTCGCCGATGATGGCCACTGCCCTGCGATCCTCGCCCTTGTGCTTGAACGCCCAGGCCATGCCCAGGGCAGCGCTGATGGACGTGCTGCTGTGTGCCGTGCCAAAGGTGTCGTACTCGCTTTCGTCACGGCGCGGGAATCCGCCGATGCCGCCGAGCTGGCGCAGCGTGTGCATGCGGTCGCGGCGACCGGTCAGCACCTTGTGCGGGTAGGTCTGGTGGCCGACGTCCCACACCAGCCGGTCGTGCGGCGTGTTGAACACATAGTGCAACGCCACCGTGAGCTCGACCGTGCCCAGGTTGCTGCTCAGATGGCCGCCTGTTTCGCTGACGGTATTGAGCACGAACTCACGCAATTCGCCCGCCAGGGTCCGCAACTCGGACCGCGACAGCCGCCGCAGGTCGGCCGGGCTGTTGATGGTTTTCAGCAAATTTTGGCTCATCAGTATTCGCGCTCCACCACCTTGTCGGCCAGCGTTGTCAGCAGTGCTGCCTGGTGCTTCAGACCCGAGCGGGCCAGCGCCTGATGCGCCTGCCCACACAGGTCGTCGGCGTGCCGGCGCGCTGCGGTCAAGCCCAGCACCGTGACGTAGGTGGGCTTGTTGTGTTCCTGGTCCTTGCCGGCAGTCTTGCCGAGTGTCTCCGACGCCTGCGTGGCGTCCAGGATGTCGTCGACGACCTGAAAGGCCAGCCCCAGCGCCGAACCGTAGTCGGCCAGACCCTGCAACTGTACGCTGCTCGTCACGCCGCAGGCCGCGCCCATCAACACGCTGGCTCGCAACAGCGCGCCTGTCTTTCGCTCATGCATGTTGCGCAGCGCGGCCTCGCCCAGCGGCTGGCCGATGCTGGCCAGGTCGATGGCCTGCCCACCGGCCATGCCAGCGTGTCCGGCGGCCCGCGCCAGCAGCGAAACCAGCTGCGCCTGCAAGGCCGGCGCGACGCCGGCTTCAGGCGTCAGCACCTCGAAGGCCAGAGCCTGCATGGCGTCGCCGGCCAGCATGGCCTGGGCCTGACCGAACTTCACATGCACCGTCGGCTTGCCACGGCGCAGGACGTCGTTGTCCATGCAGGGCATGTCGTCGTGTATCAGCGAATAGGCATGGATCAATTCCACCGCCGCCGCCGCGCGCACGGCCGCTTCGCGGTCGCCGGCCACGGCTTCGCAGGCGGCCAACACCAGCAGCGGCCGCAAGCGCTTGCCGCCGTCCAGCACGCCATAGCGCATGGCCAGGCCCAGTTCGGCAGGCGCGCCGGCAGGTACCCAGCGCTCGAGCGCCGCTTCAACCAGCTGCAGTTGCTGGCGCGTCCAGGCATCGAAGCTTGCAGACATCAATTGCTGCCCCAGCTCTTGAGTTGACCGTCATCCAGCACCTTGACCTGGTCTTCGACACTCTGCAGGCGCAGGCGGCAAAAGCCCAGCAGGTCGGCGCCACGGCGGTAGGCCGCCAGCAGTTGATCCAGCGGCATCTGCCCGCCTTCCATCTGTTGCACCAGCGCGTCCAGCTCGGAGAGTGCGCGTTCGTAGCTCTCGGGCTCGAGTGCAGGAGCTGGCGCTGGTACAGGTGCTGATGCGGGTGGGTGTGCGGCAGCAGTCACGGTGGTTGCGGTACGGGCCATCTCATGCAGTGAAAAGTAATCTTCGATTCTAGACAGTGCACAGGCACGCTCGGTCTTGAAACGGCCCAATTTGGGCGCCATCTACCCTTCGCCGCAATGAACAGGGTAGTCCAGCCACAGCCAGCGGGCGGCCAGTGCAGATCTGTCCCTGCGGCTAACAGGGCGCGAAGCAACCGCCGGCTAGAATCGCGGTCCCCACGCCGGGGCGGTAACGTCAGGGCCACCTGCGCATCTCAATCGCACCCGCACAGGCGGCAACGGCGCGCGCCAGGCGCCAAGCCAACCTCACCCCCCGCTTACCCCCCCACGTCAACCAGGAGGATCCGGTCGGATCATGTCGGACCTGAGTATCAGCCTCGAATCCCTAGCGCCCAGCCGGACCCAGCTTTCGGTTTCCAGTTACTTCGACGAGGACTTGTTCCGACGCGAACAGGAGCTCATCTTCCAGCGATCGCCCCGCTACGTCGGGCATGAACTGGCCGTGCCCGAGGTGGGCGACTACCTGGCACTCAGTCAAGAAGGCGATGGCCGGGCTCTGGTGCGTACGCGCGAGGGTGTTGAGCTGGTCTCCAACGTCTGCCGCCACCGCCAAGCCGTGATGCTCAAGGGCCGCGGGCAGACGCGCGATCACATCGTGTGCCCGCTGCACCGCTGGACCTACGATCTGCATGGTCAACTGGTGGGGGCGCCGCACTTCGACCACGACCCCTGCCTGAACCTGCGCAACTACCCGCTGCAGAACTGGCAGGGCTTGTTGTTCGAGCGCAACGGGCGTGATGTCGCCACCGACCTGGCCGCGCTGGGCGACGCAGCGTCGCTCGACTTCCGAGGCTACGTCTTTCACCGCGCCCACATGCACACGTGTGACTACAACTGGAAGACCTTCATCGAGGTCTATCTGGAGGACTACCACGTCGGGCCCTTCCACCCGGGGCTGGGCCAGTTCGTGGCCTGCGAAGACCTGCGCTGGGAGTTCGGCCGCCACCATTCGGTGCAGACCGTGGGCGTCAAGCAGTCGCTGGCGAAGGCCGGTTCGGCGGTTTACCAACGCTGGCACGATGCTGTGTTGCAGTTCAACAAAGGACAACAGCCCCGACAAGGCGCCATCTGGCTGACCTGCTACCCGACCGTGATGGTGGAGTGGTACCCACACGTGCTGGTGGTGTCGACGCTGATCCCCCAGGGCCCGCGCAAGACCATGAACCTGGTGGAGTTCTTCTACCCCGAGGAAATTGCCGCCTTCGAACCCGATTTCGTGCAGGCACAGCAGGCGGCCTATATGGAAACCTGCGCCGAGGACGACGAGATCGCGCTGCGCATGGATGCCGGCCGCCAGGCCCTGATGCTGCGCGGCGACGACGAGGTTGGTCCTTATCAAAGCCCGATGGAAGACGGCATGCAGCACTTCCACGAGTGGTACCGGCGCGAAATGGGCACCGCCACGGCGCTGCAGGATCAGAGCCGGCCGCGCGGTGAGATTTGATGCCCCGGTGGCGCCGCCACCGGCGGCCTGCCCCGGGACACCGGTGCACCCAGTGAGTGCGCAGCGGCTCGGCGATAGGCACGCCGCTGTCACTCGCGTCTAGCCGAGCCCGTAACACCACCCTACAGAAAGAGGAAGAGCACCCATGTCCCATCA
>Ga0209181_10007091_pt1 | contig 15479 bp, 14 predicted proteins | sample MAT05_FD_187208 | JGI IMG/M metagenome (GOLD analysis project Ga0209181, IMG submission 187208) | Freshwater microbial communities from Lake Fryxell liftoff mats and glacier meltwater in Antarctica - MAT-05 (SPAdes) (version 2) | ecosystem: Environmental > Aquatic > Freshwater > Ice > Liftoff... | reverse complement strand
TGATGCGCGAGGGACGCGCCTAGGAAGTGCGGGCTTCAGCGCGCCCGCAGGTCGATGCGAATGCCGCGGTCGCCTTCACAGCTGTTGAGGCGGTCTTTCGCGTCGTCGCACGCGGGGGGATTGCGGAAGTCTGCGCCTTCGCAGAACGGGTTATCGACGATGCACTGCAGGTAGTCGTCGTGAAGGTCGGCGCAATCGTAGACGTTGGCCTGGTCGGAGCGCGCGTCTTGTTCGACACCGCACTCGTCGCGCTGGTTGTCGCTGCAGCCTTCGCAGTCGCACGCGAGATCGCAGTAGTCACTGGTGATGCTGCTGCAGCCGGCGACGCCCGCAAAGGCGAACGCGAGCAGCGCGAGGGCGTACAGCGGCGAGGTGATGAGACGGTTCATTCTACGCACCGCTTCCACTGATCTTTGGCGTCGTCGCAGCCAGAGAGCTTGTCGCCCGAGCACGAGCCGCGGTCGACCATGCAGTCCACGTAGTTGTTCCACTGATCGTCACAGCCCCAGATCGAGGCGACGTCCGCGCGCGACTCCTGCTCGATCACACAGGCGTCGATGTCGAGGTCGTTTGCGCCGCGGCAGATCGCGCCGCGCTCGCACAGCTCCCCGTACGGGTTGCTGCAGCCAGCGGCGAATGCGCCGAGCATCGCCAGCGCTGCGAGGGCGCTCAGCCGAGCGGCACGTTTGGTAGGAGGCACGTTCATGACCGCATCATACGAGCGGAGGCGTCGCGCGGATACTTTCGCGTGAAGGCGCGTCCGCCCAGCCCAGATCAGCACGCTCAGTAGTTGCGCACCACGACCTCGGCGACCGATTGCCGCTTCGCGCCGTCGCAGCTCACCGCGCGCGGCGCCATCACGACGTCGATGCGCCACTCGCGGTAGAGCTCGCGTACGAAAGGCACATCGCTGTTCGACAGCATCAGCCGGCAGCCGCGTCGATCGAGCTCGCGGTAGACATCGCGCAGCCGCTCTTGATCAGCCGGACCAAAGCCCTCCTGCGCGTACGCCGTGAAGCTCGCCGTCGCCGACATCGGGACGTACGGCGGATCGAGGTAGACGAAGTCGCCGGGGCGCGCGCTGCCGAGCAGCTCTTCGAAGCCGGCGCGGCGGATCTCGGCGCTTCCGAGGGCGGCGCTCGCGGCGCGCAGGTTGTCGACGTCGACGATGCGCGGGTTCTTGTACTTGCCGGCCGGCACGTTGAACTCGCCGCGCCGATTGACGCGGTGCAGGCCGTTGAAGCAGGTCTTGTTCAAGTAGAGGAACATCGCGGCGCGCTTGGTCTGCGTCGCGCGACGCTCGGTGTTGTAGCGGGTGCGCACGCCGTAATACGCCTCGGCCGAGTGGCCAGCTGCGGCCAGCTGCGACAGCGCGCTGATGACGCCCTCGACATCGTCACGCACCGCTTGATAGACGCCGACGAGCTCCGGGTTCACGTCCGAGAGCAGCGCGCGCTCCGGCCGCCGCGCGAAGAACATCGCCGCGCCGCCCATGAACGGCTCGACATGACGGCGCTCCTCTGCCGCCGGCGGCAGCATCGGACCGAGCTGTGCGAGCAGCCGTCCTTTGCCGCCGACCCATTTGACGATCGGCGTGGCAGTGGTCTGCGGCGCATGGACTGCGGTGAGTGCGACGGCGTGTGCCGATGTAGGCATGCACCGACACTAGAGCACCATGGATCACAACCCAAAAAAGTGGTGCGCCGCGGCGGAGCGTGTTCCCCCACCAGCGCCGCGCCCAAATCTCAGCGCGCGGCGTCGACCATCGAGGCAAAGCGCGCGAGCGCGGCGTCGAGCGACGCCTCGCTCGGGCCGAACGAGAAGCGCACGTGATTGGCGAAGCGCGACGCGCGGCCGAGCCGTCGCGAGCCGGGATCGACGTCGAAGAACTGCCCGGGGACGACGATGACCTTGTGCTCGAGCGCGCGGCGGAAGAACTGCTCGCCGGTGCGCAGACCCTCGGGCAGCGCAGACAAATTGCCCCACGCGTAGAACGTCGCGTCCGGCTCGCGCTCGAAGCGCACGCCGATCGCGCGCAGGCCGTCGATCATCTTGTTGCGCTTGCGGCGGAACGCGGTGCGGATCGCCTCGGCCTCTTGGCGCGCGTGCTCGGCGTTGAGCACCTGCAGCGCAGCGAGCTGCATCGGGCGCGAGCCACCGCCGTCGAGGAACGAACCGGCGCTCGCGACGGCCTCGATCACGCGGCTCGGGCCGACGGTCCAGGTCACGCGCCAGCCCGGGTAGCGCCAGTTCTTCGTCAGCCCGTCGAACAGCACGATCGGGTCCTTCTCGACGTCTTCGACGTATTGCGCGGCGCTGAACAGCGGGGCGTCGCCGCGCCAGAGATAGTGCGAGTAGAACTCGTCCATCAGCATCGTGCAGTCGAGCTCGCGCGCCGTCGCCACCCACGACGCGAGCTCTGCGCCGACGATCGCCTTGCCTGTCGGGTTGCACGGGTTTGACATCAACATCGCGCCGAGACCGCGGCCGAGGATCTCGCGGCGCAGCTCGGCGAGAGAGAAGTCGTAGCCGTGCTCGGGCTCGACCAAGATCGGGATTGGCGTGAATCGGCGGAAGATGTCGAGCACCTCTGCATACGCCGTGTAGTCGGGCAGAAAGTGCCCGAGGTTGATCTGCCCGATGGCCGCGCACGCGCGCATGATCGACACGCGTCCTCCGCCCGAGACGGCGACGTTCTCGGCCGAATATTTCGACGGCATGCCGCGCCTGTACAGCTCGTTGTACATACCGGCGACGGCCTCGCGCACCTCCCAGAGGCCAGCGACGGGCGCGTATTCCAGATCGAGATTTTCGAAGTGCACGTCTCCGGCTGGCCCTGGCCGAGGTTCGACCAGCTCGGATCGTCGGGGCGATATCCGGCGCGACCGGCCTCGGCCATCACGTAGATGACGCCGGTGCGCGGCACCGATCGGAATGCGCTGGGCGCGCGCTCTTCCGTGGCTGCGGGCGGAGCTGCGGGCATGGGAACACTAGCGGCGGCGGGAGGTACTGCGGTCGACATAGGGGCGCGAAGCTACACCTACGCGCAGGCGCATTCAACGCGCTGCGTCAGCGTTGCGGCGCTCTTTGCCTTTGAGCGCGCGCCACGCATAAACGACGTGAGCGCGCGCGTTGACGTCTCGCCCGCGCGGCGCCAGACACTGCGCGACGTGCGTGACCTCATCAGCATCGCTGGGCTCGAAGTGGAGTGCGTCGTCGGCACGTATTCGCACGAGCGCAACACGCCGCAGCGGCTGCGTATCGACGTCGAGCTCGAGGCGTCGATCGAGGCAGCCGCCGTACACGAGCGCCTGCGCGACACCGTCGACTACGCGGCGATCGCCTCGCAGATCGCGTTTCTGCTCGAGAGCTGCCGCTTTCGCTTGCTCGAGACGGCCGCGCACACGCTGGCGAAGATGCTGCTCGCGCCGCCTGCCGTCGGTGAGCGCCGCGCGCCGATCGAGCGCATCCGCCTGACGCTGACCAAGCCGCTCGCGCTCGGAGGGCGCGGCGTGCCCTCGCTGACCATCGAGCGCGACGCGTCGTGGGTGGTGCTCGTCCACGAGCAGAAGTCGTTCGGCACCGTCGACATCGTGCACGAGACGCGCGATGCGGGGATCTACCGACTCAACGTCGCGCCCGGCCGCGGTATCCCGCTGCACGTGCATCGCGTGATGAACGAGTGCGAGATGGTCCTCGGCGATGGCCTGCTGTGTCAGGGCAAGCAGGTCGCGCCCGGCACGGTCTTCCGCTGGCCGCACGGCGCCGCGCACCGCTACGACAACCCCACCGATCGCTGGCAGACCGTGCTGTGCGTCGACGCGCCGCGCTTTGATCCATCGGACGAGGTCGAGGTCAGCGGTGAGCCCGCGGACATCGCCGCCGAGCCCGCGTGGCAGCGCCCACCGGAGGCTCCGTGAGTCGCGCGCGCGATTCGCAGCGCGTGCTCGTCACCGGTGCGAGCCGCGGGATCGGCCGTGCGGTCGCGCTGCTCCTCGCTGCGCGCGGCGATCGCGTCGTTGCCATTGGTCGCGATGCGCAGGCGCTAGCGACGCTCAGCGCCGAGAACGACACTGCAGACGTCGTCGGACAGCTCGTAACCGTGCGTGGCGATGTCGACAGTGACGCCGCGCGCGCGCGCATCGTCGACGATGCGGACACCGCGTTCGGTGGTCTCGACGCGCTCGTGCTGTGCGCCGGCATCGCGCGGCACGCAGCGCTCGGCGCGATCACCGTCGACGATTTCGACGCGACGCTGCGCACCAATTTGGTCGCGCCAGTGCTGCTCGCGCAGCGCGCGCTCGGCCGGCTCGCGGATGGCGGCGCGATCGTGCTGGTCGGCTCGAACCTCGCGCATCGCTCCGCCGCGGGCACGCTCGCTTATGCCGCGTCAAAGGCCGGGCTCGAGGCCGCGGCGCGCACGATGGCGCTCGAGCTCGCGGCGCGGAAGATCCGGGTGAACCTCGTCGCGCCCGGCGCGGTCGACACCGAGATGCTGCGCGGACGCGATCTCGAGGCGCTCGCGCAGCTGCATCCGCTTGGGCGCCTTGGGCACGTCGATGAGATCGCGGCCGCGATCGCGTTTCTGCTCGATGCGCCGTGGACGACCGGCACTACGCTGGTCGTCGACGGCGGCGCGCTGCTGCGCTGATCGTGACAGCGCGAGCCGCGCGTCAGAAGAACGTGTTGACGCAGCAGCCAGTGACGCAATAGAAATCGGGCCCGCAGAGTGCGTCCGCCGGAAGGCCACACGCCTGCACGCCCGGATCGCAGCGCAGCGAGGGCATGCCGAGATCCATCGGCACGCCGCCGTCGACAACCGGCGGCGGGAAACAATCTGCCGGCAGGCTCGCCGGGTCGCGGCCGACGCAAAGCTCGCAGCGACCGCACGTATTGAGGCAGTCGCCGACCGGCGTACACGGCTTGCAGAGGCTCGTGTCGTCGACGTCCGCGAACGTACAGCTGCCGTCATTGGTGCCGTCGAAGACCGAGCCGATCCACACATATTCACCGCCGGCGCTGGCCGGTCGATCAGCGATCTCGTCGAAGCTGCAGCAGCCGAAGCAGTCGCAGCCGTTCGGCGTGAGCGGTCGGCACACCTCGGCGCACGTCGCGCTCTGCGTGGCGGGGCAGCCGCGCTCACCGACGCGCGACTCTTCGAACGGGCACGAGTCGCCCTCGGGCGGGAAGTTCGGCGCGACGGAGAGCGGATCGCAGCGGTGGTCCCAGAAGCAGTCGTCGTTGCCCGAGCCGTTGCCGAAGTCGAAGTAGCAATCGGACTGGCACGGCCCGCCCGTCTCGCCGCCGACACCCGCGGTCAGCGCCGCGCCCTCGCTGTTGTCGCACGGCCCGAGGCATTCCGCGTCGCGCTCGTCGGCGACGCCGTCGCCATCGTTGTCGAGGCAGTCACCGCACTCGGTCACCCGCCCTCCGCACGCGGTCCGGCGACACGTCCACATGAAGCCGCCGTCCTCCGTGACGACGATGCCCGGGCCCAGATCGGTTGGCGGCCCGCTGTCCGACGGGGTGGCGCCGTCGTCCGACGGGGTGGTGCCGTCGGCGCTCATGTCGCTGCCGCCACCGAGGTCGACGCCCGTCCCGCCGTCGGCCGCGGCGTCATCGTCGTCGCCGCAGGCGCCGAGCATCAGGGAACACATCAAGAGTACGCAGGCGAGTCGACGCATCGGAGACCTCCGCCGCGGCATACGAGCAGAGCGCGGTGCGCGATACGGCGCTCTTTCAATCGCCGCTCATCTCGAGCACCGCGTCTTCGCCGCCGAAGCCGTCGTCGACGTAGCGCGCCGCGCCCGTCGGCCGTGCCGGCCGCGCGTCGATGATCACGTGATAGCGGTGCCTTCCGACGACGACCTCGAGGTCGGCCTCGAACACGCCGGGCGCGCGCTCCTCGAGCCGGCCGCGGACCTCCGACCAGTCGTTGAAGGTGCCGACGATGGCGACGCTGGAGGCACCGCGCGCCTCGATCCGAAAGTGTGTAGTTCCCGCGCGGGCACCCGGAGAGGCCGGGCCGTCGACCGCGCTCGGTGCATCCGTCGCACCGTCGTAGTCGTCGAGCGTCGGTGCTGGCGCGAGCGCCACGCGCACTCCGACCAGCGCGTCGAGTCGCTCGTAGCGCAGCGCCGCGGTCTCACCGCGCGCGAGACCACCTTCGAGCGCGGCGAAGAAGCCAAAGGCACGCCACGGCATCCAGCTCGCCTCGACGCGCGCGATGTGCTCGACGCCGCTGCGCCGCGGCACATCGAAGCCGCGCACGAAAAGCGTGTAGGCGACAATCAGTCGCACGGTGCGGGCCGCGTCGACGGCCAGCGTCACCCACGGCGCGAGCTCCCAGCGCGTCGCGCGCAGCACATCGCTCTCGCGCCGCTCCACGTCGAGCCCGACGCGGAGGCGCGCGCGGCGTCCAAGCGTCAGACGCGCATCGACGCCGGCGCCGAACAGCGCGTCTCGTTGGCCGCCGCTGTCGTAGAGGCGTCCGCCGCCGCTCGCCTCCGCGCCGAGCGAGAGGTGCCGTGTCGCCGCCCACCGCGCTCCAATGCGCAGCCGCGCGGACGTCGCTTCGTCGCCACTCAGCGATGTATCAAAGCGTGATACGTCGAGCTGCGTCGTCAGCAGCACGTTGGGCGAGAGGGGCGTGTTCGCGCCGCCGCTCATCCGTAGAAACGAGAGAGTCTCGCCGTTGAAGTAGACGCGTGCGCTCCCGTCGAGAGCGAGCCCGAACCGCGGTCGCGCGCCCGATGAGGCGAGCCCAGCGGACGCGTCGAGCCCAGCGTAGGCCGCCGGCGCAGTGGGGCCCGCCACGCCGGGGACCGCCGCGCGACGCGTCGCCACGTACACAGGATTGGTGTCGTAGCCGAGCCCAGCGCGGGCCACGGCGCTCGCCTGCTGCGCATGCGCTGTGCCGTTGCATCCGAGGACGAGCCCCACGACGATCGCGCCCCAGACTCGCACCGCGCGTGGCGTACCACGCGCTCACCCGACTCCAAAGGGGTCAATCGCTACAGTCGATCATCCGTCGATCGGTCGATCAGTCGCGCATCAGTCGAGCCGCAGCACTGCGTTGCGCTGGCCAAAGCCGTCGTCGTGATATTGGCTCGCGTACGGGTCGGCCACCCAGCGCTCGCCATCGACGAGGAACATGTAGTCGTAGGTGCCGCGCGCGAGCGAGACGGTGCCGACGAACACGCCGTCACCGTCTTCGTCGACGAGCTGTGTGGCGTCCGTGCGCCACTCGTTGAAGTCCCCGGCGACGACGACCGAACGCGCACCTCGTGCCGGCAAGACGAAGCGGACCGGCACGTCGGCTACCGCGAGGTCGTCGCGCGCGGAAGCAGCACCACGCTCGTCGTCACGAGCGACGCGCGCGCCCGCGAGCGACTCCGGATCGACGCGCGCGATCAGGCGCGCCGAACCGACAGCGAGCACGACGCCCGCGGCGACCGCGAGCACGAGCGCTGCCGGCCGGATCCGAAACACGCGCGGACGAACGAGCCAGCGTGTGAGTCGGGCGACGCCGCGTGTGGCGGCTTCGTCACGCTCGCGCTCGAGGACGGCGCGGCGGACGCTACGGTCGACCAAGTCGCCGGGCGCGCGCGCGTCGTCGTCACCGCGCAGCGTCACGAGCGAGCTCTGCAGCGCGCTCGCCGAATCGAGCGCCGCAGCGAGGTCCGCGTCGCGCTCTGCCTCTGCGAGCAGGGTCTCCGTCTCGCGTTCAGTCAGCTCGCCGTCGATGAAGCTGCGGATGCGTTCGTCTCGGGTCATGGGTCGCTTCCTTCGAGCAGCGCGCGTAGTCGGAGGCGCGCGCGCACCGCTCTGATCTTGAGCGCCGTCACCGGATCGCCGGTGATCGCGTGAATCTCCTCGTAGCTGAGGTCCTGCAGATCTTTGAGCACGATCACCTCGCGATACGCGTCCGAGAGCTGCGCGACGGCGGCACGGACCCGCGCGATCGTCGCGGCACGCATCAGCTCGACGTCCGCGCCGTCCGCAGGCTCGCCGCGCGCCTCGATAGCCGTGTCGAGCGCGGCCTCGATCGCGCCGGGTCGCTCCCGCCGACGCGGGCTCTTCAGAAAGTCGCGGCAGACGTTGAGCGTGATTCGATAAATCCACGTCGAAAAGCGGTAGGTATCGTCGTAGTCATCGAGGCTGCGGTGCGCCTTCGCGAACGATTCCTGCACGAGATCATCGGCGTCGCCGCGGTCGCCGACCATGCGGTGCGCGAGCGCATAGAGGCCGCGATGATGGCGCTCGACGAGCACACGAAATGCGCGCGCATCGCCGTCTCGACAGGCCGCGATGGTGCGGCGCTCGTCGATGCGCTCCGCTTCGACGGGGTCAGTTCTCACGGGCGAGCCCGGGGCGTTGCGTTGCGTGAACGTCATCGAGCTCATGCGCGTCAGTCGTCCGTGCGACCGAGCGCGCGCCCGCGACCTCGCGCCGAGCCTTGGTTGAACGCGTCATCGTGCGGTGGACCGCCGCGATCGATGGGCCGACCGTGGCCGCTTTCCTCGCTGAGCCCGCGCTGCTCGCTGCGCCCGCGCTGTTCGCTGCGCCCGCGCGCAGACTCCGCGGCGCGCGTCAGCTCGACGCCGCGTGCGCGCGCCTGCTCGCGCGGGATGGTGCGCGCCAATGCCGTCAACGAGCGCAGCGCGCCGCGCCTGCCGTTGCGCCATGCCGCGAGCGCGCTGCGGGTCGCCAGGCTTGGCTCGAAGCCGCGCTCGCCGAGCTCGGCGACAGCGCTCACGGCGTGCTGCACGTCGACGGCCGTGCTGCCGCTGCCTCGCGCTACCTCTCGGACGAGCTGCGTCAGCGGCTCCAGCTGTGCGCCGACCGCGAGCGCGTCGAGCACTGCACGCGCCACTTCTGTCCGGCCACGCGCGGGCACGTTGCGCGCGACGGTCGCGGCGTCGTGCATGCGGCTGGCGAGCTGCTCCACGGCCGCTGCGATCCGCGCCGCGGGGACGCGCTTGGCGAGACCTTCGCGCACCTTGGCGTCGATCCACGCGCGCGGCAGCCCCTCTGCCTCCGCCCGATCCGCGGCGCCTACCAGGCGCTGGCGCACCGACGCGACGCGCGCATCGTCGAGCGGCGCGTCCTGCGCAGCTGCGGACGAAACCTCGCTGAGCGCGAAGGTCGACGCGCACACCGCCCCGAACAGGAGCAGGGCCGTGAGCGGCAGGATCGACGGGCGTCGGCGCATTGCAGGGCGTCTACGATAGCTCGAAGCCGCGCGATACAGGCGCGGTCGAGCACCGTGGCGCGCGCCGCCGCGGGAGACCAGGCGGAGCAGCTCTCCGTGGGTCGCGGTTGACCACAGCTTCGCGCACCGGCTAACGTGCGGCTTCGGGGGCTCTTTCCGTCCCTGCTCATCTCTTCGGGGGCCTGATGCTTCGCACTTCAGCGGCGACTTTCGCGTTCGTGCTCGCCGTGACGCTCACCGCCTGCGGAGGCGACGACACGCCCCCTCTGGGCGTCGATGCGAGCATCGACGGAGGTGGCGCGGTCGACTTCGGCAGCGTCGATGGACGCATCGTTTGCACCTCCGACGTCTCATGCAACGACGGCCTCTTCTGCAACGGTCGCGAGATGTGCGCGCCCGCCTCGCCGATGGCGGATGTGAATGGCTGTGTGCCCGGTGACGCTCCGTGCTCCGACGGCGAGACCTGCGACGAGACGGAGAACGACTGCCGCGTCACCTGTGAGGATGTCGACGGCGACGGCCGCGACGCGGTCGCGTGCGGTGGAGACGATTGCGACGACACCGACGCGTCACGTTTCCCCGGCAACGACGAGGTCTGCGACACGGACGACGAAGACTGCAACGACGCGACGTTCGGCTTCGTCGACGCCGATGGCGATGGCGTCTCGTCGGTCGCTTGCTGCAACGCCGGCGCGTGCGGCGCGGACTGCAACGACGCCAACGCTGACATTCGACCGGGCGCGCTCGATGGCCCGCCCGACGCCTGCAACACGATCGACGACGACTGCGACGGCTCGGTCGACGAGGGCTGTCCATGCACCACCGGCACCGAGACGCCCTGCTACACGGGCGCGCCGAGCACGCGCGGCGTCGGTCGCTGCGCGGATGGTTTCCAGCTCTGCGTAGGCGGCATGTTGCAGACGACGTGTAACGACCAGCGGCTCCCGGACACCGAGATCTGCGACACGCTCGACAACGACTGCGACGGCATGACCAATGAAGACGTGCTGCGCCGCTACTACCGCGACGGCGACGGCGACGGATTTGGCATCGCCACCGAGACCATCGAAGCGTGCTCGCCGCCGACCGGCTTCGTATCGGCCGCGAACGACTGCAACGACGATGACAACAACCGCAATCCGGGCGCGTTCGACGGCTGCAACGGCGTCGACGACGACTGCGACGGAATGACGGATGAGGGTGCGCCGCCGCGCGTCTTTCATCGCGACGCCGACGGCGACGGATTTGGCTCGACGGCGGCCGCGATGATGATGTCGGCGTGTGATCCGCCGGCTGGGTACGTCGTCGATGGGACTGATTGCGATGACGCGTCGAACGCGACGAACCCCGCGGCGTTCGAGCGCTGTGACGGTGCCAACAACGACTGTGACACGATGACTGACGAGGGCTGCAGCTGCGTCGACGGCACGAGCATCCCGTGTGATGTGGTGTCCGTCGGCGTCTGTCGTCCCGGCCGCCAGCTCTGCGTGGCGGGCTCGCAGGGCGCTTGCCTCGGCAGCGTTCGAGCGGGCACGGAGACCTGCAACGGGCTCGACGACGACTGCGATGGCGCGACCGACGAGCTCGTGACGGTGTCGTGCTACGCGGACAGCGACTCCGATGGCTTTGGCGCTGGCACCCTCGTCACGCGCTGCCCCGAGTCCTCGCGCGCCGCGTTCGGCAACTGCCCGAGCGGCTACACGAACGTCGCGGGGGACTGCAACGACGCGAACGGCGCGATCCGTCCGATGGCCGTGGAGACTTGCAATACGGTCGACGACGACTGCGACACGATGGTCGACGAAGGTGTCAGACAAACCTTCTATCGCGACGCGGACGGCGACGGCTTCGGCGCGCTCTCCATGCCGATGGATGCATGCACCGCGCCCGCCGGCTACGTCGTGCTCGGCACGGACTGCGCTGACGCGGACTCAGCCCGCAATCCGGCGGCGACCGAGCGCTGTGATGGCGTGAACAACGACTGCGACGCGATGACCGACGAGGGCTGTCTGTGCACCGACGGCGCGAGCATGCCCTGCGATGTGAGCTCGGTTGGCGTGTGCCGCCCGGGAACGCAGATCTGCATCGCGGGTGCGTGGGGCTCGTGCGTCGGCAGCGTCCGCTCGTCCACCGAGGTCTGCAACGGCCGCGACGACGACTGCGACGGCAGCATTGACGAGCTGCTCAGCACGACCTGCTACGCCGACGCCGACGGCGATGGCCGTGGCGCGGGGCTCGCTACGCCGCTCTGTGGCCCGTCGGTCGGGACCTGCCCGACCGGCTGGTCGACGCTGAGCGACGACTGCAACGACGCGAACGGCGCGATCTCGCCGACGCGCGCCGAGGTGTGCAACGGCCGTGACGACGACTGCGATGGCGCGGCGGACGAGACGTTCCCTTGCGTTCAAGGCGCGACCCGCGCGGGCAACAGCGCCTACCTGATGTGCGCGAGCCTCGCCGGGCTCTTCACGTGCAACGCCACGTGCACGGCGGAGACGTTCACCGCGAGCCCACCGCCCGAGTCGTGCGACGCCATCGACAACAACTGCAACGGTGTCGCCGACGACGGCTTCACCTGCGTGCGCAGCTCGACTGGCAACCCGTGCACCACGAGCTGTGGCACCGTCGGCGCCTACACGTGTTCCGCGACGTGCACGACGGGCACCTGCCGCGCCGCGGCCGAGACCTGCAATGGCTGCGACGACGACGGCACCGGCGGCGTCGACAACGGTTTTGCGTGTGCGCTCGGCGCGACGCGCGCGTGCACCACGGCGTGCGGAACCGCGGGCACGCAGCGCTGCCTTGGTGACTGTGGCGGCTACGACGCATGCCGCGCCACGACCGAGACCTGCAACGGCTGCGACGACGATCTCGACGGGGCCGCCGACGAAGGCTTCTTCTGCCAGCAGAATCGCATCTCGACCTGCACCACGGCCGTCTGCGGCACGCCCGGACAGCTCATCTGCAACGCGACCTGCACCGCGTTTACGACCAGCCAGTGCGCAGCGCCGACGGAGTACTGCAACTACTGCGACGATGACAAAGACGGCTCGTTCGACGACGATCGCTCGCTCGCCACGGGCTATCGCAACGAGCGGCCGGGCTGCCCTGGGCTCACGATGGTGAGCACCATCGAGGCGTGCCCGGGCGTTGCCCCCGGATTCGGCCTCGAGCTCTACACGCTGCTCGACGGCGCCTCGAGCGACGCCGCCGCCATCTGGATGCCGGCCGAGCGTCTCGGCTGGAGCACGATGCGCTTCGACGCGGAGATGCGCCTGAGCAAGGCGAGCGCTGCTGCGCTGCCCGCCGACGGCTGGGCGCTCGTCCTCGCAGATGGTGGCACTGGCACGCTCGGTGGCGTCGGCGGGGGCCTGGGCGTGCCGTACACGCGCACCGGTCTCGCGATCGAGTGGCGCTTCTACAACGACAACCCGAGCGTCGATCAGATCGACACCATCACCGTACGCCGCCTCACCGGCAGCGGCAGTGGCACCGTCATCGTCGGAGCGGATCGCGTGCCCGTGCCGGTGTCGCGCGACTTCGGCGTGGGTGACACGGCGCTCACCCAAAACCTCGTCGTCTACTACACGCCCGACGATCCGACGACGCTACCTTCGGAAGAGCAGCTGCGCGTCGCGACCTACAGCGGTGGCTTCGAGGTCACGATTCTCACGCTGGTCTCGTTCACGAGCGGCGGTCAGCTCAACAACGAGCTGGCGGCGACGTCGATGGTGACCCCTGCGATGACCGCGGCGACCGGCGGCCTCGTGTTCACCGCTGAGGCCGCGTTCGGCAGCGAGGCGATCTTTGGTGGGTCGCTCGACGCGACGACGGTCGAGTTCTTCGGCACCTGCGACTGACACAGACCGATCATGCCGTCGGCTCGTGTCGGCGCTGCGCAGCGCACTCGCCGTCGCTCGTCGAGCTGCTGCCGTGGCCCGCTCAGGCTGGTCGCGCCCGCGCGAACTCGAGCGCTTTGCCGGCGACGTCGCCGAGCGGCACTTCGCACTCGGCACCACCGAGCTCCGCCGCGACGCGCGGCATTCCCCACACGAGAGACGTCGCTTCGTCCTGCACCAAGGTACGCGCGCCAGCGTTGCGCATCGCGAGCAGGCCGCGCGCGCCGTCGTCGCCCATGCCAGTGAGGACGACTCCAACCGCGTCGCGGCCGACATGCGCGGCGACGCTGTGAAACAGCACATCGACGCTCGGTCGGTGAAAGTTGACGGGCGCCGTGTCGTCGATGCGCACGACGTAATACGTGCCGCGGCGCTCGATGCGCATGTGGCGGCCGCCCGGCGCGATCAGCGCGTGCCCATCGAGGACGCGGTCTCCGTCGACGGCCTCGCGTACACCGATGGCGCAGGTCTGCGCGAGCCGCTGCGCGAACGCCGCCGTGAAGGCCGCCGGCATATGCTGCACGATGACGATTGCGGGCGAGTCGGCGGGGAGCGCGCTCAGCACGATGCGCAGCGCCTCGGTGCCTCCGGTAGATGCGCCGATCGCGAGCACGCCCTGCGTCGTGCGTGTCAGTGCGCGACTCATGGACGGCGCTGAGTTCAACGGCTGTTCGCGCGCTCTCGGCACGCCGCGGACCATGCGCGCGCGCGCCGCGATCTTCACCTTCTCCGCGATCTCCGACGCCTGCTCGGGTAGGCGTCGCGCGGTGTCGAGCGAGGCCTTGGCGACATAGTCGACGGCGCCGAGCTCGAGCGCGCGCAACGTCGTCTCGGCGCCCGCGGCGGTCATCGTCGACACCATCACGACGGGCATGGGTCGGCGCGCCATCACGAGCTCGAGGAAGCGCAGCCCGTCCATCCGCGGCATCTCGACGTCGAGCGTCAGCACATCGGGCTCGAGCGCGAGGATCTTGTCTTTGGCGATGTACGGATCGCCGGCCGTGCCGACGACCTCGATCTCGGGATCGCGCGAGAGCACCTCCGAGAGGATCTTGCGCACCAGCGCAGAGTCGTCGATGACCAGTACGCGGATTTTTCTGGCGCTCATGGGTCAGTCCTCGAACAGCTCGACCGCGTTCGCGCGGCCGAGTGCGGTTGTCTTCGCTGCCTGTCGCACGGCGTCGGCCTCGAGCGCGATCACGCCATCGAACACCAGCCGCGGGAGGCGACGCACGAACGCGCGCCCAGTCGTCGCATGAAAGCGCACGCTGCGCGGAGAATGGCCACCGACGTCGCGCGCCAGCACGGCGATGCGCTCCTCGGCGAAGAGTTCGTCGATGAAGGCGATGTTCTGGCTCGGCACCGACGCGCCGGACTCCGGCACGCTCAGCACGTGCGCGCCGCCAAACACCTTGGCCACCAGCCTGCGTCGCTCGGCGCCGAGCTTCTGCAGCTCGGCGATCAACAGCTCCACCGCGTAGCTGCCAAAGCGCGCGAGATCGACCGCGTCTCTCCCAGGCTCCGGCAACATGTAGTGGTTCATCCCGCCCACTTGCGCGACGGGATCGTGCAGGCAAACGGCGATACACGAGCCGAGCACGGTGCGCACGATCGCGGGCTCGCGTGACGCGTAATAGCCGCCGATGTAGAGCGTCACGTTGAGGCCGCCGTCGAGCGCGCTCACGCGGCGCTCCGCGTTCCACGGGCGCCCGGCGTGCGGAACACGCAGCCGCCGACCGACTCGAGTCCTGCGCGCGTTCCGACCATCGACTCGGAGTGACCGAGGAAGAGATGTCCGTCCGCGGCGAGCAGCGCACCGAGTCGTCGGACGACCTCGAGCTGCGTCGCTGCGTCGAAGTAGATCAGCACGTTGCGGCAGAAGATCGCGTCGAAGGGGCCGCGCATCGGCCAGCGCGGCGCGATGAGGTTGAGCTGGCGGAACGTGAGCAGGTCGCGCACCTCGCGTCGAATCCGCACTTGCCCGCTCTCGGTGCCGACGCCGGGGACGAAGTAGCGCGCCGTGAGCGCACGCGGCACCTCGCCGACCACCTCCTCGGAGTACACGCCGCGCTCCGCCACTGCGAGCACCGTGGTGTCGAGATCGGTCGCGAGGATTCGCGTGCCGCTGGGCACCCGCCCTGGCGTCGCGACGCCCGCTGCCTCTAGCGCCGTCAGCGCGATCGTATAGGGCTCTTCGCCAGTCGAGGAGGCTGCGCACCAGATGCGCACCCGCGCATCCGCGCCCGCCGCGCGGTATCGAGGCACGAGCAGCGCGTCGCGCAGCACCTCGAAGTGCGGCGCTTCTCGGTAGAAGCTGGTCTTGTTCGTGGTCAGCGCGTTGATGAAGCGCTCGCACTCGTCCGTCG
>Ga0209181_10007089_pt1 | contig 15481 bp, 14 predicted proteins | sample MAT05_FD_187208 | JGI IMG/M metagenome (GOLD analysis project Ga0209181, IMG submission 187208) | Freshwater microbial communities from Lake Fryxell liftoff mats and glacier meltwater in Antarctica - MAT-05 (SPAdes) (version 2) | ecosystem: Environmental > Aquatic > Freshwater > Ice > Liftoff... | reverse complement strand
CTCTGCTAGTCGCCAATCAACGAACTTGGAAAGCGTTGCCTGCTGGCGTTGAGGGAAAGGTGGTTGAGCTGGTTGAAAACGGTGTTGATATTTTGCTGTGGCGATCGAAGTTTTCCCCGCAGTTTGCCAAGCTGAATGCAGCTATTTCAAATTCAAATGATGTGAACCTAAAGCCCGAACTGCAACCGATAAAATTTATTTTTATGGGTCGGCTGTTGGGTTGGAAAGGACTTGATTTACTATTGCCTGCTTTTAAACAAGTGCTTGAGCAACTGCCAGCGACCCTGGAAATTATTGGAGATGGGGCTGCTCAGGATTATTTAACGCAACTTGCGGTTGAATTAGGGGGCTTAATAATGCTCAACAGCCTGGATTTAGGCACTGCGATCGCCTGCCTGCTGTGCAATTTTCGGGTTGGCTTCCCCAAAAAGAATGTGCCCATCGTTTGCAAGCCGCTGACGTTTTGGTGCTTCCTAGCCTATTTGAATGCGGCGGCGCAGTGATTTTGGAAGCAATGGCGACAGGGTTGCCCGTCATTGCAACAAAGTGGGGAGGACCGATGGATTATTTAGATGAGTCCTGCGGCATTTTAGTGAGTCCTGAATCTCGTGAAGCGTTTATCCACGAGCTAGCTGCTGCCATGCTAAAACTAGCCAGCTCTTTCACCCTACGCGAAAAAATGGGTAGAGCTTGGCAGCGCCGCGTTTTGAGCCACTTCAACTGGCAGAAAAAAACAGATGTCATGCTCAAGATTTATACGGAAACTGTGCATCGAGCAAAAGCGTTAGCATAATAAGCAACTTACGCAAAGCACTCGGAAGTGAAGCTGCCATGGAGTCCATAGGGAACGTGGTGCTTCAGATGGAGACGGGCAATCTGGCTGAGGTCGTGGGCATCAAGAATGAACAGACTAGAGCGATCGCGGCTGGAATCAAACACCATCACTAACACCCAACCATCATCTTCAGCGCTAGGCTCTGAGTCAGGTGAAGGACTCCGAGGCACAAAAATTGGTTCACCTACATAACCCCAAGGTGCTGCACTCCAAAGGAGGCGATCGCCAGAGTGTGTATCTACTTTGATTACGGCTTGAAGTGGTGCATTTCCGGTTGGCGCATGGGCAGCACCCAGATAAGCATAGCGATACGCTCTCCCGACTTTTGCCGGATGCACTACTGGAAACTCACAGCAGCGATCTTCTAACAATTGGCGATCGACGGTTCCAGTTTGCAAGTTGACTCGAAAGCGCCACAGGTGCCCCGGTGCGATCGCGTCAAAATCGGTTTGGCGAAAATCTCCCTCTGGTTCCACCGCAGGCAGGTCCTCATAGCACACTGAATCAATCACCACTTCGTCGCCCTCTTCAAAAGCGTTGGCATGATGGAAGACAAAACCAGAAAGGGTTTCAAAGGTGTGGACTTGGGCGTGCGGCGTTGTTTGGTGAGCCGCTTTGTCCGCTGCGCCGCGCCGGGGAATCAGCACAATTTTGGTGGGTTTATCGGGATGAAACTGAATACATTCAGCGGCAGAACGCGTTCCTGCTAGAAAGTTAAGCGGATTGAAAGTAACGGGATTTTGAAAAAAGATGCAGTAGTGAGGCGTAATGGCAAAATCATGGATAAAGGCAAAACCAGGAGTGGAGTGAGCGTACTTTTGCAGCAGCTTGCCATCCGGGGCAAACTCATACAGGGTGATGGTGGAAGACAAACCGGGCTTGATCGAGAAGTTCACTAGGCAGGCATCGCCATCCGCAGCACAACCTGGATCGATGCGAGGATGAGCTGCGAAGGCATCGCCCGGTTTCAACACGCCATCCAAAGTGTCCAAGCCCAAGGTCTCCAGAGTACGAGGATCGAGGGCATGAGGTTCAGCCGCTTCCCACAGTGCCCGGAGTTTGCCGCCCCAATACACAACGTTGGTATTTGCAATATTTTTTAGGCGAAAATCGAGCAAATTTGCCAACCAACCACCGGGTTTATCGGTGCCAAACACGCCACGATACAAAATCTTTCCGGCTGCCTGTTCTGCGAGGTAGCCTTCGGTTTTAACAAAGCGATTGCGGAAGTGGGCACGACCATTTTGAAAGGCGATCGCGCAAATCATGCCATCGCCATCGAAGGGGTGATGAATTGGGTTCCCATTCACATCCAGCAGCCCAGGACCATTCCGAAACAAAGTTCCTTTCAAGTCGGCTGGAATTTCCCCATCAATCTCATCAATCCAATAATCAAATTCTTGCGCTAAAGAGTTGTATCCCCGCTGCCAATCTTCCCGCTGATAAGACTTTTCAAAAACAGATGGATTCAGTTCAACACTAGTCATATTATTCCTCTACAGGTTCCGGTTCGCGAGACTGCACAACCAACTCCGTCATTAGGTCAGGTAAAAAGGGTTGAGCAAGATGCTTAGAGGCACCTAAATCTAGCTCTAACGTTGCCGGCGGTTGATGATCATAAGACTCTTCTGGCATATCTTCGCTAGACGGAAGCCATCCGAGCAGCGGCAATGGTAATAAAGTCGTGAGGTTGGTAATCACAACCAAGAGCGCCAAATTCGTAAAATTGCTTTCAGTGATACCCAACTTGTGCATTAAAAATGCGCCAGATTCGTAGGAAAGTAGTCCTGCCAAATTCACAACCGACATGAGCAACGCGAACAAAGTAGCTTCTATGCCAGGAGGACAAAGCCGCGCTGCGAGAACCAACACGGGCATGAAAGCAATTTGCCCCATGACCGTCAAAATCAAGTTGTCTCCCAAACTAAACCATTGGTCACTGATGCCCAAACTGCGGTTGGCATGGGTTACGAGAAGCAGCGTCGTCATTCCTAATGCGGCTGAAATCACGGTTGACCAGCCAAAAATCGTGCGGAAGGAAACATTTTTGAGGAAACGCTGAAAGACCCACACGCCAATCAACGATGCCAAGCTAGTCACCAAGCGTACCCGTCCCAAAAACTCTGGTGTAAATTTGAGTTCGTTGGTGGTGAAGAAAAAGAAAGCGGATTCTGCGGTGGGCATTGCCTGCCACACAAACAGAAATGCCGTGGGCATCCAAATCGATTTTTGACTCACCGCCTGCCGTAATTGTTGAAGCTGATGCTTGACGGCTGTCCAATCCATCCGTTCTGTGACCGGAGTTTCGGTGATAATCCAGGCGACACAAGAAACAACTAACGGAAAAACAGCCGTGACTGCAAAAACGGTGCGGACAGTGAAATGCTCCAATAAATAGCCGCTCAAATAGGCAGTCATTAAGCCGCCTGCGGCAGAGGCACCCCATGAGAGCGATTGCAATGAGCCTGCTTTGCCGATAGATTCTTTGCGTGCCCGCTCGACAACCAGAGAATCGACAATCACATCGCTAAAGGCAACCGACAGGGAACTGGCAGCGATCGCCAATGTTGCAGCAAGAGGCGTATTCACAACTGTTGCCATTGCCACCCAAGCTAGCGCCCCCACTAGCCCAGACAAAATTAGATAAGGGCGACGACGATAACCAAAAATCGGCAACCCATCAGAGATAAAGCCAAACAGTGGCTTGATCATCCAAGGTAGGGCAGCAACCCCAACCAAGGCAGACACTTCAACTGGACCTAAACCTAAATCATCTTTGAGGAAAAAGCTGACTGCCAACCGCGCCAAGCCCAAGATGCCCTGCACAAAGTAAACCAGCAAGATAGCGATCAGTTCAGGGGTAGGCTCGTGACCAAAGAAGACTTTCTCTGTCACTGAAGCTTTGATTCTGGCAACACTGGATGAGGAAACAATCATTGATAATTTGTTACAAGTTTTATCAATAGCTTTTATGATAGCGCTTTGGTTTGACCACGGCATCTGAACGCTGCAATTAGCTCTTCTAGATTTCTGACAGATGTAGTAGCTTCTTAATGCTGATTCATTCAGCCAGACTTGCACTTCCTATGTAAGGTAGTCTAATTTCTAGCTCTTAGATTTTGGGTCCCTATGCTTGTAATTGGTCTGATCAGTGGCACCTCGGTGGATGGGATTGACGCAGCACTGGTTGAAATTTCTGGCTCCATCACAGGCTCCACTACAGATTTGCAAGTCACCCTGCTAGCCGGGGAAACCATTGCCTATCCACTTGCTCTACGTGAACAAATTTTGGCGGTATGTGCGGGTGCAGCATTGTCGATCGCCGACTTGGCAACCCTCGATGACGCGATCGCTCACCATTTCGCCCAAGCCGCGATCGCCATCCAAACCGGGCATCCTACCGCTGAATTGATTGGCTCCCACGGGCAAACCGTCTTTCATCGTCCAGCAGGGCAAGTACGAAGTGCGGAGTCGAAGCCCCTCTCGCCTCTTACCTCTCACCTCTCACCTAATCCTCTCGGCTATAGCCTCCAACTGGGACGAGGAGACGCGATCGCCCAACGCACAGGCATCACCACCATCAGCAACTTTCGGGCAGCAGATATTGCGGCAGGCGGGCACGGTGCGCCCATGGTTCCCAAAATTGATGCTTACTTGTTTGGGCAACCCCACCAATCAAACTGTGTGCAAAATATTGGCGGCATTGGCAACCTCGCCTATCTGCCGGCGGTTGATCCTCAAAAAGATTGGCAGGAGGACGTTTTAGGGTGGGATACAGGACCGGGCAATAGCTTGATTGATTTGGCAGTACAGCAGCTTAGTCAGGGAGCTAAAACCTACGACCATAATGGTCACTGGGCGGCAACGGGTCAAATCAATCACTCGTTGGTGGATCAGTGGCTTCACCATCCTTTTTTTCATCAGCCGCCGCCCAAATCAACCGGGCGAGAACTGTTTGGGGTTGAATACCTGAATCAATGTCTGACTGACTGCGGCACTGAGGGCATGGTTGAATCAGCAGATATTCTAGCAACCTTGACCGAACTAACCGCTGCCTCCATTACCCATAGCTATCAGACTTTTTTACCTTGCCTTCCCGATCGCGTTTTGCTGTGTGGCGGCGGCAGCAAAAATCAATACCTCAAACAGCGAATCCAAGCCCGACTCAACCCAATTCCCGTATTAACAACCGATGAGGTGGGCGTAAATGCTGATTTCAAAGAAGCGATCGCCTTTGCAGTTCTGGCATACTGGCGATTACACCAAATTCCTGGTAATCTCCCTGCCGTCACCGGGGCAACCCACCCCGTTCTCCTGGGCGAAATCTACAGGAGTTTTGCCTTTTAAGTTTTGCCTGCTAGTGTTGTAGATGCGTGATAGCATTGGTTACCGATTGAACCAGCATGGCGATTTGCTGTTGAACCGAAGGATAACGCTGTGGCTCATACCTTTTTAATACAGCCAGGACGCTGGACAATGCAGGGACACTGGCTAGAGCGGAACGGCATGCCAGAGTCAGTACTGGGTAAAACCCTCATCGGCTGGAGCCGCGATGATTACTGGTTCACAATGGTGACAAAGCTAACTTTTCCAAACAGTGAGCGTGAAGAGATCGCACTTCAATATCGGGGTCGGTTAGATGCAGGCGAACGGCAATATACCTTTGTCTTGCAGCATAGTTTATTAGGACGGGTAGAAGGAGAAGGGTGGGTTGCTCAAGAATCGATTGTGCAGCGATATTGGGTGCTGGGCGATCGCCAGCGACGGAGCGGCTTTGAAACGATGTATCGAGTTGAGGAAAACAAATATTATCTCTCCAGCGGCATCATGGCAGGGCATTATTTAACTAGTACGATGGAAGTAACCTTGGAACGACTGCCAGAGTAAAAGATTTAAAGTAAGCTAGATGGGCAGCGATCGCATCACCAAAAACTTTAAAAATGAGCCATTACATCGCTTTACGGGATTACTAGCAACTAGAACCTATTTCAATTGTTATCAGATTCAATTTTTCTATCTAGGAAACCCTGAGATAAAGCATCATTTCATAAATTGGCTACACTAAAGCCTGTTTTGCTCATATTGATTTTGCTCATATTGACCAAGGTTCTAGGGCGAGGCTTTCATCGTTGGCTTCTCGTATGACAACAGACCCTAACATCGGACACTTACTTTCCAACCGCTACCAGTTGGTTGAACTGGTAGGAAAAGGAGCTATGGGAAGGGTCTATCGTGCTGAAGATATTTTACTGGGCGGAGTCATTGCTGTTAAGTTTCTATCTCAATCACTGGTAATGAACGACAGGTTACGCGAGCGGTTCAAATTTGAAGCTCGTACCTGTGCCCAGCTAGGACAAAAGAGTATTCACATCGTTCGAGTGACCGACTACGGCATTAATGAGGACGATGTCCCCTTTTACGTGATGGAATTTCTTCAAGGATCGAGCCTGAGCGAAATTATTAGCACCCAGACTCTTCTATTACCTCGGTTCCTTAGTCTTGCCCGTCAAATTTGCTTAGGATTACAATGCGCTCACCAAGGCATTTTGATGGATGGTCAACTGTGCCCCATCATTCATCGGGATATCAAGCCCAGCAATATCCTAGTCAGTCAAAATGCACTATTAGGCGAGCTGGTTAAAATTTTAGACTTTGGCATTGCTAAGTTGCTTCAAGAAGATGGCGGGCAAACCAGTTCCTTTATGGGAACTCTGCCTTACTGTTCTCCTGAGCAAATGGAAGGGCAAGATTTGGATTCTCGCTCTGATGTATACAGCCTCGGCATCATGATGTTTGAGATGCTAACGGGCAAAATGCCACTGCAAGCAGAAACCCACACGTTTGGGGCTTGGTACAAAGCTCATCATTCCAAATCGCCACGCGCCTTTAAATCAGTCAACCCCAGCTTAAAGTTGCCTAATGCCTTAGAAAGTTTGGTGATGGGATGTTTAGAGAAAAAGTCGGCGAACCGTCCCCAATCGATCGCTGAAGTCTTGAAAGCGCTGGAACCACTGGAACAGCGCTATAGTGCAAATCATCATATTGGGACTCGTATTAGCGAGGCACTAGCGAAGAAAACTCTGACTGAAGAGCGATCGCGACCCGTTACGCCCTCTCCATCCGGCGATCTTGTCTCTCAGGCAATCTGGCCTAAAGATAAACCTGTGGCTCAAATTGTATTTCCTCAAATTTTTTCAACGGGCAAAGAAAGTCTGGCAACAATCTGGGTAATGCTGCCCCAAAAGGAGATTCATAGCCTGCAAGTGAATCGAATTTATAACCGCATCTACAAAAATTTTCTATGTTCCATGTCGCCTCATCCAATGGTGTTGTGGCTAACGGCAATTTACAACCGCTTTCATAGTCAAGAACAAGGTCCTCGATGGCTGCGCTGTTACCTTAATATAAAAACCCCGTTTGGGCGAGAAATGCTGCGTTTGATGGGTGAAAGAGGACAATACCAGATATTGCTGTTTGCCTTAGAAGATCCGCCTCAATGTGCCCATGCGATTACGATTACCATTCATCCTGCTCAATGTTCTTTGCTGAAGCAGTGGGCGATCGTCAGCCAATCTTCACCATCCGTTGGGCAACCCAGCATGACGAAAAACTTGCTGCAAAACGAATTTGAGAAACTTAAGCCCAAGGTTGTTGAGGATTTAGAAAGCACTTCCAACACTTCACCTTGGGCATAAATAGGTTCTGTGGACAGGGTCAGCGGGTTCAGAGAAACCTGTAGCTGTTTGGCATGGATCAGCCTATGGATCAGTCTGCTGGTTTCCAAGTGCCGTGGAAGCCGAGCGGCACGATCGCGGGTAGTGCCAAGCAACACACGGGTTCATCATCTAAACGGGCTGCATCAAAGATCCATACTTCGCTGGCGTTCATAGCACCGTCATACACAACCGTTAAAATCCAGCCCTGCTCAGAATTTTGAGCATCCGGCGCATAAATGGGTTCCATTGGATAGCGCTGATCGCCCAAGTTTGCTTCGGTCAGAGTCCCGGTTTGGTGATCAAAGCAGGCGATCGCGTCATAAACTTCGGTTTGCACATCGGTTGCTTGCCGATGCACTGAAAGATAGGTATGGCGAGAGGGTTGCCCCACGTCTTGGGGTTGAGTCACCGGAAACTCACAGCTTCGGTCTAACACTTGCTGATTGTCAAGCACCCTGCCCGACAGGGGATCAAGCCGCAAGTGCCACAAAGTCGCTACGGCAGCAGTTTGAATCGAACCCGTGGAGATTTCCTTTAAGCGTTGATTGGTTTGAAAGTCTGGATAGCGGCAAATTTCAATGGTTATGGAACCATCAGGAAGTTCATAGCCATTGCCAAAATGCCACTGATACCAGGGTTCTGTGGTCGTTCTGCTAACGACTTCCAGCGTTTCTTGATCCACCACCAGGATTTCGGTGCCTTTGTCGGGTTGCCACAGGAGCGCCTCACTATAGCTTTTGATCCGAGCAATCAGCGGCAACACATTCAGGCGAACGGGAGGAATGCAGAAGACCAAATATTTTCCAGCGATCGCGAAATCATGAATCATCGGCAACCCATTCAGCGGAATCGCGTTTTGCCGTTGAATCTTACCCGTAGCATCGCTGCAATAAACATGCAAAAAGCTTTTTGCGCCCGTACTCACCCCAAAGTTGAAAATAGCGCCCGTTCTTGGATCACGCTTAGGATGAGCCGAATAGGGGTGCTGTGCCAACCCATCCAAATCATCCAAGCCAATGGTTTCTAGGGTGTCCAACGTCAGCGCATGAGGTTCGCCGCCTTCCCACAGCGCCAGCAGTTTATCGGGCAGTGCAATCACAGATGTATTGGCTGTGTTTTTCACATCCTTATTAAACCGCTGCCAAAGTGGACCCGCTGGCACCATGCCATAGCTAGCCAGGATCAGTTTTCCCGCTTTTTCTTCGAGTTGATACCCGGCGGTTTGCACATAGCGATACACCCCAGTTGCCCCAGCATCGGTAAAGTGAACGCCCAAAATGCCACCATCCCCATCAAACCAGTGACCCATACGCTGACCGCCGCGTTCTAGGGTGGCAGAACCATTGCGGTAAAGCGAACCGCGTAGTCCAGCGGGAATGGCACCAGATAGAACAGTCAGGGACGTGGGAGCAAATGGTTGGGCGGGTTGAAGAACGGCAGTTGCCCAAGTGGGAGTTTGGACGGGTCGAAGGGTAGTTGTCATGATGAAGGCTCCTGAGTGAGGGAAGAAAAGGGTTGAAAAGTAGGGCAGCTATGAGCGAGTACGTGCGATCGCGCTGGATAGATTTATTCAAGTCGGATCAGCCAATCGCTTTATAGCCCGTACAATATGCAATTAGTTGCGCTACTTGATCTGAGTATATGCGATAATTTGCATATGTCAATAGTTGCATATCATTTTGTAATTGGCTGAAAACAATGGCACTGGCTCATGCAATTCTCGCGCTTTTACTAGACTCTCCGTTTACTGGCTATGACTTGACTAAAACCTTTTCAGGCTCCATTGGCAGCTTTTGGAAAGCGACTCACCAACAGATCTATCGAGAACTTGCCAAGCTAGAGGAGCAAGCCTGGGTTACGGTTGAAACCATTCCCCAAGCAGTTCGCCCCGATAGAAAGCTGTATAGCATTACCGATGTGGGACGGCAGGAGTTTGTGGCATGGGCAAACCAACCCTGTGATGTGAGCGCGGTCAAAGAAGAAATTTTGGTGAAAGTCTTTGCTGGGGCGATCGTGGGTGTAGAACGCATTTGCCAGGAAATTCAGCGCCATCGTCAACTTCATGCAGCAACTTTGGCAAATTACCGTCACATTGAACAGCAGTTTTTTGCCGAGCCTGAACACCTGTCTAAAGACCAAACCTTTCCCTACCTCACCCTGCGGCGCGGCATCCGCTACGAAATCGACTGGATAGAATGGTGCGACGAAGCGCTGGGGTGTTTGATGAAAAACGAGAAGCGAATGGCGAATAGCGAACTCAAAACTCAAAACTCAAAACTCAAAACTAAATCATGAGCCAGCCTTTTTATATTGTGGATGTGTTTGCAGAAACGAAGTATGCCGGGAATCAACTGGCGGTTTTTCCGCAAGCGAAAGATCTTTCTACGGCAGAAATGCAGCAGATTGCCAAGGAGATCAACTTTTCGGAAACCACGTTTATCACGTCGTTGCAGCCAGAAGCGGGTGGCTATCCGGTGCGAATTTTTACGCCCGTGCAGGAATTGCCGTTTGCCGGACATCCAACTCTGGGAACGGCGTTTATTTTGCAGCAAAAAGTGATTCGACAGGCGGTGGAAACAGTGACTTTGAATCTGGCAGTGGGGCAAATTCCGGTGCAGATTCTGTACGAGAATGGCTTGCCGGATGTGCTGTGGATGAAACAAAATCCGCCTGTGTTTGGCGAAAAAATTACGCCAGACGCGATCGCGCCTGTCCTCGGTCTAGACACCAGCGATATCGATTCTCGCTTCCCGATTCAAGAAGTATCCACGGGCATTCCCTTCATCATCGTGCCGCTCAAAACCCTGGGAGCATTGCAGCGGATTCAGGTCAAAAGCGATCGCCTGCCTGCCCTGCTCGATCCGCTTGAAGCCAAGATGATTTTCTGCTTTTGTCCAGAAGTTCGCCATCCTGCCAACCACTTCAGCGCCCGGATGTTTGCCCACACTCTCGGCATTCCCGAAGATCCGGCAACGGGCAGCGCCAACGGTTGTTTTGCCGGATATCTCGCACAGTATGAATATCTGGGAACCCCAATCGTTACGGCACGAGTGGAGCAAGGCTACGAAATGGGCAGACCTTCCTTGATTTTGCTCCAGGCAGCAAAAACAGCGGCTAGGATTGAGGTATCCGTGGGCGGCACAGTGATTTTGGTTGCCCAAGGTGAATTTGTTTAGGGGCGAATGCATGGCGGCGGGAAATGACCTAAAAGATCGGCTGCGATCGCACCTGCTAGAAATTGTGCGAGAGCGTGATCCCTACCTGGCAACGGCGGGACACTTTTACGTGCAGCATTATATTCGCGACCAGCTTCAGCAATGGGGCACCGTGGAAACCCACACCTTCAGCCATCGCGGACTTACCCACACTAATCTCGTTTTGAATCTGCCAGCGCAGCCAAAATTCGCCCATCAGCCGCCGATGATTATGGGTGCTCACTACGACGCAGTTCCGGGTACGGTGGGGGCAGATGACAACGCTAGCGGGGTCGCCGCCTTGTTAGAACTGGCGCGTTTATTTGCCGCCAATCCTGCCCGATATCCGGTGCGCCTGATTGCCTTCGACTTGGAAGAATATGGCATGGTGGGCAGCAGTCAATATGCAGCAGAGATGCATCAACAAGACCAACCCTTGCGGCTGATGTTGTCTCTAGAGATGCTGGGGTATTGCAGCGAAGAACCTAATTCTCAAACCTATCCGCCCGGTTTAAAGTATTTGTATCCCGATCGCGGCGATTTTATCGCGCTGATTGGCAACGCCTCTACCATTCCCGATTTGATGCATCTCCACCATGCCATTCGCAAAGTGGGAACCCCGGCTCAGTGGCTTCCCGCAGGCGTAGCAGGGCAATTTATTCCCTCGACGCGCCTGAGTGATCATTCGCCCTTTTGGGATTGTGGCTACCGAGCGATTATGGTCACCGATACGGCATTCATGCGAAACCCGCACTATCACCAACCAAGCGATCGCCTGGAAACATTGGATTTAGACTTCCTCACAGGCGTGTGTTGGGGGCTATTTCAAGGATTACAAACCCTGTAAGGCACAATTGAGAGACTGAATCAATCGGCTTCCTAGCTCCAACCTTCACCTATCTAAGGCAACCGCATGACAGAAATCAATGGTGTGATGATGCAGTACTTCCAGGCACATGTTTCCAACGATGGAACACACTGGGATACCCTGAAAAATCAGGTCAAGGATCTAGCGGATGCAGGGTTTACGACACTCTGGTTGCCGCCTGCCTATAAGGGCAGCGAAGGCATTCAGGATATGGGCTACACTGCCTATGATTTATTTGATTTGGGCGAGTTTGATCAAAAAGGCACTGTTCGCACCAAATACGGCACTCGTGAGCAATACTTAGCGGCGATTCAAGCAGCCCAACAGCACGGAATGCAGGTATATGCGGATGCTGTTCTAAGTCACAAAACCGGGGGAGATGGGGCAGAAGTAGTAGAAGCGATCGCTGGGCGAGTGGACGATTACCAATGGTCGCTTCGCGAAGCAATTCCTGTAGGAATGACATCCAGCCAAACGATTCAAATTCTTAGCCAGTTTACCTTTCCAGGGCGTAACGGCAAATATTCCGATATGACTTGGCACAAACGGCATTTTGATTGCGTACATCACAACTTAGATAAACCGGGCGATTCCCAGAGGGATCGTTTCACGAATCGCACCCTGTATCGGCTTAAAGATAAGGAATTTGAAACAAAGGTTGATCCGCGTTATCAATTGGAGGCTTTTTCAACATCCTGCGCGATCGACACCACCCATCCTAAAGTGCAAGAAGTCCTGAAGTACTGGGGTGAATGGACTTTAGACACCACGGGTGTGGATGGATTTCGGTTAGACGCTGTTGCTCATATTCGGGCTGCATTCTGTGTTGAATGGCTAACCCATATTCGCCGCTTTGCCAACCGCCAAGTGTTTGCCGTTGGAGATTACTGGGCGGATGATGTGGAATCGCTGCATGAATTTATTGAGCAAACCAACGGGCAACTCTCCTTGTTTGATGTGCCGCTACACTACAACTTTCACCGCGCCAGCCGTGCCAGCGGGAATTTTGATATGCGGCGCATTTTGAACGGCACCCTAATGCGAGAGCAGCCCAGTTTGGCAGTCACCTTTGTCGAAAGCCATGCCTCCCAACCCTTGCAACTGCTGGAATCAGTGGTGGAACCGTGGTTTAAGCCGCTCGCCTATGCGCTGATCTTGCTGCGCCGAGAAGGCTACCCTTGCGTGTTTTATGCCGATTACTATGGAGCGCACTATCACGACAAGGGGCAAGACGGCAAAGAGCATGAGGTCTGGCTGAATGATCACCGCTGGCTGATTGACAAGTTCCTCTATGCCCGTAAACAGTTTGCTTACGGTGCCCAATATGACTATTTTGACCATCCCGATTGCATTGGCTGGACGCGATTGGGCAATTCCCACGACTCTAAAGCCATGGCTGTGATCATGAGCGATGGTGCGGGAGGCAGCAAGTGGATGGAAGTTGGCAGATCAAATGCGGTTTTTCACGATATTACTGAGCATGTGGCTAAACCCGTTCGCACCAATGAATATGGCTGGGGAGATTTTTGCTGTAATGGTGGCTCAGTATCCGTTTGGGTGGAAGGAGAATGTTGAGCCGATTAGTTATCGGTGGGGGCGAAGCAGATAGTCTTTTTGTCAATACGTAACTTCTAGACTCATTGAAATTAATGCTGGATGGGGTTTAGAGCCACTCAAAAGTTGCTTGAAGCAAAAAATAAAGATGCCAGCCAGCAGTCTGATAGCCTTACCAATAGCGAAAGGTGTGGGAGGAGGTTCAGGGTTGACCGATGTTTTTCAAGAATTAGCAGAGTATAGGCGACAGTTAGGGCTGCCGATCGCAGGGAGTGAGAGAGATCGCGCTACGGTGGCGAAATTAGAGATTGGAGGAAACGGCTTTTTCGGCATTAGTTCCGGTAGCAATCCCAATCGTAGACGCATTACACTAACAGTAAACCCTATCAGCCGTACCCATGCTGAGGCTGAGGCCCTACAACAAGCATTTGATGCTGGAGCCAGAGGAGGTCGAGCGCGATTAATCGTCGATCGAGATCTCTGCCGAGCCTGTGGTCAAAATGGCGGTGTTAAAGGGATGGCTAGACAGCTTGAGCTTGAAGAGTTGGAAGTGATTAGCCCCAGTGGTCGTGAAGTTATTCAGTTGAAGTGAGGTTGCGATGTTCATTTCAAAAGTCTCAGTTGAAGATTGGCAAGGAAATCAAAATAAAGGTTCTGTACAGCCAGCAAAGGAATGGCAACAGATCGAAGCAGCAATTAATCAACTAGATGGGAATCATCGAACCTTGGTCACTCTAGAAGCAGAGGGTGAAACCCACATGGCTGTTGGTGGTGGCAAGGGTAAATATTTAGTGTATTTGACGTTTGACAATGAACGGTTTCATTACGTTGTTGAGCCGTCAAAGCCAGACGTGGATGAGAACTTGGTAGTTGGAGGACAAGAAGGTATTTATCCTGCCAAGTTATGTGTAGATAAAAATACAGTACTGAAAGCTGCCAAAGCATTTGCAGAACGTGGTGCAATGGAGAAGTCAGTTATCTGGGAGAAAGATCGGGTTGTTGAGTCAGTCTAGTAGCGTGGCAGCGCAGCACCACAATACGTGGATAGGATGCGGGTCAATGGTGGCGTGCCTGCTAAGTATTTGGCTAAATAGTTGTGAAATCTAGAGTAGTTCAATGGCTGCCTGTGTTGTCTCCAGTGATGGCGATCGCGGCAGCGATGTTGGTTGGAGCGGGGTTAATTGCGATCGCGGGAGTGAGTCCCGTCAAAGCCTATGCCGTTTTATTCAGCGAAGCCCTGACCAACTACTATGGGTTTGGCAATACTCTCACCAAAACTGCCCCCTTGCTACTGACCAGTCTTGGCGTGCTGATTGCCCTGAAAGCCGGTCAGTTCAACATTGGCGGTGAAGGGCAAATTTACATGGGCGGATTGGGCAGTGCCTTAGTGGGGCTGTATATTCACGGGTTGCCCAGTGTGATCTTAGTGCCTCTGGCATTGGTGAGCGGCTTTTTGTTTGGCGGCTTGTGGGGCATGATTCCAGGCTATCTAAAAGCAGTGCGCGGCGTGAATGAAGTGATCACCACCTTGCTGCTGAACTACATTGCTCAAAATTTGATTAGCTACCTGGTCAGTCATCCAATGATGGAAACCAACGCCCCTAGCCCTTTCAGCCCACCGATTGATGCGGCGGCGCAACTGCCCATTTTGCTGCCCCAAACCCAAACTCACGCCGGAATTTTGGTCGGGCTACTGGCAACCGTCTTGGTCTGGTTTGGGTTTGCCTACACGCCGTTGGGCTACCAAATTGAAGCCGTGGGACAAAACCCGATCGCCGCTCGTTATGCTGGAATCTCTGTGCCCCGCACCATCATTGGCGTGATGACTTTGGCGGGTGGCTTAGCAGGATTAGCAGGCGCAGGCGAAGTTCTGGGATTGAAGTATCGCCTGTTTGAAAATTTCTCACCGGGCTATGGTTTTGACGCGATCGCGATCGCCATCCTCTGTCGTGGCAATCTTGCAGGTTTGGTTCTAATTTCCCTGTTTTTTGGTGCCCTCCGCAGCGGTGCCAGCGTCATGCAACGCAGCGCTGGAGTTCCCGTCACTGTCGTCTATGCCATTCAGGGCTTAACCGTTTTGTTCATCGCCATCAGTTTAACGTTGGAAAAAAAGGAAGAATGAATGGAAAAGTACGAAGTACAAAGAGTAGAGTTTTGCGTTCGTCATTCGTCATTCGTCATTCCTCACTCCCCACTCGCCCCTCATCGTTTTCCTATGAACAACCTCACCTTCCTCTCTGACTACTTGGCTGCGAGTGTGCGCTTGTCTGTGCCGTTGGCGTTTGCGGCGTTGGGCGGATTGTTTTCTGAGCGA
>Ga0209181_10007084_pt1 | contig 15487 bp, 7 predicted proteins | sample MAT05_FD_187208 | JGI IMG/M metagenome (GOLD analysis project Ga0209181, IMG submission 187208) | Freshwater microbial communities from Lake Fryxell liftoff mats and glacier meltwater in Antarctica - MAT-05 (SPAdes) (version 2) | ecosystem: Environmental > Aquatic > Freshwater > Ice > Liftoff... | reverse complement strand
CATCGCCTACTACAACCGGACGCGAGCCAAGCCGTACAAGTGGACTTACACGGGTCGTCCGCTCAACGTGTGAAACCAGGAAACCCTCTGCCTTGGTGGCAGCCGAATTCAGCCAACGTGATCTAGGCGGCAGGTGCGGGGCGATCCGGTCCCACACCAGCCGCCCGACCGCCGCGGCGCCGGCTCGCTCGTCCGCCCCAGCGCCGGCCGGCGCGGTGATCGCCCGCAGCCAGTCGGCGACCGCCGCGCGGATCGGCCCGGCCGGCCCGAGTTCCACGCGCTCCGGCAGCCGGCCGCGGGCCAGCACGAACGCCGCGTAGTGCGCCTCCCGCCGCCGCCCGCCGGCGTCGGGGGCGTACCGCACGTACGCGAGCAGGTCGACGAACGCCGCCCCCGGCGGGAGCGCCGCCGCGAGCGCGAACGGGTGCGCGGCGGCCCCCTGCGGGAGTTTCAGGCGGTCGGACAGGTCTCGCTCGAGCTGCTCCTTCCGGGCCGTCAGCGCCGCCGCCGGGCCGGCCGCGTCCGGGGTGAACAGCATCGCCGACAACTGCGTGCGGACGTTCTCCAACTCCCGGGCGGCAGCGAGGGTGGCCGGGTCGCGGGTGCCGAGCAGCGCCAGCCGGCGGCGCTCCATCGCGCGCCCGACGGCGGCCTTGGATGTCCACACGAACTGGTAGTCGCGCGGGTCGAACGGCCCGCCGGCGGTCGCCGACAAGAGGCCGTCGAGCGGGCCGGCCTCGGCGCGGACGAGGTTCAGCCCCTCGGCCTCGGCCAGCCGGTCGGCCTGGGCGGCGCCGAACCGCGTCGTCCGGGCCAGCGCCTCCCGAAACGCGAGGGCCGCGTCCGCCGTCTTCGCGTCCAGGAATTGCACCGTGCCGACGGCGGTCAGCCCGGCCGACACCGCCGGGTGGCCGTCCGGGTGGGCGGCGTCGGGGAACAGCGCCTCGGCCATCGCCAGGGCGTCGGCGGCGAACCGGCCGGCCGCGGCGCGGTCGCCGACCCGCGCCTCGACGAGGGCGGAGTCGCGCAGCACCAGGGCGGACCGGGGGTGGCCATTCGGGAACCGGGCCGCGGGGTACAGCCGGCCGAGCATCTGTCGGGCCTCGGTCAGCAGCCCGGCTGCGGCGGTGTAGTCGCCGCGGTCGGCGAGGGCGATGGCCCGGTTCCGCAGATCGATCGCCAGCTCGGGGTGCCCGCCCGGGTAGTTCTGGCGGCGCAGCTCGATCGCCATGTCCTGGAGCCGGGCCACCTCCGCCTCGTCGCGCCCGCGCAGCCGCATCGTCTCGGCCACGTTGTTCATCGCCCGCGGCAGGGCGCCGGGGTCGGAGATCGGGTGAGACTTCCCGTCGAACAGCTTCAGCAGGAGGGCGTAGGCCTCGTTCGCGTGGGCCTCGGCCGCCTCGAGCTCGCCGCGCCGGGCCTCCACCAGCGCCAGGTTGCCGAGGGTGACGGCAACGTCGAAGTTCGGCTCCGGGCCGGGGTAGAGCTTCCGCCGCACGGCCAGCGCCTCGCGGAGGAGCCGGTCGGCCTCGGCCAGGTCGCCGCGCCCCTCCCGCACCATCGCCAGGTTGTTCAGCGCCAGCGACAGGTTCTGATCGACGAGCGTCGGGGTGAACAGGAATAATCCCTTGGGCACGCTGCGGGCGGTGGCAACGTGGGCACGGGCGTGCGGCTCGGCGGCCGCGGGGTCGCCGACCGCCTCGTAGTACGTGGCGAGCATGCCGTGGCACTGGCCGACGAGGGGGCTGTCGTCCGGGAAGTGCTTGCGGATGACGGCCAGCGAGTCCTCGAAGCACCGGCGGGCGGCCTCGAACTCGCCGCGCTCCCAGTGGCCGCGGCCCGCCTTCGCCTGGGCGATGGCGACCTCCGCCTCGCAGTAGACGACGAGCACGTCCTCGAACGACCGGAGCGGGTTGCGGGTGAGCGGCCGGTCCTGGGCCGCCCCCGCCGCCGCCGTCAGAACCACGACCGCTGCCGCCGCGACTCGCCCGCGCATGACCGGCCCTCGTGCTTCGCCCCTCAGTCGGCCCGCCGCGGGAAGCAGACGCCGGCGGTGAACACGGCGTGCGGCTGGAGGTGGCGGCGCACCACGGCCTGCACCCGCAGCACCGGGCTGTCCACTGCCACCCGCTTCTCGAACGGGTTGCCGCGGGTGCCGCGGCCGGTCTCGCCGTTCACCAGCCACACCGCCTCGGCCGGGAGACCGGCCCCGGCGGCCGGCGGGTCGGCCTTCAACCACCCCTCGATCTCCGCGTCCGATACCGCCAGCGGGGTGTCCCGGGCGAACATCAACAGTGTCTCGACCCCGGCACTACCCGGGAGCAGCTCGTAGGCCGGGTTCTTGCTGTCGGCGGGCGGCACCCCGACCGTGGCGGTCGGCCGCTCGACCGCCGGCCGCGTCCTCCACTTGCCCGGCTCCCACGGGTAGATCGGGAACGCCTCGCCGTCGGCCGTCACCCAGATGACGTACAGGTATGCCGGCCGGCTCAGCCCGGCCTCAACCCGGAACGCATCCCCCAGCCGGACCGGCAGCGCGTCGCGGTGGTTGAGCGTCCGCCACACCTTATCCGGTTTTAAAATCACCGCATCCACCCAGCCCGTGGGCGCGGGAAGGGGGGGCCAGGTGGGGGGCCGTCGCCACCTGGCGTCGGAGCCGCCCAGTCCCACGGCCGGTTCGCGAGTACGGCGGCGACGAGGCCGGCCGCGACCGCCACCGCCGCCGCGGCCCACCACGCGCCGCGGCGGGCGCGGGCCGGCGGGGCGGGCGGTTCGACGCCCAGGTCGGCCAGCACCGCGCGGGCCGACGGCGGGCGCGCCGCCGGGTCCTTCGCCAGTAGCCGCATCACCAGCGCCGACAGGTCGGCGGGCACGTCCGGGCGGACCACCGCCGGCGGGTCGGGGTCCACGTCGGCGACGGCACGGGCGGTGGCGACGACGTTGCCGGCGGCGAACGGCCGCACCCCGGTCGCAGCTTGATACAGCACCACGCCCAGGCTGAACAGGTCCGCACGCTCGTCGACCGGGGCGCCGGTCGCCTGCTCGGGCGACATGTACTCGGGGGTGCCGACCAGGGCGCCGGCGGGGGTGAGGCGGCCCGACCCGTCGCCGGTCAGGGCCAGCCCGAAGTCGAACACCCGCACCCGCCAGCCGCCGGCCGGGTCGTCCTCGACCCACAGGTTGGACGGCTTCAGGTCGCGGTGGACGACGCCGGCTGCGTGGGCGGCGGCGAGCCCGGCGGCGGCGTCGCGGGCCACCCGGCGGACGTCCGCGGGCGGGAGCGGCGCCGCCCGCGCGAGCCGCTCGTCGAGCGCCTCGCCGCGGAGGAGCGGCATCACCAGGAAGGCCGCCCCGCCCTGCTCGCCGCAGTCGTACACCGGCACCGTGTTCGGGTGTTCGAGCCGGCCGGCGGCCATGATCTCGCCGCGCATCCGCTCCTGGAACGAGTCCGCGCTGCCCGGCCGCAGCACCTTCACCGCCACCGGCCGCGGCACCCGCGGGTCGTACCCGCGGAACACCACCCCCATGCCGCCCTCGCGGAGGACGCACACCACCCGGTACGGGCCGAGCTGGCCGAGGTCGCCGCGGACGGACGGCTCCTTCAGGAAGGGGAAGTCCTTGGCGGTCCGCGTGCCGGGCCGGGTGCCGTCACCGGCGGCCGCCGGCGTGGAGTACGGGCCGGTCTCGTTCGGGTCTGCGGCGTGCGGGCGGATCACGACTCCCTCCGGGACGGCGGCCGGTCAGTACGACTGGTCGTGGATCACGCAGTAGCGGGCGCCGGGCCGGCCGGGGTGCTTTCCCTTGCAGTACGGGCACGCGTCCGGGGCCGCGTCCGTCGTCGAGGCGGCCGGCTTCGGCGGCGCCGGGGGCGCCGGCTTCGGCGGCGCCGCCGCGACCGGCTTCGGCGGCGCGGGTGGCGCCGGCCTGGGTGGCGCCGGGGCTGCCGGTTTCGGCGGCGCGGCCGCGACCGGCTTCGGAGCGGGCGGCGGTGGACTGGTTGGACGCGGGGCCGCGACCGGCATCGGCAGGTCGTCCAGGTCATCTAGCTCCATCGGCTTCGGCGCGGGCCGGGGCGGCGCCGCTAGCGCCGTCGGGCGGGGGGCGCTCGGCGCGACGCCGCCGCCGGCCCCGGTGCGGACCACGACGCGGACCGACCCCAACGTCTTCTCGAACCCCGCCCCGACCGCCGACTCGCGACCGCCCTCGGACCACACCACGGCGCCCTCGCGCACCCAACACCGGGCCGCCACCGGGGCGGCGCCACGCGCCCACACGGTGCACTGCCGGGCGTCGCCGCCGACCCGCACCGGCTCGGCCCCGAGGTTCACGGTGATCATCTCACGCGGCCCATGCCACACCTCCAGCCACGCCGACCGGAACGCGGCCTCCACCACCGCCACCATCAGCCCGATGAAGAACCCGAGCGCCAGCCCGCCGACGAGCCGGCCGACGAGGTCGCTGCCGAGGGCGGCCACGACCAGGAACCCGACCGCCCCGGCCGCCCCGCCGGCCGCCCCGCCGACCAGTCCCTGCCACGGCTTCAGGTTCGGGATGAAGAACGACAGGCCGGTGCCGGCCAGGCCGCCGAGGGCGGTCCACCCGAGGACGCGGAACAGCTTCTCCAGGACGGGGCTGTCGGGGGCGGCGAGGTACAGCCCCTGCCCGGCGGCCCCGCCGACGAGCCCCGCGGCCAGCCCGCCGGCGAGCCCGGCCAGCGCGAGCCCCGGCGGCGGCAGGGCCGACCGGAGGTAGTGGAACTGCCCGGCGGCCAGGGCAAGGCACACCAGCCCGGCGATGGCCCCGGTCCACGCCGCGACCGCGAACACCAGCTGCCCCCCGGACCCGGCCGCGAACCCCTGGCTCGACTGCACCCCGCGCACCACCGGCCCGCCGACCTCGGCCGGCGGCGCCGTCGCCGACACCTCCGGCCGCCGCGCCGGCGACGCCTCAATGGTTCGCGCCGCGATGTCCCGCCCCAGGTCCGGCAGGATTGCCGCGAACTCCGACCCGTCGGCCGAGCGGGCCACCGTGCGCAGGTCGAAGAACCGGCCGGAGGCGTCGGCCATCCGCCGGAGCGGGTCGTAGAAGTCGGTCAGGTCCCGCTGCGAGGCGACGACGTGGAGCTGCTTCACCCCCTCGGCCCGGAGCACGCCGGCCGCCTCCTGGAGCGACTTGGTGCGCCGGTCCGGGACCAGCGGCGCGGCGTCGGTGATAAGCAGCAGCACCTTCGACGCCCCCTGCCGGAACGGGAACCGGGCCGCGTCGGTCAGCCCGTCCAGGCTGCTCTCCGGCGCGTCCCCGCCGCCGACGGCGCGGAGCCGGCCGACCGCCTCGGCGAACCGCCCGGCGTCCGTGGTGAACGGCGCGCCGCCGAACGTCAGGGTGATCGGCTCCTCCCCCTCGAACCGGTCGCCGAAGGCGATCAGCCCGACGCGGATGTCGAGCTGGCTCCGCCCGATGTCCTCCACGAACCGGCTGATGCCGCGCTGCACGCCGTTGATGGCGAACCCCATGCTGGAGGTCACGTCGAGGACGAACACGATGTCCGCCTGCACCCGCGGCGCGGGGTCCACCTGCACGTTCACCCCGGTATCGGCCACGAGCGGCTGGCCGCCGGCGGTCGCCGCCGTCGCCAACAGCTTCACCTTCCGCACCCCCGGCGGCGCGCCGGGGCCGGCCCGGACGGTGGCGGTCGCCGCGGTCTGTCCCGCGGGGATCGTGAACGGCTCCATCGTCACGTCCGCCGGCGCGTCCTCCAGGCGGACGGTGACCGGCCCGTCGAACGACGCCCGCGCCACCGACACGGCGAACGTGTTCGTGCCGCCGGTGTAGACCTGCACGCCCGGGGACGCGGAGACGGCGACCTGCGGCGGCGGGGGCGGCGGCGGGGGCGGCGGTTCGGGCGGCGGCGGCTGGAGGAGGAACCAGACGAGTTCGCCGAACAGCAGCGCCCCGAGCAGCCCGCCGAGGCCGCCGTAGAGGCCGAACAGGAGCGGCTTGGGGAGTATGGTCAGCGGGGCGGGCAGGGGCATGGACGGTCCTTCGCGCCGGGTCAGTAGGTCTGGTCGTGGGTCGGGCAGTAGCGCCGGCCGGGCTTGCCGGGGTGCCGCCCCTTGCAGTACGGGCACGCCTCCGGGGCCGGGGCGGGCGCCGCGAGGTCGTCGTCCAGCTCATACACCACGGGCGGCGGCGGTGCCGGCCGCGGGGAGGGCCGCGGCGCCGCGCCCGACGGCCGCGGCGGGGCCGGCGCCGCGCGCTTCGCCGGTGCCGGGAGGTCGTCGAACGGGTCGTACGAAGGCGCCGGCCCGGGGGTGGGGCGGCGCGGGGCCGCGGGCGGCGGCGGCGGCGCGGCCGGGCCGCCGGAGCCGGTGCGGACCACGACTCGGACCGACCCCAGCGTCTTCTCGAACCCCGCCCCGACCGCCGACTCGCGGCCGCCCTCGGACCACACCACCGCCCCGTCCCGCACCCAGCATCGGGCCGCCACCGGGGCGGCCCCGCGCGCCCACACGGTGCACTGCCGGGCGTCCCCGCCGACCCGCACCGGCTCGGCCCCCAGGCTCACGGTGATCATCTCCCGCGGGCCGTGCCACACCTCCAGCCACGCCGACCGGAACGCCGCCTCGACCACCGCCACCATCAGCCCGATGAAGAACCCGAGCGCCAGCCCGCCGACGAGCCGGCCGGCGAGGTCGCTGCCGAGGGCGGCGACGGCGAGGAACCCGACCGCCCCCGCCGCCCCGCCGACGGTGCCGCCGAGGAGCCCCTGCCAGACCTTCAGGTTGGGGATGAACGCCGACAGCCCGGCGCCGGCGAGCCCGCCCAGCGCCGCCCAGCCGACGAGGCGGAACAGCTTCTCCAGGGCGGCGCTGTCCGGGGCGGCGAGGTACAGCCCCTGCCCGGCGGCCCCGCCGACGAGTCCCGCGACCAGCCCGCCGGCACCGGCGAGGAGGATGCCGCCTGGGGGAAGGCTCGACTTCAGGTAGTGGAACTGGCCGGCGGCGAGCACCAGGCACACCAGCGCGGCGATGGCCCCGGTCCACGCCGCGACCGCGAACACCAGCCGCCCCCCGGACCCGGCCGCGAACCCCTCGCTCGACTGCACCGCGGCGACCGGCGGCGGAACGACGACGGCTGCCGGCGGGGCGACGGCCGACACCTCCGGCCGCCCGGCCGGGGACGACGCGATCGTCCGCACCGCGATGTCCTTCCCCAGGTCCGGCAGGATCGCGGCCAGCTCCGACCCGTCGACCGACCCCGCAAGCCGCTCCAGGTCGAAGTACTGTCCGGGGGCGTCGGCCATCTGCCGCAGCGGCTCGTAGTGGCTCTGCCGGTCGCCGGTCCGCGTGATCAGGTGGAGTTGCCGGACCTGCTCCTGTTTCAGGATACCGGCGGCCTCCTGCAGCGACCGGGTGCGGACGTCCGGGACGAGCGGCGCGGCGTCGGTGATGAGCACGAGCACCCGGGTCGCACCCTGGCGGAACGGGAACTTCGCCGCGTCCGTCAGGGCGTCCAGGCTGCTCTCCGGGTACGTCGTCCCGCCGCTGATCTCCTTGACCCGGCTGACGCGGTCGGCGAACCGGCCGGGGTCGGTGGTGAACGGCACGCCGTCGAACGTCAGCACGTCCGACACCCCGTCGGGCGTGAACCGGTCGTAGAAGGCGATCAGCCCGAACCGGGCGTCGAGCTGGCCGCGGCCGATGTCGTCGACGAACCGCGTGATGCCGCGCCGCACCCCGTTGATCGCGAACCCCATGCTCGCGGTCGCGTCGAGTACGAACACGATGTCGGCCTTCGGCCGCGGGAGCGGATCGACCTGGACGCTCAGCGGGGTGTCGGCGCTCACCGGTCGGCCGACGGCCTCGGCTACCAGTTTCACCGTCGTCACCCCCGGCGGCGTCCCCGGCATGGCATGGACGGTGATGGTCGCCCCGGTCTGGTCGGCCGGGATGGTCACGGGAGTCATTACAACCCCCGGCGGCGCGTCGACCATGCGAACGGCGACGGGGCCGGCAAACTCGGCCCGCGCGACGGAGACCGCCAACGTGTTTGAACCGCCGACGTACACTTGCACGGCCGGGGACGCGGTGACTGCCACCCGGGCCGGCGGGGGTGGGGGCGGGGGCGCGGGCGCGGGCGGCGGCGGCTTCAGCGCGAACCAGACGACCTCGCCGAGCGCCAGCGCCCCGAACAGCCCCGCGACGGCCCCGTAGAGCGCGAACAGTAGCGGCTTCGGGAGTCCGGCCAGGACACGGGGCGGCGGCATCGGTGGTCCTTCGCCTTCGGGCCGGGGTGGTTAGAACGTCGCGTCGCACATGACGCAGTACCGGCGGCCGGGCGTGCCGGGCACCACCTTGCGGCACCCCGGGCACACTTCGGCCGACGCGGCCGGCTTCGGCGGCGTTCGCGCCGCTGGTGGGGCGGGCCGCGGCGCCGGCGGCATGGGTCGGGGCGGCGGTTTCGGGCTCGCCCCCGGGGCGGCCGGCGCCGGCATGTCGTCGTACGGGTCGTACCCGGCCGGGGCGGACGGCTTCGGCGGAGCCGGCGGCGCGGGCCGCCGCGGCGGGGGCGGCGGCAGGTCGACGTCCAGCGACAGCGGGGCGCCCGCCGTCCCCGCCGCGGCGGCGGTCGTGCGCGCCGGCTCGCCGGTCCGCTTCGCCCGTTCGTTGAACCGGACGTAGTTCGTCCCCACCCGGATCGTGTCGCCGTCGGTCAGGACCGTCGGCCCGGTGACCGGCTGGCTGTTCACCCGGGTGCCCGTGCGCGTCTTGTTGTCCTCCAAGACGAACCGGCCGTCGGCCCGGCGGACGATCTTGGCGTGTTCAAGCTCGAGCGGCTCGCCCCACCGGCCGAGGAACGGCACCGGGACGTGCTCGGCCCGGCCGAGGACGGTCACCGGGCGGGACAGGATCACCTGCCGGCCGGTGCGGAACCCGTCCACCACGGTCAGCCACGCCTCGCGGAGCGCCACCTGCACGGCCCCGATCAGCGCCCCCACGGCGACGCCGAGGATGACGAACCCGGTCGCCCGCCCGGCCATGCCGGTGCCGCCGAGGCTGGCGCGGGTGATGGGGTCGAACACGAGCCCGCCGATCAGGCCGCCGACGGCCCCGCCGATCAGGCCGTTGCGGGCGCGGCGGGCGGACCGCTCGACGAGCCCGTCGGTCACGCCGATCCCCAGACCCATCAGCGCCCAGCCGACGGCCCGGGGGAGGCCGGCGGAGTACAGCACCTCACCGGCCAGCCCGCCGACGAGCCCGCCGGCCAGCCCGCCGACCCAGCCGACCCCGGCCCGGCGGGCGGCCGCGGCCCACCCGCCGCCGGTCATCCCGCCGACCGCGCCGACGCCGGCCCCGATCGCCCCGCCGACGAGCATCGCCACCAGGGCGGTGGCGACGGTGCCGCCGGACCGCGGCCCGGCCAGCTCGAACGCCAGGCACCCGATCAGCGCCGCCCACCCGGCGAGCAGCCCGCTCAGGTACACCATCCGGGCGAAGGACATCTCTCCCCTCCTGGTCGGGAAGCGGGCCGGGGCTCAGCGCTGGATGAGGTTGCCGCGGCGGCACGCCACCGCCACCCCCCGCGGCGGCAGCCCGACCGCCGTCACCGTCAGCTCGGCGGTCCCCTCGGCGTCGGCCTCGCGGACGACCGCCCACGCCGCCCGCCCGAACCCGCCCCGGTCCTCCAGCGGCTTCCGGGTGACCTGCCCCGGAGCCAACCGGAACCCGGCCGGCACGGTCAGCTCGGCTGCGTCCCCCGCCTCCGGGTTCGACACGTCGGCCACCACCCAGAACGCCTGCCCCGGCCCCACCGGCTCGTCGCGGGCCAGGCGCGCCGTCAGCGCCCGAACGGCGGGGCCGACGGTGACGGCCTCGGTCGCCGCCAGACTGCCCGGGGTCAGGCGGACGGTCAGGCTCGCGGGGCCGGCGGCGGTCCGGGCGGCCCGCACGACCCACGACGGCTGGGCGACCCCGCCGGCGGCCAGCAGCTTTTCGGCGGCCTCGCCGGGGGCGAGGGTCAGGCCCGAGGGCAGCTCCAGCCGGGCGGCCGCGCCGGGCGCGGGGAACAGCACCTGGGCGGTGATCCGGAACGCCCCGCCGGCCGACGGCGACCCAGACACCACCACCCGGTGGAGCGCCATCTCGCCCGGCCGCACCGCGACCACGCGCCGCCCCTCGGTCCCGTTCGGGGTCAGCCGCACGACCAGCTCGGCGTCGCCGGTCCGGTCGCGGGCCGCATCGACCAGCCACGACACCTGCCCGACCGGTCCGGCGGTGACCGGCACGCCGGGCGTCTGCCCGGGGGCGAGCGCGAGGCCGGCCGGCAGCACGAGCGTCGCGGTCATGCCGGCCTGCGGGTTCATCAGCTGCGCCGTCACCCGGAACCGCCCGCCGGGGGCTGGGCTGCCGGTCACCAGCAGCTCGCGGACGACCGGCTTGGGGTTGGCGACGAACACCACCAGGCTGTCGGTCAGCCCGCCGCCGACGAGGTCGGCGCGGATCGTGAGCCGACCGCCCGCCGCGTCGCTCGGGTTCACGACCCAGTCCACCTTGGTGATCGACACCCCCGGCTGCAGTTCGACCGCCTTCTCGGCCGCCTCGCCCTCGGCCAGTTTGAGCCCCTGTGGCAGCGTCACGCGGACCTTCTGGCCGGCCTGCGGGTTGCGTACGAACGCGGTGAGCTGGAACGGCCGGTTCGCGGCAAACGGGCCGGGCGAGTAGAGCTTCAGCCCGGCGTTCCGCGGCCCGCCCTCCTGCGTCAGCGACCCGAGCCCGTAGGTGAAGTTCACCGACCGCGACGCGCCGGCCGGGATCGACACCGGCTCGTAGTAGATGCCGATGGCGCTGTCGTTCCCCAGGTCAGCGGCCTGCAGCACCCACCCGCTCGGGTTGGATCTCGGCCAGTTCGTCAGGTCCAACCGCCCGGGCTTCTCGCCGTCGGCGAAGCGGAACTGGGCGACGGTCACGGTCGGGTCGTCGAGCACGGGTCGCTCCAGGGCCAGCACCGTCTCCGGCACCTCCTGTCCCTTGAGCGACACGTACCGGTCGATGACCCCCTGTCGGCCGGGGATGAAGAACGGCACCCCGTCGTTCGACCCGATCAGGGTGTCGATCATCAGCCGTACCCCGGCGGTGTGGGCGACGGTCGGATCCGTGTTGGTCATCTTGTACCGGACGCGGACGGTGTCCATCTTCCGCGACACCGGCCCGGCCTCGAACTCGGCGACCTGCTCGAACCGCACCCGGCCGACCTCCCACTCGAACGCGTGCGGGCCGCCGCGCGGCGTTTCGAGCGGGCGGACCACCCGCCCCGCCGGCCCGCCGAACGGGTAGATGCGGCCGTCGACCGAGACCATCGTTTGGTTCGTGCCGCCGTCCGCCGAATAGGTCAGCCGCTTTAACCGCCCGCCGTTCGGGTCGATTGTGGACACACCCATGGTGGCGCCGCCCATGGTGTACTGGAGACCCAGTCTCAGGGTCGGGTCTACCGGCCGGGGGAGGAACTCCTCCGGCGGCGGCGGCGGCGGCTCGGTAGCCGGCTCGGCGGCCGGGGGCGGGGGCGGCGGGGGGAGGTCCGCCGCCGACGCCGACGCTAGGTCCGGCGGCGACAGGTCCGGCAGGTCCGGCACGGTCTCGGCCGGGGCCGGGTCGGCGGGCGGCGGGGCGGGCGCCGCCCGGTCGAGGGCGAACATCAGGACGAGGGCGGCGACCAGTCCGACGGCGCCGAGCACGTCGGTCACGAGCGTTCGGATCGACCGGGTTGGCGGGGCGGGGGCGGACACGGGGCGGCCTCCGGGAGAGGCGTCGGGCCGGGGGCCGGCCCGACGCGGTGTCGGTCACGGTGTCGGGACGGAGTCGAGGCTGATCGGCCGCCCGCCGTTCCTAAGCTCGCGCCGGCACTGCGCAAGCAGCTCGTCGAGCGCGGACCGCGTCGGCCCCTGGATGCGGGAGGCGATGTCGTACCGGCGCCGGAACACGGCCTCGGTCTCGTATCCCGTCGGCTCCTCGATGCCGATCACCCGGCAGAGGTCGCGGCGGGCCAGTTCGCGGTCGCCGGCCTGGAGGTGAAGGTAGGCGCTGAGATACCACAGGCCGGACTCATCCGGTGTGTGGAGCAAACCGGTGTCGAGCAACAGCCGGGCGCGGGACGCGGCCTCCTCCTCGAACGACTTTCCCGTAATCGGCGGGGGGACGACGAACCGACCGACCAGTTCGCCAACGATCGGCCCGGTGTAGTTGCCGATCGTCGGGCTCGGCGGCACGGCCAGGTTGGTTTGGTTGAACACCACCCCCTGGGTGACGATCCGCCGGCCTCCCGGCTCGCCGGGCGCCGGGACCGCGCTGCGGGGGAGCCGGCGGCCGTAGTCCGGGCTGACCGCGAGGAGGCTCCGCAGCAATTTCTGGGCGGAGCTGGTTCGTCCGGACCCGATCACCGTCACGTCGAACACCAGGTTGTCCTTGGCGTCGTATCCGACGCCCTCGAACGCGACACCGTCGCAGGCCGGGTACGCCGGGGCGACGCGCTTCACCCGGTCCAGCAGCCGCTTCATCGTGAACAGCTCCAGGTTCGCCTTGGGCTCGACAGCCAGTGCGTCCTTCCACCGGTCGTCGGCCCGGGTGGCTGCGACGAGCTTGTCGAAATCGACCTTCTGCTCCGTCTGGTCCACGACGCCGGTAACGGTGTACTTCCCGTCCGGCTCGAAGTACCCGCGCCCGATGACCACCCCGTACCACGCCTTCCGGTCGGCCCGGAGGACCGACCGCAGGTGCTCGGTGACGCCCGGGATCTTCTGGAGCCCCTCCCCCGCCAGCGTGACGGTCGGCGGCGCGGCCACGGCCGGCGGCGCGGCGGAACCCTCCTTCGGCTTCGGGTCGGTCGCGGGGGGGGTCGGGGCGGCGACCGCCAGGTGCTCGGCGACCGCCCGGCGGAGGGCGTCGGCGACCCGGTCACGGTCGATGTCGCGGACGAAGTGGCCGTCGAGCTTCAGCCGGCCGTCGGCGTCGAACGCCAGCCGCCGCAGCAGAACGTCTTCGAGGAACTCCTCCTCGCGGGCGGCCAGTGCCCGCAGCTGGGCGAGAATCTGCCGGGACGGCAGCGGCGCCAGTTCCCGGGTCTCCACCCCGCGGTCGAGCAGCTTGGCGAGCCCGGCGCCGCGCTCGGCGGCGGCGGCCGCCTCCTTGCCGGCGACGACCTTGAGCTGCTGCTCGAGGGCGCTCTTCCACGCCTGAGCCTGGTCCGGGTTGTCGAACGTGGGCCGGACGCCCGCGAGGGCCACCTTCCCGGTATCCGAGAACAGCAGCCCCGGGGCGACCCGGGTGCCGTCGAGCCGTGCGTCCACGGCGACGGCCTTCTGGAACGCGGCGAACGGGTCGTTGATCCGGGTTGCGGGGTCGAAGAACGCGTCCGACTGGACGAACGCCTTGAGCCCGACCTCCAGCTTGTTCCACTCGGCCGTCGCCGCCGCCTTCACCGCGTCTTGGGTCTTCTGGGCGTTCCCGCCGTCCAGCCACAGACCGGTCAGCTCGAGGTTGGTCTGGCCGTTGCCCGCGTCGTACTTCGGGTACACCCGGTCGACGCGCACCCGGCCGCGGTACTCGGCCGTGGCCGCGGGGGCGGCGAGCGCGGCCTGGAGCGCGGCCGGGGTGAGCGTCCACGGGACCGGGGTGACGGACACGACAAGCCGGTCGTGGCTGCTCACCCAGGCGAACTTCGCGTCCTTCGCGAGTTCCTTCGCCCCCGCGTCGAGCCACGCCCGGAGCGGCGCCGCCTTCCCCTCGGCCACCCGGCCGGCCACCACCAGCCGGCCGTCCTTGTCAAACCCCGACGAGGTGAGGACGAGTTCGTCCGCCTCCCCGCCGGCGGCGGCCGCCTTCCCCTGGAGGACGAGGTGCGGCTGGTCCTCGAGCCGGACGGCGGTCATGTTGATCCCGAACTCGTCCCGCTTCGCGTTCGGGACGCTCGCCTGGACGGCGGCGAGCAGTTCGAGCCGGACATTGTCCTTCAGCTTGGCCGCCTCCGGGCCGTCGGCCTTCCGCTCGTCCGCCGCGCGGAACGGCTCCAGGTAGAAGCCGCGGGCCTCGACCCCGTTCTTCTTGGCGTCGAACCCGTCGACGCGGACCGACCGGCCGACCTTGGCCGGGGCCGACTCGCTGAGGGTCTTCTGGATGGCCGCGCGGTGGTCGTTGGCGCTCTTGGCGGCCTTCTTGATGCCGTCCGGGGCGTCGGGGTCGTCGGCCGCCCGCGCGGCGGGGGCGGCGAGGAGGACCAGCAGGACGGCGAGCCGGGTTGGGGTCGGGCGCTTCATGGGGTCTCGTCGGGTTGGGGTGCGCTCTCGGGGGTCGCGGCACCGTCCCTGGCGTCGGCAGTCGAAGGCTCGTCGGGCGACGGCTCGTCGGCGGGCGGCCCGGCCGGCCGGCCGGCGGTCACCCGGAGCACCACCAGGGTGCAGTCGTCGTTCACCATCCGGCCGGCGGCACGGAGGTCGGCCACCTCGGCCCGCCACGGCTCGTCGTCGAGGGCGGCGTACCGCGCCCACTCGACCGGCCCCTCGGCCGCCGCCCGGAACAGGGCACCGGCGACGGCGTCGGTGGCGAGCAGGAACAGGTCGCCGGGGCGGCACGTCCCGCCGCCGGCCAGCGGGCCGGCCGGCGGGCCGGGCTTCGTCCGCAGCAGCGCCGGGGTCGAGTCCAGGTGCCCGTGCGCCGCCAGCGGGAACGTGCCGACCAGCCGGCCGTCACGGACCCAGTACAGGCAGGCGTCGCCGACCGCGGTCGCGCGCCACCCGGCGCTCCCGTCCGGGCCGACCGCCCCGATTCGGAGGCCGACCAGCGTCGCCGCCGCGCCGGTCTCGCTCACCTTGTTCTGCTGCGTGGACCGCAGCCCGGCGTAGTTGATGTCCTGCCGCCACGCCGCCCGACACCCGCCGACCCATTTCGCCACCGCGACGGGGTCGGAGAAGTTCGGGGGGTCGGCGACGAACCGGCGGGCGAGGATGCCGGCCCAGATCCGGCAGAAGATCCCCTCGCTGGCGCCGTCGGTGACCGCGGCTGCTCCCGCGTCGGGCTCGATCGCGTACCCGTCCTCCCACTCGGCGTCGGAGTTGCCGTGCTTCGGCGTGGTCAGCGCCCGGACGACTTCGAACGTGCCGGCGGCCGGGTCCGGCTCCGCGGCCGCCGGCGGGTCGAACAGCGCGGCCCACGTCTCGGCCAGCGGGCACTCGTTCACCCCCATCGCCGGGCGGGCGACGGGCTCGCCGCCGTCCGGGCCGGCGACGGCCACGCGGGCGCTGAGGCGGCGGAGGAGCTTCCACGCCTCGGCCGGCGGGCCGCCTTCCTCGGCCGCCACCGCCCAGTGGACCAGCCGCGGCGGGTCGCCGGCCGCCCGTAGCATCCCGAGCGACGCCGCCACCCGCTCGTACTCCTCCCCCACGCCCGCCCCGTCGGTGCAGTGGACGACGACCGGCGGGCGGGCGTCGGGCCGGCCGGCGAGC
>Ga0209181_10007082_pt1 | contig 15493 bp, 16 predicted proteins | sample MAT05_FD_187208 | JGI IMG/M metagenome (GOLD analysis project Ga0209181, IMG submission 187208) | Freshwater microbial communities from Lake Fryxell liftoff mats and glacier meltwater in Antarctica - MAT-05 (SPAdes) (version 2) | ecosystem: Environmental > Aquatic > Freshwater > Ice > Liftoff... | reverse complement strand
CATGAAGTGTTCGAGCAATCATTTGATTGGAAAGAGTGCAAAAGTAATAAGTTCATAGACCAGAAGTTAGACTACATGCATGATAATCCATGTCGAGGCGTATGGAATTTAGTTGCAAGTCCAGAGCTATACTTACACAGCTCGGCCAAATTTTATCAGCCAGGAGAGCATGGAATTTATGAAGTAATGCATTGCGGGAAATTAGACGATATTGACTTAACAAAGAGAATTTGAAGGGTTGATTGAACCTTTTAAACACGAAGTCCGAGGCGAGGCTCCGCTGGGAAGTGAATGAGATAATGAATCTCAATCAACGACTTCAAATTAATCCAACGATCCTTTCGAGTGGAGTCTCCGCCTCAGGACTTCACGTTTTAATAGCCCTTTAGGTTCAACTTCAAATTCTTTAGTTTTTTTAAGTTCCGGCATGATGGTAATAGGTAACATGAGCAGCCGGGATGGAGGTATTGTTGGAGCCCGAAGTAGAAGGCGCGGTTGGTTGGCGACTGCCGACAGCCCGAAAAGCTGCCCAAGTTATTGTTGGTTGAATATTCCGGAATGGTCTGACCCAGTCTACCGCCAATCGTCTGACCTAGGTATTCCGACAATGGTGTGACCTAGTGATCCCTTTCGAGTGAAGTCTTCGCCTCGGGACTCCGCTGCGAAAGAGTTAGCAAATCCAACTAGGTTTTAATGTAAACAGTAAATCTTTTATTGCTCGTTAAACCTCAGCGATTTTGACGAGGTGTGCCAGACCCTAAAAAGAAGATACTTTCTCAGTAACTTCTTCAACCAAGATGCTATCCCACCCGCGCAGATCAGAAGACTTATGCTTTTTCATAGCCGTTGTAATTTTTTGGCTAAATGACCAGCAAGTGCTTTGCCTTATCTTCAGTACTTCTGAAAGATGTACGGAAGAAACTTGCCCCTTGCTTCGATAGATTAAGAATATGCTATAAAAAGCCTTGGTGAGAGGAATCTTGCACTTATGTAAAAGTGTGAATGCAGTCGCAGATTCTTCATACCGACACTTGGTGCACCTACGCGAATATTCGGTTTTACCTGCGCAATAGTTATCATGTCCACATTTTCGGCAATTAAAATTAATACCCCATTTTTTTTCAGCCAAAAACCGGAGGCAAGCACTATCATCAGGGTAGATCTTTGAAAATTCTGGAAGGTCAACAGCCTTTGACAATACCCTTGCCTCTTCTATCTTTTTTATATTTGATTTTAGTGCCCAGTTGTCTAAGTCCAAGTGTTGGTTCAGTCGATTAATTTTATCTGCTTGTTCAATCAGTTTGTCATTGGCCTCTTGCAGTTGATTGTTTTGAGTGGCAATCAAAATATTTTGATTAAATACTTCTTTGGTACGCACTTGAACCTCTGCTTCCAATTCCTCATTGTGTTTATCTTTTAGCAGTTGGTTTTCCTTCATTTGCTCCAACAATTTATTTTGTGCCTCTTGCTTTGCCTTCAATTGTTGAACCAATTTTTCCTGCGCTTTAATCCGTAGGGTTTTAAATTCTTCCATACGCTGGCCGAGCACATAGGTAAGCACCGCAATCTCAATCACAAACCCAATATGCAAACTGTAGTAGGTAAGCGGAGTATTAAGGATATTAATGCCTGCCTTACGAAAAACCATAAACAAGATACCTACAATAATAAAGGAGTGAGCAAATACAAAATGGCGAGCAGACCGAAGCCCTCGCTTAGATAAAATGAGAGCCGCCCCGTAAATACTTGCAAAAGGCAGAAAATAGAATCGAAAGTCGATGGGATAATTACTAACAATTGGGCTAATCATAAAATAGCCTGTACTGAGGATCATTATCCAATTAATCAACTTACTACCTCGGGGCAGGTGAGCATTAAACCGAAAGAATCGCCTTGAATAAAAATAAAATGATAAGAGCAAAATAGTAGGAGAAAATAACTCCACATAGTGATTCATCGCAGGATTATTTGGCCACCAGTATTGAAAACCTAACCCATCTTCACTTAAAAATAAAAGCGAGCAACCAATCAAGTAAATTGTGTAATAAAGGTATGTTCGCTCTCGAATAAATAGAAAAATCAGCAGGTTGGTAATCATGGCTATGGCGATGATTCCGTAAAAAAAACCCAATTGATAATACTCGTTGGTAGCGGCTGCGATAAAAACAGGCTCCTTATGAAACTTAAAAAAAAAGCTAGTTCGCGATTCTGAATTTATCTTTACCAAAAAAAAAGCTGTGCTACCCCTATTAATAGCTATAGGAAAAAGATAATTTTTAAAGCCATATTGTTTTTGGGCAAACGGAATTGCCATGCCCTCTGGTAAATACTGACGGAACAAAATAGTATCTGCGGGAGTAAAAAAAACTTGCAATGTGGAGATATGTGGATCGATAAACTCCAACAACCAACGGCTTTCATCATTGGCTGGAAGATGCGCACCAAAGGCCACCCAGTAATCTGAAGTTGTTTTTTCCACATTCTTCAAACCCAAAGAGCTTCCTGCTTGTAGAAATTTGCGGTACGCTTCAACAGAGGAAAACTTTCTGCTGGTATCTTCTAGCACGCGATAATACTCCGATGAAACAATGGTATTGTCACTCGTGTTTTCAAGATCAATAATAGGGATTTGTGCTGCTACTCGGCTCGAAGATAGAATGATGAAAACAAAAAGGCACCTGAACATCCCGCAAAATAATTGATTATTTTGGATTGCAGCAGACAGCCCGTTTTTATTGTTGAAGATCGGGGCATAAAGCCCTTCATTCAATAAATTGATCCCTAAAATTCAGCACTTAAATCACCAATTATTGATAAACCCGCACATAATCAACCACCAATTGCTGCGGCCAAATAGTATCATCAATTCCCTGTTGACCGCCCCAATTGCCACCCACAGCAATATTCATAATTAAGTGGAAGGGTTGGTCAAACGGCCACTCTTTAGAATCGTCCGAAGATTTTGAAAACGTAAAGTACATCGCGTTATCAATAAAAAAATCAATTTTATCCGCACTCCATTCGATGGAATAAATATGAAATTGAGAACTTGCACTATCGACAACTATTTTTTTACCCTTTTGAGTGTTTTTTGTGTGATTGAAAGCATCTGTATGAACCGTTCCGTGAACCATGTTTTGATCAAACCCTACATGCTCCATAATATCAATTTCTCCGCTGGCGGGCCAAGCGCCATATTTCCAGTCTTCTGGCAACATCCATATCGCTGGCCAAGTGCCTTTGCCTTGTGGAAGCTTTGCTCTCACTTCTACTTTTCCATAAAGCCATTTAGCTTTACCTTTTGTAACTAACCTAGCAGAAGAATAAGGTGACCCTTCTGTCTCTTTATTTTTCGCTTCAATAATTAGCATACCACCCTCTACGCGCACATTTTCCTTTTCTCTGGTATAAAATTGTTTTTCGTTGTTACCCCACCCACAAGCGAAATGACAACCATTGCCTAAATCATAATCCCAATTGGCTGCAGATGGTGCGCCCGGGGAGTCGAACTCATCAGACCAAACCAATTTAGTTTTCAATTTCCCGGTAGGCGTGTCGTCTGTAACGCAACTTAGCCATATAGCAAAAAATAGCAATAAAACTTTCATATGATTAATGGTACTAGTTAAGGTTTGCTTTTTTCAACTCATTTTCGGGTTGATAATAAACTATTTTTCCACCTCTTGTAATACTTTGGTGATCCAACCAAGGAGACGTTACTTTGATATCATCTACTCTTATTTTCACCGAAAGCATATCTTCTCTGTTTTTTAAATTGTTCTCTATTGTCCATGTTTTGCCAGCGTAAAACTGTTCATCAAGGTGGATTGTTACTCTATCAAAAATGGGAACACTGAGTGCATAATCAGTAGCGGCAGGACAAAAAGGATAGAAACCCATAGAAGCGAAAACATACCAGCCAGATAGCGCACCGCAATCATCGTTGCCCGGTATTCCTGATGGCTCATTTGTAAAATATTTTTTCAGTTGTTCGTGAACGATGGTAGAGGTTTTATACACTTCATCAGGCAAATAATTAAAAATGTAGGGATAGTTCATGTCTGGTTCATTCCAGAGTATAAATTGTCCTTTATCAAAACATTCGTTTATTTTTTCCGAAAACTCTTTTGGCGATGGGTAAGCTGCAATCAACCCCTTAATATCGTGCGGAACAAACCAAGAGTAGTGCCACGCATTTCCCTCTACATAACCGGGGCCGCCCGACCCAGGCCATCCACCGGCTGTTTCAATGGTATCAGGGTTAAAAGGTTCAACCCATGAGCCTGATCTGTTTTTAGCTCTCAGGAATTTTGAATTTTTATCAAAATAGTGTTGATAGATTTGAGATTTCTTCCAGAACAATTTTTGATCCTCTTTCTTACCCAACTTTCCGGCTACTTGACTTATTCCAAAATCTGCCAGCGCATACTCTAACGAGGATGCTACTGAACCCCATACCCAATCTCCTTCGTCATTATCATGCGGAATGTATCCGAGTGTGTTTATTGCTAACTGACCCGAACGAATTGGATTACTTACTTTATTTTCGACACCGGTTACTTCAGATGTTTTCTTTATTGCCTCATAGGCTAATTTTTCATCTTCCGGAATAATACCCTTCATCCAAGAGTCTGCGATAACAATTGCTGCGGGATCACCCACCATCACATACGTTTCTTTACCGCTCAATTCCCACTTGGGCAACCAGCCTGATTCTTTATACATTCCCAGCATGGTGGCAACCATCTGTTTCTGCTGAGCAGGATAAACTAAGGTGTAAAATGGATGAACCGTTCGGTAGGTATCCCAGAGGGAGAAAATATTGTAACGAGGAACATCAGAATGTTGAATTTTACTCGTTTGAAAAGTCCGATACGTGCCATCTATATCGCTATAAAGACTTGGTTGGATTAACATGTGATACAAGGCAGTGTAAAAAACTATTTTATCAACGGGTTTAGTAGTTTCAACCTCCACCTTCGCCAACTGTTTGTTCCATTCTGCTTTTGCCTCAGCCACAATTGATTCAAATGATTTTGAGGATTGTTCTTTTTCTCTATTAAGTTTTGCTTTTGCTTCATCACTGTACGAAATACCTGTGCGGATAACAATCGATTCACCTTTGCGAACATAGAATTCAAAAATACTCCCGAGTGCAAGGGAATCGGAGGTTACCTCGCTATCGTTCGTCACTAAATTTTTCTTCCAAAGCGTGGTTTTCAGTGGTTCATTATCAACCACGGTAGAAAAAAAAATATGCTGATAATTGCCAGCACCACAAAAGCCGCCCGAGATTGTATATCCGTTCACTTCCTGCTTTGATTGAATTGAGACCTTTCCACCTTTTCTCCAGCTAAGGCTTCTGCCCGCATCCAATACCAACCGAATCGTATCATCGTTGCCACGGTTGGTAATACGCAGTATTCCGCTGCGCGCAGTGGCCGAAGTTTCTACTTGCAAATTATATCTCTTCAGCGCCACTGAATAATACCCCGGGGAGGCTGACTGCTCATCAAATTCAGATTGGTTTGCCACAGGATCTAATTGCACTTTTCCGCGCTGCGGCCGCACAACAATAGAGCCTAGATCAGGACAACCAGTGCCACTAAAATGAACGTGGCCAAACCCTTCAATGAATGATCGCTCATATAAAAAGCCCGATGGGCCTGGCTTGTCCGAGTGTGGGCTTACAGACACCATTCCCCACGGAACTACTGCGCCTGGAAAAGTATTGCCACCATTAGTGGTGCCTATAAATGGATTTACTAAACTCGCGTAATCGGTTTTTTTTTCTGACCGATTGCAAGAAAAAAGAACAAGTGATAATCCTAGCCATAAAAAAGAATGCCGCATTTCTCGAAGGTTTTAAACCACAAATCAATGTTATAGCATTTTGAAAGCCAATAGTCAAAAAATCATTGTTCGGCTGTTTATACGCTTAGATGACATTGTCCGGGCAAAATTAATCGCAATAGGCTGGCGGTAATTCAAATTTAACCTCAGAAATAGACTGATAGAATAAGGGCACTTCTAAAAACACTTGTTCTCATAACCTCAACCCGTTCCCTTCTCCATCCCAATAGCTATCGGGAGAGAAGGTTGAGGGGAGTTTTTAGAGATGCACATAATATACTGTAGGCAGAAGAAAGAATCACTACCTTCCACACACACAACACCGTAACTCAAGCCCCTATTAAATCCGGAATATTCGCTTTTACTTGATCAAACAGTTCATCATCGAATTGAGCCAAGTAAAGTGTCTTCGCCTTTGCCAGTTGCTCAAGGGTCAAACCCTTCGCGCCCCGTAAATCCGCTTTGTACAAACTGGCATTTTCAAAATCGGCACCCATTAAATAACTGCCTCGCAAATTGGCCTCCATCAAGAAAGAATTCTTGAAGTTGGTCTTAATTAAAAAGGCGTTTTCAAATTGAGATTTTATTAAAAAAGCATCTTTGAAATTTGCTCCACTTGCGTAGGCTCCTTGCAAATTGGCCTGATTGAGATTTGAGTTTTCAAAGTTCGTTTGGTTGAGGCGAGTGTTTTCCAAATTTGTTTCGATTAACGATGAGTGGGACAAATTAGTTGAATTCAGGTTTGATGCCTTTAGGTTCACATAATTTAAATTCGTTCTTGCCAAATGACAGTTCACCAAATTGATTTCATGAATCTTGTGCCGATTAAGGCGCTTAATATTTCCTACGGTACGAAAAGCCGCCTCGTCAGATTCCCACAAACGAAAATCGTCAATCTCATCTTTGTACGTACGAATTCGTTGCCGCGTTTCTCCGTTTTGGTTCAACCAAAACAACAAAATACCAATGATGGCAATGTCGAAAATCATTCCATGGCCTTCGGCTAGAACCTGTGGCCAAAAATTTCCAAAGTCATTGATGTAATACGGCAAACTTAAACCTAAAACCAACAGTGCGATACCAACTAACACAATCAGGCTTGTCAAGATTGGCTTTTCAACAATCTCATCAAACTTTGCGCTGAGTTTCTCTTGGATCAATCTAATCCGTGACATCTATCGCTTTTAATTTTTGAATTCAGGACAAATATAACGTGCTCTAATACTATCAATTGATCTGTTTCTCGTTGAATAGTACATCCGTTGCTAGAATCGAGTTTAAAGAATCAAGTGGACGGTCAAAAAGTAGGTAGTAAGGCCGAGCAAATCACTCATGGTGGTAATAAATGGACCTGAAGCAAGGGCGGGATTGAATCCTAACCGATTGAGAATTAGTGGTGTTACTGTTCCCACAAAGGATGAGAAAAGAACCACTCCAAAAAGCGCAATCGATACTACAACAGATAAACGTTGATTGCCAAAAAACAAACTTGTTGCCGCCAAAACTATTAAGGAAAGGAACAATCCATTCAATAAAGCAACGCTAAATGCTTTTGTCAATCGCTTTACCAACCCTTCGTCCACAAAACCAGGGCTTACCAAACTTTGGACAATCAATGAAGAAGATTGAATGCCAACGTTTCCACCCGTTGCTTGAATGAGCGGAACAAAAAAAGCAATGGCTGCTATCTCTGCCAGCTCCTTTTCAAAGAAACCCATAAAGCGAGCACTGAGCATACCACCAAAAACTCCAATCAGAAGCCAAGGCAAACGAGCCCTTGTATTCTTCCAAACCGTGTCATCCTCCTCCACATCCTCGGAAATACCGGACATGATTTGGCGTTCTTCCTCAGCTTGCTCTGTGATTACATCCACCACATCATCAATGGTGATCCTTCCCACCAGTTGACCATTTATATTGACCACAGGAACAGATTCCAAGTCATACTTTTTCATGATCCCCGCCACTTCAGTATCGTCTTGATACGTTTCTACCGAAACCACATCTTCTTCAATGATATCTTTTACAATAGTTTTAGGATCAGAAAGAATGAGCTTTTGAAGTGCCACTCTTCCCAACAGTTTATCAGTGTCATCTACCACATAAACTGCGTAGAATTTGGTGACATTCTCGGCTTGCTTTCGAATTTCATCTACGCACTGTACCACCGTCCAATGATCTCGCGCTTTGATCAACTCTTTGGCCATTAAACCTCCGGCCAAATTCTCATCATAGCGGAGTAGGTCAATGACCTGCGACTTGAGATCAGGATCCAAGCCCGCAATGATTTCCTCACTAATCTTGATGGGAAGCTCATTCAAAATATCAGCCGCATCATCGGAGTCCAATTGATTGACTATTTGGGTCAGTTCAATGACTTCATAAATCGCGAGGAATTTTTTTCGGGTTTCGGGATCTAGGTCATTTATAATTTTAGATCGCACCTCCAGCGTCAGAATATCCAGTACATATTTGGATTCGGTGCTATTAAATTCATAGAGTAGGGCGGTGATGTCAGCTGGATTTACTTCCTCCAGGCTCTCTAAAATAAACCTGCTGTCAGACTCATCCAACGCCAGTTGAAAACGATCTCGAAACTCCTTGGTCAGTTCAAATTCAACGAACTCATTCACGGCTTTTTTCGATTAATTGGGTGAGGGAAACAAATTGTTCTACGCTCAACTGTTCAGCTCTTTGATCCATCAATGGAAGGGCATAAACTGAGGCATTCAAAGTTAGCGGTTTGAGTGCGTTCCGCAAGGTCTTCCTTCGATTTTGAAACGATTGTTTCACCACTTTCTTGAAGAGTGCTTCATCACATCCAAGTTTTGGGCGACTATTGCGCGTCAAGCGAATCACCGCAGACATTACCTTGGGCGGGGGATGAAAAACGCCCGGGGGTACTTTGAATAGATATTCAATATCGTAATACGCTTGAAGCAATACACTCAATATGCCGTACGTTTTGCTTCCCTCCTTTTCGGCCAGGCGATCAGCGACTTCTTTTTGAAGCATACACACTACTTGAGTCACTTGATTATGATGCTCAAGCACTTTAAAAAAAATCTGAGACGAAATATTGTAAGGGAAATTGCCAATGATCTTGAAGTTTCCTGGAAATAATTGATCCAGCTTTAATTCCAAAAAATCGCCCTCAACAATTTTATCTTTGAGCTGTGGATAATGTTCTCGTAAGTAAGCAACCGACTCTCGGTCGATTTCTATCAGTCGAAGATCGATTTCACTTTTTGCAACCAACAATTGAGTGAGCACGCCCGTGCCAGGTCCAATTTCCAGCACTAAATTTTCTCCACTCGCCAATAAGAGAGCTTCCACAATTTTCGAGGCTATGTTTTGATCCTTTAGGAAATGTTGGCCAAGGAATTTTTTTGGGCGTACTGGATTCAAATGGATTGAATTTAAAAAGTCGATTATAAGTGCTTCGAGTTAAGAAAAGGTTTGTGAATAACCAAGGTATTGAAATTTTACACTGCCCTTCAATTTCATCAGCAATTGCACGGTATTGAATTTTGAAACTTGAATTCACTAACTTTAAGTTTTACTTTAAAGATGATCGAAAAACCTAGAATTGGCATTACCCTCGGAGACCTCAACGGAATTGGTTCGGAAGTAATTATTAAAGCGCTCGCTGATCATCGCTTGCTCTCCTTAATGACTCCAGTTATATATGGCTCCACCCGCGTGCTGTCCTATTACCGCAAACTAATGAACCTAGAAGAGTTCAACTATAGTCAAGTAAAAACAAAAGGGCAGTTTTTCAGCAAGGCGATCAACGTAGTGAACTGCTGGGAAGACGTAATCGAAATCAATCCTGGACAGCCATCCAAGCAAGCAGGCAGAGCGGCCCTTTTGTGCCTAAAAAAAGTAGTGGAGGAGGCTAGGGAAGGATTGATTGACGCGATTGTAACTGGCCCAATTGATAAAAACACAATTCACGGAGAGGATTTTCCTTATCGCGGACATACCGAATATTTAACTGAAACCTTTCAGGCGGGGCAGAGTTTAATGTTGATGGTTGGTAATCAGTTGAAGGTAGGATTAGTGACAGAACATGTGCCGGTGAAGGAGATTGCATCTTACATTACGAAAGAAAGAGTTGAACTGAAGATCAGGTTGATGGAGATGTCTTTAAAAAAGGATTTTCAAATCAGTAAGCCCAAAATTGCCGTTTTGGGTCTGAATCCACATGCAGGAGACGAAGGTCTATTGGGGAGCGAAGAGAACGATGTGATTCGTCCGGTGATTGCCGAACTAAAGAACAAGGGTAAATTAATTTTTGGCCCCTTTCCGGCAGATGGATTTTTTGCTTCTTCTCAACATCTCAAATATGATGGGGTGATGGCTATGTATCACGACCAAGGGCTGGTTGCTTTTAAAACATTGGCGTTTGAAGATGGCGTTAATTTCACAGCTGGCCTACCGATCGTCCGCACCTCTCCAGACCACGGAACTGCTTATAACATAGCAGGAAAAAATATGGCTGATGAGTCTAGTATGCGCCACGCTATTTATATGGCTTGTGATATTGTTAAAAACCAACAAGTACAATTGGTGGAGAAATAGGCGACCTTTGTTGTCACGTTTGGCGTTTTATAGGAGGTTTCATTTGACTTGGAAAAGAATTAATAGTTTTGAGGATCATGGACATCGTAACAAAAAAGCAGCTTAACATTCTCATTCAACTTGCTGAAGCAGACAAACACTTTGCTAAGGTGGAGCGGGAAATGATCTTTAAACTGGCGAAGGATAGAAATTTTCCGGAGGAAGAGGTAAATGAATTAATCAGAAATCCGGAACCCATTGATACACTCGGGGCGCTTTCGAACGAGCAAAAACTGAATTACCTGTATGCATGCATAGACCTTATCCATGTCGACCATAAAATATTTGAAAGCGAAGTAATTTTCTGCAAAAGCATCGCCATCAAGCTGGGCTTCAAAAAAAATGTCATCGATTTTCTGCTGGAGAACTTCGACAAAAAGCTCACCCAACAGACTAAAAACACGGTTTTTCAAGATTATCTGTAATCGCAGCGTGATAACTTATTATCACAGACAAGCCAAAAAAGGCACGTCAAAGGCCGAAAATTCAATAAATCCTGATAAATTTGCCCCTCGTTTTAAAACCCCTTTGGGTTGAGTGGCTATAGCGTAAATATTGTAGGTCTACCTGAAAAAACGCACTCCTTTGAGTTTGCAATCGGGAATGCGTTTTTTGATAAATACGGCACAGAAGTCGTAAAGGAAGGCAGGTTTGAGGCAAAAGTGCTACTGAACAAAAAGGAAACGCTCATTGAAGCTGATTTTGATATTGAAGGGAAGGCCCAACTAATTTGCGATCGCAGTCTCGATCCATTTGAACATCCGATGAAGATCAACCGAAAGGTAATTTTCAAGTTTGGCGAAGTGGCGGAGGAAGTGAGCGATGAAGTAACCATCATTCCAAGAGACTCGCAAACACTGGAAGTGGGGCAATTCCTGTACGAGTTTATTGTGCTCAATGTGCCGATTAAAAAAATTCATCCCCGTTTTCAGGAAGAAGAGGAGGATGAAAGTGAAGAAGGCAAATTGATTTATCAAACAGAAAAGAACGAAGACGAGATAGATCCCAGATGGGAAAAGCTTAAAAAGTTAAAATAAAGTAAATTTAAATAGTTAGTGTTATGCCAAATCCCAAACGAAAAACCTCCAAGACCCGCAGAGATAAAAGAAGAACTCATTACAAGGCGGTAGCGAAACAATTCTCGATTGATCCTACGTCTGGTGAGAGCCATCTTCCTCACCGCGCGCATTGGCACGAGGGAAAATTATATTATAAGGGTAATGTTGTAATGGAGAAAGAAGTGGCATAAACTGCCGTGATGATACTTTCTAAAAACAGTTTACATCATTCAATTAAGTTTGTTTCAGCAAACACAAGGAATTAAGTGTGCGCAAATAATGCCTGGTTCATCACCGGGCATTTGTGTTTAAATAAAGCTTGCCTCACCACGTAAAATATGAGTAAAATTCGAGCGTCAATTACTGGAGTCGGTGGTTATGTGCCTGATTATGTCCTTACCAACAAGGAATTAGAAAAAATGGTAGAGACTACTGACGAATGGATTACTTCTCGGACAGGGATTAAAGAAAGGAGAATTTTAAAGGGAAAAAATCAAGGAGTGTCAGTGATGGCCATCGAAGCCGTTAACAGCTTGTTGAAGAAAACCGACACTGATCCGAAAGAAATCGACCTGATTATATTTGCAACCATAACGGCAGATATGACATTCCCAGCATCTGCTAATATTATTGCCACCGCAGTGGGGGCTACCCATGCGTTCAGCTATGACCTAAGTGCCGCTTGTTCGGGGTTTCTTTATGCATTGACAACGGGTGCGAGTTTTATTGAATCGGGCAGGTACAAAAAAGTAATCGTAATTGGCGGAGATAAAATGTCTTCCATCCTCGATTATACAGATCGCACAACGTGTATCATTTTTGGCGATGGCGCAGGCTGTGTTTTGTTAGAACCCACTACTGAAGAAGTAGGCGTGATTGATTACATTTTAAAAAGTGACGGTAGCGGAGAAAACTATTTACATATGAAGGGAGGCGGAAGTCGCATGCCAGCTTCGCATGAAACAGTCGACAATCGCCTCCACTCCGTTTATCAGGAAGGCGCAGCCGTTTACAAATTTGCCGTAACTAATATGGCCGAGGTGGCCGCACAAGTCGCGGAAAGAAATCATCTTACAAAAGAAAACATTGATTGGCTTGTGCCCCACCAAGCCAACAAACGAATCATTGACGCAACCGCAAACCGGGTAGGCATTGCCGAAGACAAGGTGATGATGAACATTGAGCGATATGGAAATACTACTGCCGGAACAATTCCACTCTTACTGTGGGATTACGAAAAAAAATTAAAGAAAGGTGACAACTTGCTAATGGCCGCTTTTGGCGGAGGGTTTACGTGGGGTGCCGTGTATGTGAAATGGGCCTATAACAGTTAATCGTGTTCAAGAACTTGAAATTAAAAAAATGAAAATTTAACAAATGGCAACTGTATCTGATCTGAATAAAGGAAGTTATGTTCGATATAATGGTGAAGTCGTTCAGGTGGAAGAACTTCAACACCGCACCCCAGGAAACCTGCGCGCATTTTATCAACTCAAAATGCGCAGTTTGCGTACCGGCAAAATTGTTGAAAACCGTTTCCGTCCAGGCGATTCTATAGAGCAATTGCGGGTAGAAACAAAAGAATACCAATACCTCTACCAAGATGGAGAAAGTTTGGTGTGTATGGATAATGATACTTTTGAACAAATCTATCTTGATAGAGTACTATTGGGAGATGCCGTAAACTTTATAAAAGAAGGTGTAACGTTATTGATCGCCTTTGAAGATGGCATGGATCCCATTACCGCAGAGCCGCCCGCCCACGTGGTGATGAACGTAACGTATACCGAACCGGGCGTTCAAGGTGACACTGCTACCAGAACCCTAAAATCTGCTACCATAGAAACAGGAGCTGAGATAAAGGTTCCCCTATTTGTGAACACAGGCGATAACATTAAGATCAAGACGAGTACTGGTGAATATGTTGAACGCGTTAAATAATTGAATCTGTATGGCTAAAAAAGAAGCAACTCCAAAAGGCACCACCGTAAAAAAATCAGCAAATCAAACACCCTCTGAAATGCAGACTACAGAAATCCGCGACCTGATCGATTTCATCGCCCAATCTGGATTGAATGAAGTTGACATTGAAACAAAGGAATTGAAGCTTCACGTAAAACGTGAGCCAGATCAAAGAATCATGAAATCTACAGCGCCAGTAATTACGGCTCCTGCCGTAGCCGCTACCTCCGCTCCGATCGTTCAACAAACCACTCCAGCAAACGTAGAAAAGCCCACCCCTGCCGCTATCAAAGGATTAGAGATAAAATCGCCCATGATTGGCACGTTTTATCGTACTTCCAATCCAGATTCCCCGCCATTTGTTTCCGTTGGTGACAAGGTTACAAAGGGACAAACGGTTTGCATTATTGAAGCCATGAAGTTATTTAACGAGATCGAATCAGAAGTCTCGGGAACGATTATAAAAGCGATGGTTGAGAATGCTTCGCCTGTTGAATATGACCAAGTACTTTTTGTTGTTGAACCTGATTAGTTATTTACGATCTGAGATTTATGATGTACGATTGGAAGTGAGCCCTCATTTGGTCTAGCTGAAAATCAAAATTCTCGAATCCAAAAATCAAAAATAAAATCCATGTTTAAGAAAATATTGATTGCCAATCGTGGTGAAATTGCGTTGCGTATCATTCGCACGTGCAAAGAAATGGACATCAAAACCGTTGCGGTTTATTCTACAGCTGATCGCGAGAGTCTTCACGTCCGCTTTGCAGACGAGGCCGTTTGCATAGGAAGTGCCCCCAGTAAAGATTCTTACTTAAATATTCCACGCATCATTTCTGCTGCTGAAATAACGAATGCAGATGCGATCCATCCTGGCTATGGTTTCTTATCCGAGAATGCAGAGTTCTCTTCGGTTTGCCACGAGTATGGAATAAAGTTTATTGGGCCAACGCCCGCCATGATCCGCTCCATGGGCGACAAGATCACGGCTAAAGAAACAATGATCAAAGCCGGTGTGCCATGCATCCCAGGTTCAGAAGGTTTATTAGAATCAGTAGAACAGGGAATTGAATTAGCGAAAAAAATCAAGTTCCCAGTAATTGTTAAAGCCACAGCAGGTGGTGGTGGAAAGGGCATGCGCGTCATCAACAGCGAAGAGGAGTTTTCAAAGGCCTGGGATGATGCCAAGCGTGAAGCAGCAGCGTCATTTGGTAATGATGGACTTTATCTTGAAAAATTTGTTGAAGAGCCTCGCCATATAGAAATCCAAGTGGTAGGTGATCAATATGGAAAAGTATGTCATTTGTCAGAGCGTGATTGTTCGATCCAACGGAGACACCAAAAATTAGTAGAAGAAACTCCTTCTCCAGTTGTTACCCAAGAATTACGTGACCGAATGGGGGAAGCCGCTATCAAAGGCGCGAAGGCTATTAATTACGAAGGGGTAGGTACCATTGAATTCTTGGTCGATAAGCATGGCGACTTCTATTTCATGGAGATGAATACGCGTATACAAGTGGAGCACCCCATTACTGAAGAAGTAACAGACTACGATTTAATCAAAGAACAAATTAAAGTGGCGGCTGGCGTTCCTATCTCTGGCAACAACTATTACCCCAACTTATATGCGATGGAGTGTCGCATCAATGCCGAAGATCCTGCCAACGGATTTAGACCCTCTCCAGGAAAAATAACCAATATCCATATGCCCGGTGGCCACGGTGTGCGAATTGACAGTCACGTATATTCTGGCTATACAATTCCCCCGAACTATGATTCGATGATTGCAAAGCTAATCGTAAGTGGTCAGTCGCGCGAGGAGGTGATCACCAGGATGAAAAGAGCACTGAGCGAGTTTGTTATAGAAGGTATCAAAACAACGATTCCTTTCCATCTTAAGTTAATGGATAACCCGACTTTTCGGTCAGGCAAGTTTACTACCAAATTCTTAGAAACGTCATTTGACTTTTCGGAGTTGAAGTGAGATTTGTTTTTAA
>Ga0209181_10007081_pt1 | contig 15494 bp, 16 predicted proteins | sample MAT05_FD_187208 | JGI IMG/M metagenome (GOLD analysis project Ga0209181, IMG submission 187208) | Freshwater microbial communities from Lake Fryxell liftoff mats and glacier meltwater in Antarctica - MAT-05 (SPAdes) (version 2) | ecosystem: Environmental > Aquatic > Freshwater > Ice > Liftoff... | reverse complement strand
GCCCCGGGACGTTCCTCCGCACCGGCACCGGGTTCATGGGCGGCGAGGTGCAGGGCGACACGTTCGAGGGCTACGTCCTCCCGAAGGAGAGCCGGTCGTACCGCGTCGTCGTCACCCCCAACCTCGACGACGACGACCTCGACGGCCAGCTGTTCGACTACTCGGCCAGCGTCACCCCGATCCCGATGGCCAAGACGCCGCTCCTCGACGAGAAGGGGAAGACGCTCGCCAACGACCCGGTGTACGTGAACCCGAACGGCGGCGGGAACCGCGGGCCGCACAAGGCCTTCGACGTGAACTTCAAGGCCGGCCAGATCTACATCATCACCCTCGACATGGCCACGCAGGGGCAGTTCGACCCGTACCTGCTCGTCGAGGGGCCGGGCGGCAAGGTGCTGGCCGAGAACGACGACGGCGGCGAGAGCCTCAACAGCCTGATCGTGTTCCAGCCGAAGCGCGGCGGGGAGCACCGCATCATCGCCACCGGCCTCGGCAACCGGACCGGCGACTTCCAGCTGAAGATCATCACCACCGCCGCGGGCGCCGGCGGCGCCGCGCCGGCCCCGAAGACGAACCGTGACCCGATCGACGAGAAGTAGCCACGACCCGGCGAGCCGACCGCCGTGAGGCGGCGGGTGACGTTCTTCACCCGCCGCTCACGGCGGTCGGCTCGCCTTCTCACTCTGTTCCGAGGTGTCCCGATGCGCCTGTTCCGACCCGCCCCGCGGCTCGCGGTCGCCGCCGTCCTGTTCGGCGGCCTCGTCGTCGTCGGCCCCGGCGCCGGCGGCCAGCCCCCGAAGAAGGCCGACAAGGAGTTCACCGGCCAGGGCCAGGTCAAGGCCGGCGTCCACAAGGTCCGCATGGAGGTCGGCAAGCTCTACCTGGTCCAGGTCGACGCCGGCGGGTTCACCCCGAGCGTCACCGTCCGCCCCGGCAACTTCCTCAGCACCGGCGACAACTTCATCAACGGCGACCAGTTCCGGGCCTACGTCCTGCCGCGGGAGACCCGCGACTACCGCCTCTCCGTCCTCCCCAGCGTCGACGACGACGAGCTCGACGGCGGGCCGCTCGACTACTCGGTGACGGTGACGCCGATCCCGATGGCGAAGGAGCCGCTGGTGAACGAGGCGGCGAAGCTGACGTTCAACGACCCGGTGTACCAGAACCCGGGCGGCGGCGGCGGCAACCGCGGCCCGCACAAGGCGTTCGTCGCAAACTTCAAGGCCGGGCAGATCTACATCATCACCTGCGACGCCGAGGACAAGGGGAACTTCGACCCGTACCTGCAACTCGAGGGGCCGGGCGGCAAGGTCGTGGCCCAGGACGACGACGGCGGCGGCTACCCGAACTGCCGGCTCGTGTTCAAGCCGAAGCGCGGCGGCGAGCACCGCCTGATCGTCACGTCCGTCGGCAAGGGTCAGGGGTCGTTCAACCTGAAGGTGATTACCACGGTGGCCGGCGCCAAGGGCGAGCAGCCCGGCGCCGGCAAGGACGTGGACCCGGGGAAGGAGTAGCCCGGGGGAGCGGCCCGGTTCGGTTGCCGCTTGCGGCTTCGCGCTGGGCGGCGCGAAGCCGCAAGCGGCAACCGAACCGGGCCGCGCGCGGTTCAGACACACGTCGTCGCGAGGTCCGGCAGCGGCGCCCCGCCGAACTCGTCGCTCGACGGCGCGTGCCGGTCCAGCTCCCGCAGCGCCGCCGCCGCCGCGCCCAGCTCGTGCCCCAGGCACTCCACGCTGATCACCAGCTCCGTCAGCGCCGCGAACGGCAGCCCGTCGCTCGCCGCCACCCACCGCGCCACGTCGCCGGCCGGGAGGTGCGGCAGCTTCTTGGCGAAGAACGCCCCGCGCAGCCCCGCGTCCGGCGGGTCGATCCGCAGCAGCCGGTCGAACCGCCGCGGCCGGGCGATGATCCGCCGGTCGAGCCGCTCCGGGTAGTTGGTGCTCGCCAGGTTCACCACCTTGTCGATCTGCCCGTTCCCGTCCAGCACCTGCAGCAGCTCGGCGTCGCCGTACTCCTTGATGATGGCGTCGATGTCTTCGAACACGCACACCGCCGGGCGCTCCGGCTCGACCTCGCGGAATCGCGCCGCCCCGTACCGGAACGCCGTCGGGCAGCCGCAGAAGAAGGCGACGTGGCCGGCGCCCACGACGCGGTTCACGAGCTGGTGGATGAGCGACGACTTGCCGCACCCCTGCTTGCCGTAGAACAGGTAGCCGCGGCGGTGGGCGAACCCCAGCCGGGCGAAGCGGTCGCCCGTCGCCCAGAACGTGCCGACCTCGGCGAGCACGTCGGCCCACACGCTGTCGGGGAAGGCGATCAGGTCGTCGGTGTGGAACGGGTGCGGGCGGAAGTGCGACTCGCCGCAGTGGTCGAGGGTGACGGTGTACGCCCCGGGCGGGAGCCGCGGGCTGGTGCGGCCGCAGGTGATGAACGACCCGCTGCGGGTCAGGGTCCATTGCAGGTCGGAGACGACGGGGAGCCGGGTGGGTTGGGTCATGCCCCTCGGGACACGGGAGTGGGGAAGGTGGTTCGCGCCGAAAGCCCGGGGACGGCCGTCCCCGGGCTTCACCCCCTTACCCCCGCCCCACGAACGGCATCCCCGTCGCCATCACGGTCATGTACAGCACGTTCGCGTCCGGCGGCAGCCCCGCCATGTACGCCACCGCCCGCGCCACGTGTTCCACGTCCATCGTCGGCTCGACCGCCACCGTGCCGTTCGCCTGCGGCACCCCCGCCGCCATCCGCCCGGTCATGTCGGTGCCGGCGTTGCCGATGTCGATCTGCCCGACGGCGATGCCGAACGCCCGGCCGTCGAGCGCCGCCGCCTTCGTGAGGCCGGTGACGGCGTGCTTCGTGGCCGTGTACGGCGCCGAGTTCGGCCGCGGCGCGTGCGCCGAGATCGACCCGTTGTTGATGACCCGCCCGCCGCGCGGCGTCTGCGCCTTCATCACCCGGAACGCCTGCTGGAGGCAGAGGAACACGCCCGTCAGGTTCACGTCCACGGCGGCGCGCCAGCGCTCGAAACTCAGCTCCTCCAGCGGCACCCCGGGGGCGGTGACGCCGGCGTTGTTGAACAGCAGATCGACCCGGCCGAAGGCTCCGACCGCCCGGTCGAACAGGGTGCGGACCGCGGCCGGGTCGGTCACGTCGGTCGGCAGCGCGAGGAGCCGGTCGGGGGTGTCGGCGCGGGCGACGGTCTCGGCGAGTGCGTCCGGCCGCCGCCCGGCGAGCACGACGGCCCACCCCTCGCGGTGGAGCGCGAGTGCCGCCGCGCGGCCGATGCCCGAGCCGCCGCCGGTGACCACCGCGACCTTCGGAGTCGTCATCGCGTACCCTACTGAGCCGTGGGTTATTGGGGTTGGGTGCGTGGGGTTGGTCTTCATCGTGAGTGATTCTCCCCCTCACCCCGCGTGCTTCGCCGCGACCCTCTCCCCCGAGGGGAGAGGGTGGGAAGCCGCCGCCGCCATCACAGGTGGCGGCCACGCGCCGACGCCGGGTGACACCCCACTGCGAAGGCGGCGCAATGCCCGCCCGCGATGACGGCCGGGTGCCATTCACCCTCTCCCCTCGGGGGAGAGGGTCGCGGCGAAGCACGCGGGGTGAGGGGGTAACCACCTTCGGCGAAGTCCGAACCGGGGCAACCCACCTCGGACAACCTGCGGATCAGTCACCTCGTTACGGCTTCTCGGGGTGTGTCTTCGCCGACCCCATGTCGGACCAACCCGTCGAGCTGCTCAGCGTCTGCCGATACCACGTCTGGCCGGTGTGCGTGTCGAGCACGAACACGGTGCTCACCGAGTTACTCCCTAGCGCCTGCGTCTGGTAGCGCCCCGGAACGGCCGGGATGCCGGCGGGCGGCTGAGCCGTCCCCGGTCGGGTCAGTGATACGAACAGCGACACGGTGGCCAGTACGGCGACCGCCGCGGTCCACACTCGGGACATGAGGAACCTCCGGAGCCGGGTGACGCCGGGCAGCGGGGCAAACCTCGTACCCGTTCCCGGTCGGATCGCTCAATCCGTGGCCAGTGCTCGAACGGGCATCCCTGTTGCTTCCCCTCGATTGCCGGGCACGGATGTCCAGCAACCTTCCGATACCGGAGGACCAACTATGTCCGCCGTTCACCCCGCCGAACCGCCGGCGGTCACGTACGCGTCGCCGTCGGCCGTGCGCCGGGCGCACCTGCCGTTCCTTCACCTACGGGTGCTGGTCGTGGACGACAACCGCGACGCCGCCGACTCCCTCGCCGACCTGCTCCGCCTCCGCGGGGCCGTGGTGCGGGTGTGCTACGACGGCCGCACGGCCCTGGCGGCGTTCGCGGAGTTCGAGCCGGACGCGGGGCTGTTCGACGTGAGCATGCCGCGGATGGACGGGTGCGAGCTGGCGGCCCGGCTGCGGCAGCTCGCCGGCGACAAGCCGCTGTTCCTGGTGGCGATCACGGCGATCGACGGGCCGGAAGAGACGATGCGCGAGGCGCAGGCGGGGTTCGACCTCCACCTGACGAAGCCGGCCGACCCCGCCCGGGTGGTGGAGGCGCTGGCGGAGCTCGGGTGAGACGGGTCAACGCGAAAAGCCCGGGGACGGCCGTCCCCGGGCTTTCGAGGCGGTGTTGGGTTGACCTCACCAGCGGTAGTTGTAGCGCGAGCCGGCGAACGGTCTGGCGCCGAACCCCGGGTACGAGTAGCCGCGGTTGTAGCCGCCGTAGTACGGGTTGACCCCGGACTGCTGGTAGACGTTCGTGCCCCACGCGTTCTGATAGCGGTACTGCTGGGCCTGGGCGCCGGTCCACGGGTTGAAATACTGCACGCCCTGCTGGCTGCTGAACGGCGTCACAACGCCGCCCTGCTGCACCACGCCGCCGGTCCACGGGTCCACCTGCTGGTACCGGTACACGTACTGGGCGTCGGCCGGGCTGGCGAGCGCCAGCGTGCCGCCGGCGGCGAGGACGGAGGCGAGAAGGAATCGGGTCATGGTGAGGTCTCCTGAAAGGGCTCGTCAGGAGATACCGTTGCAACCGGCGTGCCTTACCGGGAATCGCCCGCGGCGACCGCCGCGACGGCCCGGCGGCCGCGGGGGGCGTCGTCGGTCGGCGGCGGGCCGCGCCACCCGCCGCGGATCAGGAGCACGCGCTGCCGCGGCTGGCCGTCGGCCTCGGCGGTGAGCGCCGCCTCGCCGAGCGTCCCCGCGGCCGCGGCCGGCGAGCCGATGACGAGGTGGTCGTCCGGCCCGAGGGTGAGCTCGAAGCCGAGGCCGGGGTAGCGCTCGACGGGAATCTCGCCGGTGACGGTGAGGCCGGTGCCGTCGCCGTTCGGGCGGTAGACGTCGGCGCGCTCGCCGTGCTGGAGCTGCGGTTCGCAGTACACCTTCAGCCGGCCGTCGCCGCCCCACGTCGGCCGCACCAGGATGCCGCAGCGGGCGCCCTTCAGGGTCACGTCGCGGCGGCCGCCGGCCAGGTCGGGGAGCACGCGGAACGAGCACGGGTCGGGCGGCGTGGCGGTGGGGAGCACGACGTCGGGGCGGGAGCCGAAGGTGAAGCCGTGCGGGTCCACGGCGTCGGTCTCGAGGAGGCGGCGGAAGGCCGCCGGGAGGGCGCCGCTGACGACGCGGACGCGGAGGCCGTTCTCCGCGAGGATCACGTCCGTCTCGGCCGGGAGCGGCGGCTTGGCGGTCGTCCAGAGTTCGCGGTCGAGCACGTCGTCGCCGAGGGGCCGTTCGATGAGCACCGATTCGACGTAGGCGCCGTCGGGGGCGGCGGCGGGGAGGGAGGCGCGGGCGGGTCCGGGGCGGTCCGCGCGGGGCCACCACTGGCACCCGACCGCGGCCGCGAACACGGCCACCAGTAACGCCCCCCCGGCCCGGCGCATCCGTGCTTCCTGGTATGACCCGCGAAGGGCCGGGGAATAGCAGGGGATGTGGAAGGGGTCAAGGCGGGGATTTTTGCCGCACGATGGAAAACCGATGACGCACGATCCGAACCAAGATTTTGTTCGGATCGTGCGTCATCGGTTTTCTCATCGTGCGGCAAAAATGCCCCCACGAGTTTCAGCGCCGGTAGTCGCGCACGTCGATCCGCAGCAGCGTGAACGGATAAATCACCGTGGCGTACAGGGTGCCGTCGCGGGCCATGTGCAGCGCCATGTGCGCGTGCAGCGGCGTGTACGTCCCGTCCGGCAGCTTGTGGAACCCGTGGCTCCACGGCTTCGCCTTGCCGTCCGCGCCGGGGCGGAAGTCGAACCAGTCCGGGTTCCGCACCGTCAGCACGCCGTGGTCCTTCGCCGCCTTCGCCGCCGGGTCGTAGCTGACGAGGTGGTGCAGGTAGCCGGTGCCGAAGCCGGTCGTGTTGTCCACGCGCATCAGCGCGTACACCTTGCCGTCGTGGCCGACGATCAGCGACCCGCGGCTGTCGAAGCCCTTCCCCTTGAGGAGCGGCCCCAGATCGGCGACCGGCGTCTTGCCGCCCTCCGCGGCGAGGTCGAGGCGGAACAGGGTGGAGTCGGACATGCGGATGAGGTACGCGGCCTTGCCGTCGGCGGTGGCGGCCCAGCACGCCGGGCCGAGCTTGTCGGCCGCGGTGCCGACCGGCTTCCCGTCGGACGCCAGCTCGCGCACCTCCAGCTTGTTCGCGTCCGGGTCGAAGCGGGCCAGCTTGAAGTCCTTCGTCAGCACGACGGCGCGGCCCTTGTGGTCGAGGAGCGTTTGCGCGTAGGAGGTGAGCCGCAGCGCGGGGTCCGGCTCGCGGAACGTCTTCGTCTTCAGGTCTTCGATCACCCAGTGGTGGTCCTCGCAGGTCACCACGTAGGCCAGCCCGCGGGCCTCGTCGGCGGTCACGTCGTTGACGCCCTCGCCCTTGTACGGCATGCCGAGGTTCGTGGCCTTGCCGGTCTTCGGGTCGAAGCTGATGACGTAGCCGCCGGGGTAGTCGGCGGTGTCGTTCGGCCCGCGACGGTAGCCCTGCTTGCTGCCGACGAAGATCACCCCGGACGGCGACACGTAGTTGCGGGTGTGAATCTTCGACTGCATGGCGAAGCTCGGCCGGCTCGGCGGCGGCGTCTCGACGCCGATGGTGTTGTTCACGTCCACGACGATCCGCTGGCGGCCGGTGCGCGGGTCGAACTCGATGAGGTAGGCGTTGAGGCCGTAGGCGGCGGTGCCGATGTAGATCATGCCGTTGCGGCCTTCGCACAGCGAGAAGTAGCCGGACTCGTCGGTGTGGGTGCCGGGGAGGACGTGGTACGCGGTGCAGGGGAGGTACGCGAACGGCGGCGCCGGCTGGGCGGTGCCGGAGGTCGCCGGCACGGCGAGGGTGGCGGCCAGCGCCAGGAGGTAGGGGAGCTTCATGGTGTGTCGTTGAGGTAGGGGACGGGCGAAAGCCCGGGGACGGCCGTCCCCGGGCTTTGCGAGCGATTCACTTCAGCGGTCGATCAGCAGCATGTCGGCGGCGTCGAGCGGCAGCTCGACCATCAGGTCGCCGCCGCGAATCTCGAACTTCAGCGCCCCGCGCTCGACGCTCCGCACGGCCGCGGCCCGGGGCACGTCGCGGACCGTCACCGTTACCGACTTCTGCGGCGTCGGCGTCCAGTTGACGAGCGTCACCGCCATCTTCGCGGCACGACCGTCCTTCGCGGGCGTGTCGATCACCGTCGTCTCGACCATTGATGCGGACACCACCACGGGGCGTGACGCGGACAGGTTCAGGAAGCCGTCGACGAGGTGTGGCCGGAGTAGGTCGTTCGTCTCCGTCGCGAGGAAGTGGGCGAAGCTGTCCGCGTTCGCGCCGCGGTCCACGGGGCGGAGCGGCAGCGCCGCCTTGAGGTACGCCTGCCCGGGGAGGAAGCCGAACAGCACCGCCTCGCCACTGCCGTGACGCTTGCTCACGACCGCCGGCGAGCCGTCGCGGAACGTCGCCTTCCCGGCCCCGCCGGCGAGCTTCAGCGGTTGCTTCCAGGCGACCACCGGCGCCGCCGCCGGTGGTCCAGCGCCACCCCCCTCGCGGATCAGCGGCGGGAGAAGCACCACGTCGAGCGGGTCGTACCGCGGCAGGTCGTGCTTGGCGAAGAACGGCGTGTTCTCCTTCCGCAGGTAGCGTGACACCAGCTGCGGGTCGGCGTCGATCTTGCTGCCGGTGGCGCCGTAGAGCCGCGCCGCGGCGGGGTTCTCGCGCTGGAACTCGTCCCACATGCCGCCGCCGCACAGCGCCACCGCCACCCCGCCCGACTCGCACCACTTCTGCAGTGCGTCGATGCAGCGCGAGTGGACGTACTGCTGCGTCACGTAGATGACTCGATAGTCCTTCGCGCGCCCCTCGATCACGTCGTCCTCGGTCACGAAATCGACCGGGATGTTGGCGTGGCGGAGGGCGTAATAAATCGCCTTCCGCTCGTTGTTGTGGAGGGCGAGGCTGAAGTTGTTGACGCCGGTGATGAGGTCGTCGGTGCTGGACAGCAGTAGCCCGACCTTCGCGGGGCGGACCTTGCCGTCCATCACGTAGTCCTCGAACGCGCCGGCGTCGTGGGTGCAGGCGTGAATCTGCCGCCACATCGGCAGGTCGTAGGAATCGACGTAGTTCTCCGTGTACCCGACGGCCGACGGGCTGGCGCAGAAGTAGTTCACCATCTTCGCCCCGTGCCCGACCGCGGTGTAGAAGCTGCGGCGGAACTCGCCCGGCACCTGCCCCGGCGAGTGCGGCATCACGTACATGTGGATCGGCAGGTCGTCGTACTTCGCCCCACACCGCAGGGCGCTGGTGAGGTAGCCGACCACCTGGGGGCTGAACTCGGCGATCTGCCAGGCGTAGTCCTCCGCCCACGGCATGCTCATCGCCTTCAACTTGAACGTGCGGACGTAGTCGATCTCGGTGACGAGGAAGTTGGCGTGCGGCGAGTAGTTCGCCCCGGTCAGCACGCCCTTCGACTTCAGGTACGCGGTGCCGGCGGCGAACATCGCGCCGCCCTTCTCGCGGGCCGCGAGCTGCGAATAGTAGTACAGCGGGTGCGCCCTCTCCCCGGGCACGAACTTCACGGCACCGTCGAACTTCACGCCGCGCCCGGTGAGCCACGCACCGAACTCGGCGTCCGTCAGCGGCAGCGGCGGCAGGTGAATCTCGTCGCCGTAGCTGACGATCTTCACGTCGGTCAGGCCGCCCTTCCGCGCCGCCTCCTGCTTCTGGAGCGCCTCGACCTTCGGGTCGCCCCAGTGGGCGACGAGCGCCCGCGGCTGGCCGCCGTGGTTCACGGCCGTGTTGTCGCCGAGCGCGACGGCCAGTTGCTTCGCCTCGGGGAAGGCGCCGAGGGCGCCGCTGAAGCCGAGCAGGTTGTACACCAGGAACCGCTTCGGCACCGAGCCGCGCTTCGGGAACTTCGCCACCTCGACGTTGAGCCAGTCGAGTACTTCCTTCTGCGTGCGGATCGCGGCCGGCCAGTAGCGCTCGGCGCGGATGCGCGTCAGCTCCGCATTGGGGTTTACGACGCCGGGCATGTCGAAGCACGCCGGCGACAGGTTCGCGGCCGGTCCCTTCACCGTGATGTCCTTCACCGTCCGAAGCTTGCCGCCGTCAGGGACCGCGAACTCGACGCGGAGATAAACCTCGCCCGGCCCCTTGCCCAGAGACTTCGCCTGCGGGAACCACTGCGAGTCGTTTAGCGCGTCGAGGCAGTGGCCGAGCGGCACCCAGCCGGACCGCTCGCCGGGCTTCAGGTACTCGGCGTCGGGGATGGTCAGCTTTGGGGTCTTGGCGTCACCGGCGAACTTCGCGTAGTCCAGCAGCGGGGCCAGTTCCGATGCCTTCACCGCGGCCGAGCGCGGGCCGTGGATCGCGTACTTCGTCGGCGTGGTGACGCGGCCCGACTTGAGGACGTGCGTCGTCGGCCAGTCGCGGACGTGGACGTAGTACGGCGAGTGCTGCCCCTGGTCGAACGGCGCCACCACCGGCACCACCGGCGCCGCCGCGTCCGCGGGGTTGGTGAAGCGCACGAACACGTCGCCGTCCTGGACGAGCCAGCCGTCGGATTCGAGGTAGCGCGCCTTCTTCTGCGCCTCCATGCCGGCGCGGTCGTTGGTCAGGCACAGCACGTCGACGTGCCGCTTCGCTGCGTTCGCCCGCGGCTTGCCGTTCTCGGTCTGCTCCGCGGCGATGAGCCGCAGCGTCGCCGGGCCGGCGTCGAGCTTCACGGCGCCGGGGTGCTGCCAGACGATGTTGTCGGTGCCGCTCCAGCCGTAGCGCTCGAACGGCACGCGCTTGTGGTCGTTGAACGCCCAGATTCGTGGGTCGGTGAGTCGGCCGCACGGGAACCGGCCGACCACCTTCCCGGCCTGCTCCACCTCAACGGTAAACTCGACGCTGAAGTCCAGCGGCTGCTCGTACCGCGCCAGCACCTCGAAGCTGTCGGCGTAGGGGACGGTGACGACCTGTTCGGCGACGGCGGTGGTGCCGCCGGGCAGCTGCTCGGGCGCGCCGAGGCACGCCATCCGCGACAGGAAGGTGACGGCGAACGTGCCGGCGTAGTAGTTCTCGCGGTACGGCACGACCTTCCACCCGGACGACTTCGGCGTGAAGTCTTCGGCCTCGGCGACGAGGCGGACGGGCGTGCGGTCCTGCGCCGCGGCGGGGGCGGCGAGCGCGGCGACGGCGAGGAGAGCGAGGCGCTTCATGGCGGGCGTCCGGGCGGGGCGCGGGTGGGGTGGCATCGTAACCCGCGCGGCGGGTGCGGGCCAGAACCAATTTCGGCGCCGGTGTTGAAGCCCCGAAGGGGCGGCAGCCTACGCCCCCAGGGCTCAAGACCGGCGCCGACATCCAGATGTGGGACGCCGCGTGGGACGGGAAGGGGTGGAAGGTCGGCGGCGTGGCGCTGGACCGGGCGAAGACGTACAGGCTGGTGATGAACGACTGCGTGCTCTGCGGCAACCAGCGGCTCGAAAAGACCGGCGAGGTGGTGTTCCGCGACGCGCTGACGACGCTGGCGAACCCCCCGCGCCCGGTCCCGTAGCGAGGCCGGGGGCGGTCGGCCGCCCCGAGCCGTTAGGGCTCCTCACCGAGGTGGACCAGCAGGTCGTCGAACTCGCCGTCGTACACCGTGAAGTCGTACCGGGCCAGCACGCACTCGAAGTGCGTCTCCTGGAACGTGAACACGCAGTGGTGCAGCGCCGCCCCCTTCGCCAGCTCCGGCTGGTCCTCGACCACGTCCCGCACCCACGACGAGTTGTTCACCTCGTAGGTGCCGGCCGCGTCCAGGTCCGACGGGTCGGCCGCCCACCCGCACACGTCCTGGTCGCCGTCCACCCGAATCCGCCGCGCCGCGCACTCCGTCAGCCGGACGACCGCGATGCCGGTGCCGACCGAGCGGCCGCGGCGGTCCGTGCGGTGCGCGTCGAACAGCAGGTAGTCGGCGTCCTCGGCCTGGTAGAGGAGCGGGCCGACGACGTGGTCGGCGATCCGCACGTCGCCGACGCGGAACGGCCGCACCACGTCCGACTTGCGGTCGTCGGCGCGGGCGGGCGCGGCCAGCGCGCCGCCGGCCGCGGCCGTGGCGAACAGCCGCTTCAGGAACCCGCGGCGCGAGTCGGTGTCGGTCGGGGGCGTGTTTACGCGGGGCACCCGGCGGGGGATATGGCCGGCGCCCGTCCGACGGGTCGGACGTTCGGCGAATCGGCCAATTAACCCATCATTACCGCTGCCGCGCCGGTGTGTCAACGGCCGGCGGCCCGGGTCCGCGGGCGGGCGCGGGCGCCCGGGTGGGGTCGTAACGACGGTCGGCCGTCACCGCTTCCCCCCGCCGACGCGCTCGGTGCGGCGGACGAGTTTCACCTCGCTGTCCACCTTCACCGACACGCCGTTCTCCGCCCCCTCCACGGAAATCTTCATCGTCATCGTCGAGCTCACCTCCGGGCTGGTGCCGTCCATCGCGCCGGTCCCCTTCATAGTCAGCTTCCAGTTGCTGCCGGGGTTCAGCTTCAGCGGCAGGCCGCCGCGCAGCTCCGACACCGGCAGGTCGGCCGTCACCTCCACGTCGCCGAACGTGGTCGCGCCCTTCTTCGCCGTCGCGAGGAGTTTGCCCGTCACCTTGGCCCCCTTCGTGGCGACCACGAGCGGGTTGTCCGGCGTGTTCGACTCCTTGAGAAACAGCTCGGTCAGGTCCCACGACTCGCCGGGCTTGATGGCCGTCTTGGGGAACATCTTGTCGTCGCCGAACCCGCCCTTCTTGGTGAACTCGCCCTCCAGCTCCTTCGCCGCGGCCGCGTCCACGGGCGCGCCGCCGGTCGTGAACGTGTACCCGTCGCCGCTCCGCTCGATGGTCACCGTCTTGCCGTCGAGCGCCAGTTTGGTCTCGACCCCGTCGCGCACCTCGACAGCCTTCTCGTAGGTCCGCCGCCGCTTCGCCGGCTTGGTGGCGTCCGGGCCGACTTCGACCACCTCGGTGACGTACACCAGGGTCTTCTTCTTCTTCTCGTTCTTCTTCTGCTCCTTCCCCGCTGCCACGACCGTGGTGTCGGTGGCGGAGTCGTCGGTCGACACCGTCCGCGTCTTGTCCCCGACCGAGTAGGGGTAGCTCTTGAACGTCACCGCCTCCTGGCCGGCCGCGCCGCCGACCAGCACCACCAGCCCCACCACCCCGAAAAGCCCGCGCATGTTCGCACCTCTGGGAAAGAGGAACCGTTCCGCCCCGCCAGCATATCCGGGTCCGCCACCGTTGCCACGGGCCGGCCGCGGCCGGACAATGCCGGCACCCTCACCCCTCGGAGTCGGTCATGAAGTACGGGATGAACCTGCTGCTGTGGTCCGGGAGCATCGGGCCGGAGCACTACCCGCTCCTCGCCGACCTGAAGGCGGCCGGGTTCGACGGGGTGGAGATTCCCGTGTTCGGCGGCACCGCGGCCGACTACAAGCCGCTCCGCGCCGAGCTCGACAAGACCGGCCTGAAGTGTACGACGGTGACCATCCTGACGGCCGAGACGAACGCCATCAGCCCGGACGCGGGGGTGCGGCAGAAGGCGAGCGAGTGGCTCAAGACGGTGGTGGAGATCAACCACGCGCTCGGGGCCGAGACGGTGGTGGGGCCGTACCACTCCGCGCTCGGCGTGTTCAGCGGCAGCGGCCCGACCGGCGACGAGAAGAAGCGCGCCGCCGACGTGCTGCGCGGCACCGCCGAGCTGGCGAAGCAGGCGAACCTGATGCTGGGGATCGAGTACCTGAACCGCTTCGAGTGCTACCTCCTGAACACGGCGCGGGCGGCGGTGGAGCTGGTGAAGGCGGTGGACCACCCGAACTTCCGCACCATGTTCGACACCTTCCACGCGCACATCGAGGAGAAGGAGCAGGCGAGCGCGATCCGCACGGTGGCGCCGGTGCTGGCGCACGTCCACGTCAGCGAGAACGACCGCGGCACGCCGGGGACGGGGCAGGTGGACTGGGCGGGGGCGTTCAAGGCGCTGGCGGAGGTGGGGTACGACGGGTGGATGGTGATCGAGGCGTTCGGCCGGGCGCTGCCGGACCTGGCGGCGGCGACGCGGGTGTGGCGCGACCTGTTCCCGAGCCCGGAGCACGTGTACAAGAACGGCCTGGCGTTCATGAAGGCCCAGGTCGCGGTGGCGAAGAAGTAACCCCGGCGAAGGGCAGCGGCGCCATGCCTCTGAAACTTCCCGACGGTGCCGAGGCCCGGTTCGAGGTGATTCGTACCGGGCCGTTCGGCGAGACGTTCACCATGCACCTGTGGGGTGCAGGCCGACGTGGGTGGTATCACGCGATCATCCGTGAACCCGTACTCGCTGCGGACACCGGTCAGTTGCCACTCGGAAAGGGAGAGTGGCGGACGTTCTTGAACCTCATCAAGCAGGCACGGTTCTGGGAGCTTCCCGAGGTATGGCCGCACCCCGTACCCGATAATGTCACGGTTGAGGACGGGGACCATCTACACGTGTTGGGCCGCGACCGCGAGCGCTTCCACCACGTTCAACGGTTTGTTTGGCGCGAGCCGGGCCTGGATCAACTCTGGATGTTTTGCATCCGCCGCTCGGGGTTCTACGAGCGGCGATCCGACCGATCGGGTTGGTTCCTGCGAACCCCAGACGGGTCATCTCCGGCGCCGGGTGATTCACCGGCCGGGTAGTCGGAAATCTTGACAAAGCCGGCGTAGTTCGGGTCGTTCATCCACTCCGGGTCGGTCGGCGGCGGGTCGACCGGTCGCTCGAACTGCCCGACCCACGCGCCGGCCGTTTCGAGGACACCGGCCTCCCATTCGGCTGGACCCTCGGCGACGGGCGAGATGGTGTCTTCGACCGTGACGCGCACGTTCCGGCCCGCGGCGCCCGGGATTTCCAGCCGCAGCACGCCGTCGGCGTCCACCTTGTGCTCGACCACGATCGGGGTCATGTCGGACCTCCTTCACAACTCCGACGTTACTGCCAGTCTTCGACTTTCAACCCTGGTACGCGGCCGAACTCGGCCGTGTTGTGGGTGACGACGGTCAGCCCGTGCAGCCGGGCGACGGCTGCGATCATCAGGTCGTTGTGGCCGATGAGTCGGCCGGCCGTAGCCAGGTGTGCGCGGATGTGCCCGTATTGCTCTGCCTCGGGATCCCCGTAAGGGAGCGAATCGAACTTGCCACGGAATAGGGCGAGCCGCGCCGCGTGCTTCGGCCGGTGTACTACGGGCGTGCGTTCCAACCCGTCCACCAACTCACCGACCACGACGGAACACAGCCGGATATCGCCCGGCGGAGTCGCGTTGATGCGGGCGATGAGCTTCGGCTGGTTGTCCCGGAGCCACCCGATACAGGCGTTCGAGTCGAGCAGGTATTTCATTCCGGGGTAGCCCGAGCCGGCGACGGCTCGTCTTCATCCGCCAGTCGGAAGTCGTCCCCCAAACTCCCTGCCATCTCCCCAACGAAGCGGTGCCACTCCTCCTGCGACATCGGCCGGGGGAGCAGGCGAACGGTGACCACGACCTTGCGGCCGGCCTCGGTCGCGCCGAGCGGCAGGTCGAGGTGCAACACGCCGTCGGCGTCCAACACGTGTTCGGATTCGATCCGCTTCATCTCCGGCCTCCTCGGGGCAATACGCACCATCATACCACCCCGGACGGACACGAGGAACCGCGAGGAGTTTGGCCCAAAGTAGTAGGCACACTCCGTGTGCCGTCGCGACAGGGAAGCGACGGCACACGGAGTGTGCCTACTACTTTAACAGACCCTCGGTTCACCCCGTCGTGAACGTCAGCGCGTCGCTGCCGGCGTCGTAGTCGGCGGTCACGGTGGCGCCGTCGGGGATGTCGCCGCGCAGCAGCCGCTTCGCCAGCGGCGTCTCCACCTCCTTCTGGATCGTCCTCTTCAGCGGGCGGGCGCCGTAGGCCGGGTCGTAGCCCACCCGCACCAGGTGCGCCTTCGCCGCCTCCGTCAGCGTTAGCGTCACCTTGCGGTCGGTCAGGCGTTCGCGGAGGCGGCCGAGCTGAATCTCGACGATCCGCTTCAGGTGCTCCTCGGTCAGCGCGTGGAACACGATGATGTCG
>Ga0209181_10007080_pt1 | contig 15494 bp, 13 predicted proteins | sample MAT05_FD_187208 | JGI IMG/M metagenome (GOLD analysis project Ga0209181, IMG submission 187208) | Freshwater microbial communities from Lake Fryxell liftoff mats and glacier meltwater in Antarctica - MAT-05 (SPAdes) (version 2) | ecosystem: Environmental > Aquatic > Freshwater > Ice > Liftoff... | reverse complement strand
CCATCGCCAACCGCGACTTCTCCCCACCAGACAATGCCCGTATCTTCTTGTCCGCCTCTTCACCCGAAAACTGGAATGCTCCAGCAAGCGTCCGCAACGAACCGATCGCATCCTTCGGAAAATCGTTCTGCAACTGCTCGGTCACTGTTAGATCCGGATTTAGAATATCGAGTGCCTGCTGCGCAAAGTAGCCCATCGTCAGGCTCGCTCCCAGCTTTACAATCCCTTTGTCCGGCTCACTGGCCCCCGCAATCATCTTCAGCAGCGTGCTCTTGCCGGCCCCATTGCGGCCCATTACTGCCCAGCGCTCTCCACGGCGAATCGTAAAGTTAAAGCCGTTGTAGATTACCCGCTGGCCATAGGCCTTATGCAGATCTTCCATCACCGCGACCAGGTCGCCAGACCGGGGCGGCACCCTAAAATCAAACTTCACCACTTGCCGCTTCTTCGGCAATTCAATCTTCTCGATCTTGTCGAGGGCCTTGATCCGGCTCTGCACCTGCGCCGCCTTCGCCGCATGGGTCTTGAACCGTTCGATGAACCGTTGTTCCTTGGCCAGCATCGCCTGTTGACGCCCAAAGGCCGCTTGCTGATTGGTCTCGCGAATCGCCCTCTCCCGCTCGTAGAAATCGTAGTTCCCTGAGTAGGTGATCACTTCGCCTTCATCGATTTCGAGGATCTTGCTCACGATCCGGTTCATAAACTCGCGGTCGTGCGAGGTCATCAGCAGCGACCCCTTGTACTCCTTCAAAAACTGCTCTAGCCAAACGATCGACTCGATGTCCAGATGGTTCGTCGGTTCGTCCATCAGCAAGACATCGGGCCGCCCAAGCAGCACCCGCGCCAGCGCCACGCGCATCTTCCAGCCACCTGACAACGCGCCCACATCACCGTCGATCTGATCTTCGACAAAGCCCAGGCCAGCAAGCACCTCACGCGCCTGCGCCTCCAGCGTATATCCGCCAAGATGCTCGTACTCTTCCTGTACTTCGCCAAAGCGGTCCAGGATCTTATCCATCTGAGCGGCCTTTTCGGGGTCTTCCATCGCGTTTTGAAGATCCACCAATTCGTGGTGCAAATCCCCAACTCGCCCACTCCCCGCGATCGCCTCGTCCAACACAGGCCGCCCCGTCATCTCGCCTACATCCTGACGAAAGTACCCGATCGTTAGCCTCTTCGGAACTGAGATGTCGCCGTCGTCAGCGGTTTCCTCGTTCGTGATCATCCGAAAGAGAGTCGTCTTGCCTGCCCCGTTAGGGCCAACCAGCCCAACCTTCTCTCCAGGGTTCAACTGAAACGAAGCCTCAACGAAAATCAACTGCTTGCCGTACTGTTTTTGAATATTAGAAAAGGAAATCATCCGCCTTCCTAAGCTAGCATCCCAACCTGGCCAGCTTCGCTCTCACGATCCATTGACAGTAAGACAAAATCCCGGCTCCCGTGCAATCGCCTAAGCATTCCTTGCTGGAATCTTGTGCGGAACCGCCGGTTGAGATTCTTCAAATTCATTGATGGCTTCTTTTGTGAGACGGAATCCATCCTCGTGGTAATCCTCGTCGGCATTCACATCCCATAGATTGAATTCGCCCAGCTTCATGATGTTCCGCGCAGCCAGGATCCCGGTAAGCATTGAGTGGTCCTGGTTGTTGTACCGATGCATCCCGTTGCGGCCCACGCACTGCAGGTTTGGTACTTCTTCAGAAAGGAAGCGCCTGACCGCTCTCACAGCCTCTGCATAGGCATCGTCATAAACCGGATAAGCCTTCTTCTCACGAATCACGGTGCCGTCAAGCACTTCGTTAGCCTTCGCCAGCCCAAGGATTTGAAGCTCCTTGCCCGCCATCGTCAGCAACTCCGCATTGCTGGCAGTCCAGAGATCGTCCCCTTCAAAAACGAAGTACTCCAGGCCAAGGCAGGTTAGATCCGGGTCGGGCACCATATCCGGGCTCCAGTTCTTGAAGTTCTGGATTCTTCCCACCCGAACCTCTTCATCATGGACATAGATCCAGTTGTCCGGGAAAGGATTCTCCATCTTCAAAATCACAGCCACGGTGATGAAATCCCGATACCGCAATTTCTCAACGGCATCCAGATAATCCGGGCCTTTCGGTTCCAGGCTCCGCACCAGCGTACGCATAGGCATCGTCGTGATAAATTGCTCCGCAGTCCAGGTCTTACCCCCAGACACAACACCTTCCACGCCACTGCGGCTCCACAGAATCTTCTCGACCTTATGCCCGTAATGAACGTTTCCAACCAACTCAGCTGTCTTCTCCCACATCATCCCAGGGCCAAGCCTTGGGTAAAGGAATTCATCGATCAGCGTTTTTAGCTGTGGCCCGGCGAAGCCCGGAATAAACTTCGCTAAGGTCGTCTTGATCAGCGAAATGATGGAGAGCCCGCGAATCCGCTGCGCAGCCCATTCAGCCGCAATCTCAGAGCACGGCATCCCCCAAACCTTCTCTGTATAGGTCTTGAAAAATCGCTGGTATAGCCGAACCCCGAATCGGTTGATCAGCCACGATTCGAGGTCTTTTTCCTCGGCAATCGGCATGCACGCCGCCTTCACATAACTCAGCATGCTCAAAAATGATTCCCAGATTCCCAGCTTCAGAACTGTCTCAAGCGGCTCCAGCGGATAGCTGTAGTATTGGCCATGATAAAAAACTCTTGATAATCGCGGCCGCAACAAAAGGTCGTCCCCGAGGATCTCCCGCCACATCCTCTCGACTACCGCTACTTTGGTAAAAAAACGATGTCCCCCGATATCGAACAGAAAGCCTTTATAGCTCTCCGTACGTGACAAGCCCCCAGCCTGAAACCCCTGTTCCAGCACTGTCGCCGAGCAACCGTGTCTATGAAATTCATAGGCTGCCGACAAGCCTGCCGGGCCCGCACCAATGACCAGAGTCCGGGGTGCTTCAACTTCTTGCAACTGCAACTAGAATCCCTCAATTCTTAGTCTGATGAACAGAGAACAACATTCCGGGCGACTCCAAAAGGGGTCTGTTTGGGAACTTTCGATTCTGTTCAAGATCTTTAACATGTTACCTGCTTTTTGCCTCCAGCGCTCCATCAGTGTTGAACCCAACTCCTCGCCCTGAGTTATCCTGCAATCAATTTGTTTCCAGTATTAATTTTGGGTGCAGGCTACACCGGCTCCCGCGTTGCTCGCATCCTTTCAGCCCAAGGACGCGAAGTATTTACTCTACGCAGCGCCGATATTGACTTCACCGATCCCGGCTCCACCTCACAACTCCTCCCCCGGGTTGCGGCAAACTGCCTCGTTCTCCACTCGATCCCCTCTCTCCCCAATAACTCCGACGCCCGTATTCTCGACGCACTCGGCAAAGCAAGCCGCCTCGTCTACCTCTCCACCACCGGTGTCTACGGCGCAGTCGAACAGGTCGACGAACACACCCCCATCGCCCCCCGTAATCCGCGTGAACAAGCACGCGCTGACACAGAAGCCGCCGTCGCCGCTGGCCCTTGGCAAGCTCTGATCCTGCGCCCTGCCGCCATCTACGGCCCAGATCGCGGCGTCCATGTTTCGATGGCCCAAGGCACCTACACGTTAAACGGCGATGGCAGCAACTTTATCAGTCGCATCCACGTCGACGACCTCGCCAGCCTCGCCGCCGCCGCCCTCCTCTCTGATCTCACCGGTGCCTATCCGGTCGCCGACGAATACCCCTGTACCTCACGTGAAATTGCCGATTATTGCTCTCGGCGTTTCCACCTCCCGCCACCGGTCAGCGCCCCCCAATCCGAAGTCCCAGTTTCCCGCCGCAACAACCGCCGCGTCGATGGTCGCGCCATCTTCAGACTTCTCGGTATCCCGCTCCTCTACCCGTCTTACAGAGAGGGCCTCGAAACAATTTAGGATTCATGGATAATCGTTACGATGAGGCCCCTCTAGCTTGGCAAGAATGAAAGACGTCGCCGTGCGCAGCGGCGTCTCCGAATCTACCGTTTCCCACGTTCTGAACAACACCAAGTTCGTCTCGCCCGGAGTTCGCGAGCGCGTCCTCGCCGCCATGAGTGAGCTGAAATTCCACGGCAACGCCCATGCCCGACGCCTTGCTCGTGGCCACAGTGACTTTCTCGGCCTCATCATCTCTGATATCGAAAACCCCTTCCTCCCCGGCCTCGTCAAAGCCTTCGACCTCGCCGCCTTCGAAAGCGGCTTCGACGTCCTCCTCTCCACCACCAACTACGACAACGTCCGCACCGAGCGCTCCTTCCGCAAGATGATCGAAAACAAGACTCCCGGTGTCGCTGTCATGACGTCCCGCATCGATCCTGCCCTCGGCGAAACCCTCGAAGCTAGTGGCATCGCCAGCGTCTTTCTCGACTGCGGCAGCACTGGCCCTCTTCGCAGCAATATCCGTCTCGACTACGCCAAAGGCACCCACGAGGCCGTCAACTTCCTTTACAGTCTCGGCCACCGCCAATTCGCCTTCATCGCCGGCCCCCAGAATCGCCCCTCCCATGCTGCTTACCGCGATGCCCTGATCGAGGCGCTCCACCTGCTCGATCTCAAACCACGGCTCCTCGATGGTGACAACGACATGGCCAGCGGCGAAAGCGCCGTTCAGCGCCTCATGACCGAACGCCCCTTACCCACCGCAATCGTATGTAGCAACGATCTCACTGCCATTGGTGCCATCAAGGCCCTACTCGAGGCTGGCATCGGTGTCCCTCAGGACATCTCGGTTGTTGGCGCTGACGACATCCCCTTCGCCGCCATGTGCCACCCACCTCTCACTACAGTCCAAATTCCACGTGAGCGCCTCGGTATCCTCGCTTGCGGCATCCTCCAGCAAATGCTCAAAGACAAACTCCCCGGCACCGAGTCTGTACTCGATACTACTCTGATCGTTCGCCAGTCAACCGGACCGGTGCGCCCCGCTTGATCAACCAAAGATAGTAAAGCCCACCAGCGGCCAACCAACCTGCGCCTATCAGCTTCGCCGGCGTTCGCAAGCTCCACCAGATGTACAGGCAAACCACAAAGCCCACCAGCGGCGGCACCAGATTCACCAAAATACTCTTGAGCCCCCGGTCTTCCGCCCGCAGATAAAACCGCGTAAGCGCCGAAAGATTAACGCCCATAAATGCCACAAAGGCCCCAAAGTTAAGCAACTCCGCACCGCTCTGATAGCTCATCGTCAACGCCCCCAGGGCGATCACCGAGCCTGTCAGATAGAGGTTGTATTTCGGCGTATTTTGCACCGGGTCGAGATAACCGAAGAACCTGCGTGGCAACACCCCGTCACGGCCCATCGCATAGAGCAACCTCACCGAACCAAGCTGCGCCCCAAGGCTCGATCCCATCGTCGCCACAAGCAACGTGAAGTTCATCACATGAAACATCCACGGGCCCCCGGCCCGTCCAGCCGCCGAAACAAAGGCCGTGTCCTGATCCGGAAAGCTCTTGAAATCCGGCCAGATCATCTGCCCAGCGTACACCTCAAGACAACCCAGCACGCCGGTAATCAAACAAAGCAAAACCGTTGCCAGCGGAATATTGCGGCGTGGGTTTTCTACCTCTTCGGCCATCGTGCTGATGCTGTCAAAGCCCATATAGGTGAGCACCGCAATGGACGTGCCCGTGCTTACCAGCGCCCACGAAAACGTCGCCGGGTCATAGAACGGCTGCGTCGAAAATAGCCCGGCCAAGCCGGCCTCCCGCATCAAATACCCAGCGGCGCAAATGAAGAACGCAACAAGCACCACTGTCATCCCCATCGTTAGCCAAAGGTTCAATCGGGTCGACGTCTTCAGCCCCCGCAAGTTCAGCCACGTGAAGAACACCGCAAAAAAGATCACCCACACAGGGAAGGGAACCGGTGCCAGATTCATCGCCGCCTTCGCACACCAAATAGTGCCGATCACCGGGTTCAATAGATAGTCGAGACCAATGCTCCAGCCTGTCAAGAAGCCGAGATGTGGATTCAGTTCGCGGCTCACATATGCGTAAGCCGAGCCTGCATTCGGATAAGCGTTCGACATCCGCCCATAGCTGATTGCCGTCAGCACCATGGCAAACATACCGATCAGAATCGCCGTTGCAACATGCCCCTGCGCCACCGTCGCCACTACGCCAAACGAACCCAAAGGCGCCGTTGGCTGGATCACAATGATGCCGTAGAGCAATAGATCGCGAAGTGTCAGTACTCGCTTTAGTCCCGGCTTCATTTCGCAGGCTCAAGCCGTAGCGTCTGCACCTGGTGCTGTTTCGCCTTTACGCTCAACCTGCCACTGGCTGGCGCAAGCTTGCTCAAATCACGCTCGGTATGAGTAGTGGTCCAACCCTTGGCTATGCCTGCCTTCAAGCCCACCGTGTAATCCTCTGCCACACCAGACAAATTCCAGAAACGCGCAATCAAACCCTTCTCCTGCCCATCCTCGGCCTGCTTCAAACTCCATAGCAGCACCTTCGGGTTCGACACACTCAGCATCGAATCACTGTTGGCCGGAAAAGCAGTGCCACTGCGTAGCCAACCAGTAACGGGCGGGTTCTGATGCTCAAGAGAAAACCGCATCGACTCCACCGCTTCAAACTTCTCATGCGACGTAAGGGCAAACCGCTGCAGGAAGTGCTTGTCGCCGCCCTGCTTTGCTACTCCCGCTCGTGGCGCATCAATCTGCCCTCCAGCCAGCACTTGAATACTCGGTGTCGTCGTATCGAGGAATGCCTTGGTCCCCATCATCTGGCTATCTCCCAACTTCATAAAAGCGAGATCCCAATTCGATAACGTCACCCCATGTCCATCAGGAGCATTCACCGCCGCAAAGTGATTCAGCGTCAAATAGTCAAGACGCGACATCGTTGGCGAATAGTGACCCCCATCGGCCAACAACTTCGCTCGAATCACCGCACCCACTTCCTCATGCCAGATATCGGGTGACGGGATATTGAAGGCAAATCCCCAATGATGCGTGCTGTCGAAATTCTCGGTAATATCATTGCGAATTTCTACGCGCTTCGAATCCCGGTAAAGCGTGATGCGGCTCTCATGCATCAGGGGGCTCTCCCCGCGCGCACGCAATGTCACCGATACTGGCCCGGAATTCAATACTTCCAACTGCCCCGGATCCATTCCCAGATCATTCATCGTCGAGCGCCCATTCTCAAGCTTCCCGCTCAAATCGCGATTGCCATGTGCCTTGTCGATCCATCCCGAGATAGCCCCGCGATCCTCCACCTGTACCTTGTACACCGAATTCTCCAGGTACTTCCCACGTGCGGCCTCACTCACCGTGGCCGCATCGGCAAACTTCTTGCCCGCCCCATTGCGCAGCTCATAAACTTTATAGCCCACCGGAGGCAGGTCCCGTGCCTGAATCCTCACAAATGGCGTCAGCCGCAAATCCTTCTCGCCAGGCAACGCTACGATCTGCGAAGGCACTTCCTCGCCCGTCGACAAGTCCACCACATGCACCTGCCCCTTCCCATCAAAGGCCACATCCGCCGCATCCGTCCGCTTCCACCCCAGAGGGTTGAACACATAGAATCGACGATTCGCCGACCCCTGGGCCTCAATCATCCCGCCCAGTGCATAAGCCGCATCGGCCTCAAGCGAATTTACATAACCCTCAAAGCTGGATGTCAAACGGCGCCCCCACTGGTTGCGATCCTCTCGCGTCACATCGGGCGAGTCCGCTGTCCAGTTATGCTCCCAATACAATCCCAAATCCATCCATGCCCGCTCTGCCGCCTCCCGGCGCGACTTCATAAACTCAGGGAATTTCTGCGATACATATGCCACTAATGCCTCTGCCCCACGCAGCTTCTCCACCGCCCGGCGCATTCGCGAAGACACCTCGGTTAGCGAAGCGGTATAGAGGTCCCACTCATTACCAAAGCTCGCGTTGTACTCGGGCAATGTCTTCCCGTGCTGCTTCTCAAACTCCTCAAAGAAGTCCACCATATTCGACACAATCACCTTGCGATCGGCATTTGTATTCTTTTTCGCTGCCACAATAAATTCATCCGACGTCGTCTTCAGGTCATCCCAACCCTTGCCAAAAATCCCCACCTCCGCGTAAGGATAAATCGCAGTAAAGCGAGGGTCGCTTGTCACAAACTCGATCTCGCGATCCGGTGTCCGCCCTTCGGCATAACCACCCATCGCCTGATTGCCCGAGCCCGCGATGTTCATGCTATTCCACTTCATCAGGATCTTGCTGTCATCCAAACCCTTCCACCAATAGATCTCGTGCGGTCTCCGTCCCGCCTTGTCCAGCTTGGTAAGACACCCACAAATCCCCTTCCACGAATACTTCGCCCCACTCCCCGCCCAAAGCGCTCCCAGCCCAAACGGCAGCGTCTGGTTCTCCATCGCAATCGCCAGCGGAATCTCAATCTTGTGCTTACGCTCCAGCGCCCCGGCATAATACATCCCCCGCAATGTCGCCTCCATCGGTGTCCCGCCAAAGGTGGGATCAATCGCATTCAGCGGCAAGCTGATATGCCCGCTCCGGATCGCTGCAATCAGCCGGGCAAAGTGCTCCGGGCTCTTGTTCCGCTCATACAGCCAAACCCAAAAGCTCCCCCCGATATGAAACCGGCTCTGAAACTCCGGCGCATTGCCCTTCGTTTTCCCGGCGAGATCCACATAGTAGTCGATCATGTCCAGAAAGGCCTGCCGGTAAGTCTCTTCATCGGCCGTCCACACGTAGTCGGTATGGTCATCCATCGCCAGATAGATCTTCTTCTGTCCCAACAAGAAAAGCGAACAAAGAATTAGCAATGCCAATGAGCGCAACATATTTAGGTTGAAGAATAATGGATCTAATTCCTCCAGTCAAGCGCTTGCCTGATTCTTCTGTCTAACCTAAACTGATTCTGGTGGACCTATTCACAGATACTTACGGTGCCGTCGACATTGGAGGCACCAAAATCGCCGTTGGCCTCGTCACCGCAACCGGCCAACTTCTAGAACGCGAAGAATTTCCCACCAACCCTGAGGCTGGTCCCCTCGACGCAATCAACCGGATCACATCCATTCTCAAGACGACGGGCGCAAAAATAGGAGCCATCGGCATCGGTTGCACAGGCCCAGTGGACCCGCTCTCGGGCACTATCGGCGACGTCGCCCTCCTCCCCGGCTGGCAAGGCTTCCCCTTGACGAGCGCTCTTCAAGAAGCCTTTAATCTTCCGGTAGCCCTGGAAAACGATTGCGACGCCGCAGCGCTGGCCGAGGCTACGTGGGGTAGCGGCAATGATCTTAGCCGCTTCCTCTTCGTTTCCCTCAGTACCGGCATCGGCGCAGGCCTTATACTCGACGGGAAAATTTATCGCGGGGCAAACGGCACCCACCCTGAGCCAGGCCACATGACGATTGACCCTACCGGTCCCAATTGCTACTGCGGTGCGCAAGGCTGTTGGGAAACACTCGCCAGCGGCACGGCTCTTGCCAAATGGCACAACCAACAAACAGAGGGAAGCCACCAACTCAGCGCCCACCAGATCTTCGCACTGGCCCGCACTGGCGACCCTGTGGCACTCCAGACCCTGTATCGTTTCACCCACTACCTCGGCATAGGCCTCGCCAACCTCACAACGCTCTACGCGCCAAATCGAATTGCCCTTGGCGGCGGCTTGATGGCGAGTCAGGATCTCTTTCTCGCCAAAGCCCAAACCCAGGCGTTCGCGCGCACCGGCCTTATTCCTGCAAATACGGTCACAATCGTTTCGGCCGCCTTTGGGTCCAACGCTGGCTTGCTCGGTGCGGGAGCCGTCGCCCAACTCCATGTTGAATTAGGAAAACTCTACTGATGCCAACCATCCCCAGCGTGATAGAAGGTGCCTACCTTCGAGACATTCTCGAACAACCGGCAGCGATGCGGCGCACCGCTCAGGCTCTGGCTGCCGCCCCCTTTCTCACCGCAGACGTCCTTTCTCTTTGCTCAAAACACGAGATCGAACGCATTGTCCTTACAGGCATGGGAAGTTCTTTTCACGCCCTTCACCCGCTCCACATTCGCCTCACACTCGCAGGCCATTTTTCTACGATGGTCGAGACTTCAGAAGCCATCCACTACCTGCCAGACTTGTTCAGCAAGAACACTCTCACCGTCGCTGTCTCGCAGTCGGGCGAAAGCGCCGAGATCGTCCGCCTCTTGTGCGATGACTATCTCAAAGGCCCTGTAATCGGTATCACCAATACACCCAACTCTACTCTTGCCAAGTCGTCCAGCCTGACCCTGCTCACCGAAGCCGGCCCCGAGTCCACCGTCTCTTGCAAGACCTATCTTGCCAGCCTAGAGGCGCTCCACTGGCTAGGCGCGATCTTTCTCAACGAGAAACTCACTCTCACCCAAAAGCACCTTGATGGCGCTGCAACCGCAGTTGAGACCTATCTCGGCCAATTGAAGGCCCACACGGCCTCTCTACACAATGCGCTTGAAGGCATTGAGCAGATCTTCATCACCGGCCGCGGCTACAGTCTCGCCACCGCTGGTACAGGCGGTCTCATCATGAAGGAAAGCACCCGCTCCTCATCGGAAGGAATGAGTTCAGCCGCATTCCGTCACGGCCCGCTGGAGATGCTTTCCAAAAGAGTCCTCGCCTGCATCTGCCAGGGTGATCCCAAGACTGCAAGCCTCAACCAGCGTCTCCTTACCGAGGCCAGCAACGCGCAAGCGAGAGCATTCCTGATCGGCCCTTGCAGTGATCACCCTGCATTCCAGATTCCGGACACCCCGGCCCCCCTGCTGCCAATTCTCGAGATTCTCCCAGTCCAGATGCTCTCCCTGGCCTTGGCCGCAAGGTTGGGCTTTGAAGCTGGCAACTTCGCCCTCGCATCCAAGATCACCGCTACCGAATAATCGACCCTGTTTTCTCCGCTCCCAGCAATTCCCGATTCCTTAACGAGGCAGAGAAACTCCAACCCGCCACCAACCCATTCGGCTCATACCAGGTCTTCAGCTCCGTCCAATCAAACACGCCGCAATAGTCGAAAGTCACAAGATACTGTCGCTCAACTGCCTGCCACAATCGCATCTCGTCCGCGACGCGCCCATCAAAACACGGCAAGATCGACTCACCGTCCATTCATTTTGGCGCAGTCGTTAAGGCCAGCACTATCTTTGGCTTCAGGTTGCCCAATCGTTCGCGATAGCTGACTGCCGGAACCCCTCTCGCGTCTGCTTCACCCAATTGCTCAAGCATCACCTCCAGACTTTGCTCGCGGGCCTCTTCAATTAATCGTTCCAGCCCACGTGTTAGCGCCAAGTCACCAAGACCCCGCTTCAAAGGCAAAGAGCCAGGATAGCGATTCCTACGGCAACTCCCACCTCGCCGTCAGCACCGCCGACCTTCCGCCCACACTCACCCCAGGGCTCACCTGCGGCATCAACCACCCATGCTTCGGCTTCTCCATCTCGTCATATTTACTCGAAACAAACTTGCCAATCAGGTAACCAAAGCCCGCCCCTACCAACACATCCGAAACATGATGCCGCTCTGCCGCCACTCGCGCCGCACCCACCATTCCAGCCATCCCATAAGCCAGCCAAGGAACATACTTCTTGTCCCGGTACTGATGACTGATCGTCGCAGCAACTGCCCAGGAACCCATAGAATGCCCTGATACAAAACTATTATCCCCTTTCTTTACCTGATCAAAGCCTGAGAAGAAATGACCTCTTCCTGACCCCTCGAACGGCCTCTCTCGAGTCGTAGCCAATTTCAGTACATAAGTCACCACAAACGAGTGAACCGCCGCCTCACTACTGGCCAGCCCCGCCCGTCTTAACTTCATATCCTTCCCCGTCGCCCCAACTGCAAACATACCTCCGCTAATCGCCAGCAACCCATAAGAGCCGCCGACTCGCGAAAACCTCCGGCCAAAGTCTAGTTGCCCGGTCGAATTTGGCAACCCCTTCGCTATCTTCGTATCTATAGCAATCAGTCCCGCCGTCCCCGCCCCAGCCAGCAACAACCAACCAAACTGCTTCTTCTCCAGTCGCAAGGGCGAAGTCCAGATCACTTTCTCTCTGGCAAAGAAACCCTTTGCCGTTTCCCTCGCCGTCTGAGCGGAGATCTGCTGCCCCATCGAACTCAGCAACAAAATGATGAAAAAATACTTCACATCCCCACCCTATCTGCTCCCGAATAAATAAAAGATAAATTAAACATGATACCAAGATACTGCTTACGTTGTCTCCGATGGCCCGATTGCCTCCCTATCTGAACGCCCTCATAATCTCATGCCCTTCCGACGCCCTCACTTTCTTGTTGGGCGACAAGGCCCTCTTCTTCGTTCCCAATCGCAACACTCTGGGCCCCAAGCGCAACGTTGGTCTCCCCGGCGAGACTATCGAGCTCAAAGAAAAAATCCTCCGCATCAAAGGCGAGCAGATCGACCAAGTCCCGCTCGACCGCAACCCTCGACCGCGAATCCCACGGCAATTGGATCACCTATACCCCTAACCTCTCCAATCAACGTAACGCTGCCGCAATCCGGGATCATTTCCTCCTCGGCGACCACCGCGACAACAGCAACGACTCCCGCCCTTTCGGCACACTCCCTTGCGTCCTATCCACGGCAGGGTAGTCGCGCTTCTCTATACGCAACGCCCACCAAACCTGTACCCCAAGTTCTAACTCTCATTCCGGGCTAACCCTGCCAGCGTCAGCCTCCCTAACAACACACACCCAAACGTAAACACCAGCGGCACCGTGTAACTCCCGTACGCACCCCACATCAAAGACACGAGATAAGGGAACCACGTCTGCCCCACCGTATTCACGGGCATTGCCCACCCCATCACCCGTCCCACTCCACGAGCCCCAAACTGATCCGCCGCCAGCAACGGCACCATCAACGAGTCCGCACTCATCCCTAAGCCAAACACCACTGCAAACATATAGGGCATCCCCTCTCTACCCACCACAAACAACAACGGCATCGCCCCTGCCATCAACAAAAACGCCACGCCGATCACATGCCGCTTCGGGTACCGGTCTGCCGTCCAGGCAAACGCAAATCGTCCGCAAGAACCCACCGTCAGCATCAACATCAGCATCCATCCAAACACTGCATCAAGCCGCGCTTGCTCCACATACCCCGCCTCTTTCAAAATCAACTTCAAGTGCTGACTCACCCCTGCCACCCCACTAATCGCCAGCGTGCTCCCCACGATCAGCAACAAAAAGGATCGACTCCCCAACAACGCATCTCCACTCTCCACCACGACGCGTTCCGCCACAGGCACACTCGGCAATCCAAACCACGCCACCGGCGATGCCAGCATCGTCAGCAAACCGATCCCAATCAGCGCACCACGAAACCCAAACTCAGCCGTCAACGGTCGAGCCACCAGCGCGACCGACATTGCACCAAACAAACTGATCCCAAAGTAAGCGACTGCCAGCGCCGTCCCGCGATTCTGCGTAAACACCTGCGTCAGTAAGATCTGATGCGTCAGCGGCCCGGCAAAAATCCACCCTGCCATATACACAGTCCACAACCCGTAATAAGCCCACAAGCTGCCACCCATCAACCCAAATCCAGCTAGCCCCATCCCACAAACAAGAGCCCCGCCAACAATACAAGCACGCGGCGGCACCTTCTTCACAACCAGCGGACCCAGCACCAGCGTCACCAGCGTCCCAATCGGTAACCCAAGCAGCGCCTCCGGTCGGCCCCACCCAAACGATTGCTCAAAGTAATCGTAAAAGAAAGGCATCCCAAAGTAAGGAATCCCCACCACCAGCCCCAGAATCAACCCGGAACAAATCGCTGCGCCCCACATCCTGATATCCCCACTCACCCTTCTATTCTCAGGCCACTCCACCAACAACGTCCACACCTGATGGTGATACGATTCTGGCGTGATCACCGCTACCCTTGCACTTCTCGCCACCCTCGCCGTCGACCTCGAAATCAAAGACCCCAAAGCCGCCGCCAAACTCTTCCCCAAAGACGCAAAAGTCGAACGCCTCGCCACCGGCATGCAGTTCATCGAAGGCCCTATCTGGGTTGCTAAAGAGAACCGCCTTATCTTCAGCGACATCCCCGCCAGCGAACTCAAACAGTGGACGCGCGCCAAAGGCGTCGAGCCCTTCCGCAAACCCACCAACAATACCAACGGCAACACTCTTGATCGTCAGGGCAATCTCCTCAGTGCCGAGCACACCGCCCACCGTATCTCCCGCACTCTCCCCAGCGGCACCATCGAAACGGTTGTCGAACAATACGAAGGCAAAGACCTCAACTCCCCCAACGACGTTGTCGTAAGAAAAGACAATTCCATCTGGTTCACCGATCCCGATTACGGGCTTGGAACACGTAAGAAAGTGCAGGCCGGTAACTACGTCTATCGCTACGACCCTGATACCAAACAACTCACCCCGGTAGCCAAAGACTTCGACAAGCCAAACGGCCTTTGCTTCTCTAAAGACGAAAAGAAACTCTACATCGCAGATTCAGGCACCCCCCGCCACATCCGCGTCTTCACCGTCTCAGCCGACGGCAAGTCCCTCTCCGGCGGCGACGTCTTCGCCAAGATCGACAAGGGCGGCCCCGACGGCATCCGTTGCGACAAAGCCGGCAACGTCTGGTCCAGCACTGGCGACGGCGCTCAGGTCTTTGCCAAAGACGGCCACCTTATCGCCAAAATCCTTCTTCCTGAAGCCGGGGCCAACGTAGAACTTGGTAACGGCATGCTCTTCATCACTGCCCGCACATCACTCTACGCCATCCCGGTCCGCTAGCCTTCTCCAGAAACTGTTTGAACATCAGTCATCCCTGATACCCCACTCACTCTGCCTAAAGCCAGGACGAAAAATCGATTTCGACCTATAGGTGTACCTGCTGGACAAGCGAGCCTTCGGGCTAATCTCGATCACATAAATCTAGAGCCGGGCAAATTCATGCGGGTCCCCACCCTTCGCCGTAATCGTGAGTGTTCCACCGGCCCCGCTTCTAATCTGGAGCGCAGGCAGCGATGGTAAAGTTATCGTCCACGTTCCGGCTCCGCCCTGATACCGTCCCAATTCGGTCTTCAAAAAGAGCACCATTAACGCCCGGTTCCCAGCCTCAAACTTCATGGAAACCGGAATTTTCTTTCCCGCCATGAGCCGGCTCCCCGCCCACTCACCTAAAAGTGGATTCGCCGCATCCACCACCTCACCCTTGCGCGAAAAATCTTCGATCACATCCTGGCCAAAGTTGAATTGCAGGCGCCCATCAGGATGCCACCCAATCCCTACCCTCTGCCCCCCAAGCGTTAACACCTGCCCATCCAACCCATACTCGGATTCGACAATAGCTGCCGAACTGTAAGCAACGCTTCCGTTGGCCCGAAAATCATAAACTGCCCCAATACCACCCTTGGTCGTAGTAACAGACCGCCACCGGCCCACAATAGGCGCTTCCCCACGCAATAAAGCCGGCGCAGCCAGTAGCAGCAGTCTTCGTCTGTTCATGCCCGCAAATCGGTCTTTTCAGCATGAAACTTTACGAGCCTGCCCACCT
>Ga0209181_10007078_pt1 | contig 15502 bp, 4 predicted proteins | sample MAT05_FD_187208 | JGI IMG/M metagenome (GOLD analysis project Ga0209181, IMG submission 187208) | Freshwater microbial communities from Lake Fryxell liftoff mats and glacier meltwater in Antarctica - MAT-05 (SPAdes) (version 2) | ecosystem: Environmental > Aquatic > Freshwater > Ice > Liftoff... | reverse complement strand
ATTGGAGGGATACGCCTGAAATTCCCAACTCACCGCCATCTAACAAACCGTTGTTGTTCAGATCTGTGAAGACCGTGCTACCAACGCTCATTAACGGAACGAAACCAAAATCGATCGTCATGTCGCCATCATCGTCGAGGTTGGTATCTGGAAAGCCACTTGGCACGGCTGCATTATCTTGTGTACCGCCCGTACCAGTTTCTACAGCGCCAACCGGTTCTGAGTCGGGTGTCAGTACAAAATTAGGCGATTGCACTACGCCGTTGTAAGCGGTTTGGGTACCGTTGTCGTTGTTGTCGGTACCTGTATCGCCATCCGTAGGTGGCGTGCTGGATACTGCATTGAGCAAAGAACCGGTACCGGTAAAGTTGCTCGCAGGCAATACTATATAATAGGTGCCTGCCGGTAAATTATTGAAGAAATAGTCTCCGTTGGAATCTGTTACATCCGTGGCTACCAACGTATTGGTCGTAGCATTATATAATTGGATGGTCACGCCCGGAATCGGAAGTTCCGTTGCCTGGTTGAAGATACCGTCGTTGTTGTTATCAAACCACACCGTACTACCCACACTCATACAGTCGCCTTGGGCAAATACTGTAGGGCAGCATTGGCCGGTGGAACATCCACCAGGTCCGTCTGCCGTGTAAGTATAAGTACCCGGCAACGTAACCGCATAAGTGGGTCCACTACCTACGGCGACTGCATCGCGGTACCACACTACATTGGTGGTATTCGCCGGAGCCGTGAGGGTGTAAGTCTGTCCCGGGCAAATGGTCTGCGCCGTCGGGAAGGCTTGTACTGTTACCGTAAATGTAGCAGTTGTGGAACAACCCGCCAGACTTGGCGCAGTACCCGTTACGCTAATGATATGCGGGCCGACTGCCAAAGGCTGTACCACCGGATTGCCGCCTTCGGTAAAAACCAGGGTAGCGCCATCGGGGTTTTGCGCCAGATCGGTTAGGTTAACCGTAGCACCTGCACCCGCTGCGCTTTCGCAGACGGTGAGGTCGTTGGCGGTCAGTTCAGGTCTATCCACGATGGTGACGGTGAAAGTGACGGTCGTTGAGCAAGGAGGCAGACTCGTTGCGGTAGCCACTACCGTAATAGTGTGCGGACCAACCGCCAGATTCGCCGCATTGGGCGTAGCGATGGGGTTGCCGTCTTCAGAGAAAGCCAGCGTCGCCCCGTCGGGATTTTGCACTAAACTGGTCAGGTTGACCGTAACACCCCCGCTTGTTGCGTTTTCGCAGACGGTGAGGTCGCTGGCCACAATTGTTGGTAAATTGTTGCAAATCGTGAACGTAGAAGATTGAGCCGCACAGCCCGTACTCAATACTGCTGCTGTTGAAAGATCAAAAGTACTACAGGCGTTTGCACCCGTAATGGTCACACTGTTTTCGCAGGCGTCGAAGGTCATCCCGACCAAAGAAGTAGGTACCCAACTGCTGCCACAGACAACCCCGTTGCAGGCACTAAACGCCTCCCTGCCGAGGAAGAATTTTTGACCGACCGCACCACAGACATTTTTAGTGAAGGCGGGGGGCAGACTGACGCAGCATTCTGTTACAATGGCAATCGCCTTGGCTGCGTTATTAACAGGCAAATTGGGGTTAGGAGCGGCGGGCCCCAAATAAGCCATTGTAGCTGCATCGAATGCCGAAATACAGTCCGTTGCCGGGTTATCTGTAACATTGGAAACATACAGGCGGTTGGTGGTTTCTGACCAGATGATACCTGCTGTCACGCCATAAGGGCCGCCTACAACAGAATTAGGAGTTTGCGCCACATACTGGCCTAATGAATTATATTTTATAATATAATTATCGATTCCCCCTCCAAGCGAAGTCTTAACTACATATATATTACCAACATTATCACTGGTGACGCCCCAAATGTTGCCCATCGTATTCGGTAAGAAATTCTCACCGACGTTCACGGTAGCATTTGGCCCCAGAACAATGAGCGGATTAATACAAGGTCCTCCAAGCATACCGGCTTCCAGTTGTGCCCGAGTGAATACCCAAACATTCCCTCCGGGTACCCTCTGTGTAACATACACCCTTTCTGTTACGGCATTGTAAGAAAGCCCCCAGTTGGTAAAAACGCCAAATCCGCCGGGTGTCGGCAATTGATTACCATTTTGGTCATTGAGGCACATGGTACCAGTCAGTGCTCCCGTACAGGAGTTGTATGCAGCGGGGCCGCCATTTCTCGTAGTATAAATTGTATTATCAATACTAAACATATTGGTTAACACAAATTGAATATTGATGGTAGTAGGATCGATTGGTGAAATAGCGCCATCACAATTCAACTTGCGAATTTGACCAGTTGGGTAAGGATTAGAGCCTATATACAAATTTCCATTTAAATCAAATGTTAAGCCATGCGGTGAAGGAAATTGAGACACTCCCGTACCGGGGTACCAGTGCTCGTTTGGCGGGGTACCGCCGTTGGTCCCCACTACTTCTGTAAGCAGAACACCCGGTCCTACCTCAAACTTGAGTACAGCCCTAATATCAGGTTCATTGAGGTAGATGTATTCTTTGCAGTTGCAGGTTTGAGCATTGGTCTGCTTCGCCGCAAAGAGCGCCAGTGCCAAAATTCCCAGCCGAAGCACCGCCCGCCGCATCGCATCCGAATCAGGATATACCCGCTGCAATTTTTGCAACAAACCCTGCACTACAGGCCGCAAAAACAGCGCGATCCCGTATACAAGAGGTATCAAAATACTCAATACTACGAGGGGAGGAGGAATGGAAGCAGGGGGGGCGGCAGGAGCTACCCACTGCAAAAAGCCCAATAAGGAGAGGGCGATCACGGACAAAAGCGCCGAAACGGCGAGGGTGATGGTAAATGTACTTTTCATGAAATTACGGATTAAGTGTTTTTAAGTTTCGGGCTTTCAACCCCAAAACATAACTTATTGATTATCAATTTAATAAAATTGCATTTTAGTGCAAAAAATGTCTTAATGCAGCCGTGTCAGGACTAATCATCGCGTGTATGCCCCGATAATGGTCGGAGCATACACGCGATACGATTTAGTTTCCACCAGTCACCGTAGCACTGCCACAATCAGCCGGTGCGATGGTAACGGTGATTTCTCGTACGCCATGACACGTTGTGCCGTTGCTGGTCACGGCACTACGCACATAATAATTGGTAGCGGCGGTCAGCGTCACCACCGGGGATACCAGGGCATTGGTACCTGCCTGCGCATTGGCCAGGGTAGTATAATAAGTCAGTGTACCGCCGTTGGCGCTTGTCACCAGCGTGGCCAGATCAATGCTGCTACCCCCGCATACCTGCCCGTTGGTCACGGTTGGGTCAGGTCTATCCACGATGGTGACAGTGAAATTGACGGTCGTTGAGCAAAGAGGCAGACCCGTTGCGGTGGCCACCACCGTAATAGTGTGCGGACCAACCGCCAGATTCGCCGCATTGGGCGTAGCGATGGGGTTGCCGCCTTCAGAGAAAGCCAGCGTCGCCCCGTCGGGATTTTGCACTAAGTTGGTCAGGTTGACCGTAGTACCTACACCTGCCACGCTTTCGCAGACGGTGAGGTCGTTGGCAGTCAGTTCAGGTTTATCTACAATCGTAACGATGATTTCCTGAACGGGGCGGCACAATGCGCCCGGGTCGGGGTTCAAGATCGCATAAATGTAGTACACGCCAGGGGCTGTTGCTGCCCAACCTGCCGCCGCGGATGTCAGCGTAGCCGTGTAAGGCGAGGCACCACCGGTTGGGGTGACCGTTGCCAATACTGTACTGCCCGCGTAGATAGTAGCCAGTTCAAGAGCAGTCGGCGAACCGTTGACGGCAGTTTGGTCGGCAGCAAAACGCACAAATCGAATGCTGTTGGCAACATTTCGATTCGTATTGACCGTGATATTTGCACCTGCGCTTCCCTCACAGATGGTTTGGGCAACGGAAGGGTTGGTAATGGTTGGGCAGTCAAAGAAACCCATATCCAACGTATGGTTGTTTCGACCTGCCGTACCCGTGGTGAATGCAATTACCGCATTAGTAGCCACGGTACCTGCATCGGAGTCACGCAGATCCGTCAGGTTATTATTGGTGGCAATGCCACCTGAAGCGGCTGTGTTCTGACCGGTTAGCGAAAAACCGGTCAAGCCTACCTGCCCGGTTGGCACCCGAATTTCGTACGCCGTACTTGGCAATACTTTCGTGCCTACCGTCCAAGTCTCCGGAGAGGGGCTATTCGGGTTAGTGGAGTAACTAAACAAATACTGACCATTCGCATTGGTCGTTGTTTCAGCGACTTTAGTATCAACGCTGCCATTGTTGTCCGTATCTGCCCAGAGTTCTACTGTAACAGCAGAAAATGCTGATTCACCAGGATCCTGAATACCATCCTTATCTATATCATTCCAGATATAATTACCCACTTCTATGGGCTGGGCATCAAGCAGAAACTCTATATCACCAATACCACCAGCCTTGCCAGTGGTGCCTGAGGCTGGTGGGGAACCTGGATCGAAATATAACTGGAAACCTCGGTTTTTAGCACCATTGGTGCTATTAAAAACGACATAGCCAGCCGCATCAAGGTCAGTTAATGGATCGAAAGCAGAAAGTACTACTTCACGAGTACCCGGGCAGATGGCCAAGCCTCCATTACTGGTTTCGGAGTGCTGGGTACCAATTCGGTCCTGCCAAAAAAACTCACCACCACCGGGACCTTGATTTGACGCAGGGCCACCAGGGCCGTTTTGGCTCAATCCGGTTCCGCTGGATGTATAAGGGCCGGCAACACCAGCACTCTCAAGGGTATACAACCCCGTTGCCGGATCAAGGTAAGTACGCAAAATATCCCCTGCTGAAACGCCAGTTATTAAGCCGCCTATGTTATTAGGCGGTGTATTACGATGACCTAACTGATTCCCGGTGCGGTCCATAAAGCCCAACACCATAGAACCATCTTCATCAAACTCAATGTCGGCAAGAATAGGCTGTGGCCGATGCTGCCCTTGTGTAAAACTACCGAAAACACCACCGGGAAGATTGGCATTGGTGTAAGTATCTGCCCAGTTATACCATTGATTGGTACCAGCGTCCGTGCCTTCTGCAAAACCTTTAGAATATGTAAGTGGGAAAGTGATGGCCGTGGACCATCCTCCGCCGCTGCTATTGTCCAGATCATAATAGTACACGTATGCAACCAGATCAGCATTGGTATTGGTCGTAACATTTAACTCCCCTGTACAGACTACGCCAAGGTAGATATCGCCATCGTGAAACGTAAGGCCGAAAGGCCGTGCCACGCCATTGGTACAGCCAGCGTGCCCCGGGAAATCAGGAAGCACACTGGAAGAGTAGGGGGCTCCGTTATCTACATCAGCGGTAGGAATAACGTGTATCCGACGATCAAAAAGATTAACTACATAGAGGTTGGCTCCACCATCGCTCAGTTCAATATCGCCAAGACCCACTTTACCGACCAATCCAAATACCGTGGCATCTAAAGAAGCATTACCTTTTATTGAAGGCAAACCACGGGTTGCGTTATTTGGTATAGAGGCTTGACCCACATTGATCGCTAAATCGTTGACTAAATCAATATAGACTGCTCCATTGGGCAATGCCGCACTCAAATTGGTCACATAGATAGCACCGCCACTGCCCGCACTGCTTGGATTTAACCGGTCAGGACCCAAAGAAGCGTGCCGCTTTAAGGTGTTTGCAGAAAAGACCCTGTTGCTGAGAGGGTCTTTCGCAACTCCGTGCAAATAGCCCCCAACTTGGCTCGCAGTGGCCAGCCCGACCGCCGCAGGGATTGTGCCATTAGCGATATAATCCGTTTGAATTAATATCTTGTCATCGGCCAAGTTGTTGCCCGCTGCAAACGGATTGCCCGTTATCGCGCAGGTAGTAATAATCTTAATGTCGGCAATATTACCGCAATATTGACCATCTGAATTGATGGCCACATTGACATTAGTGGCTCCTGCGGTCGCAACCTGGACCGTAGTACCGCCCGCAGCACCCGGCTCCAAAAAACTCAAGTTGCCAGCTCCTACAGTGGGCCAGCTAAATTCGAGGCGGTATTGCACGCCAACGGTGAGTCCGGGCAACGTGTAAGTACCCACATTCGACAGTGCAGGGCCATTTGAGTTAGTTGTGGTAGTAGCGGTGGGCGTAGCTATTGGATCGTCATCATCATACGCATTTACAATGACCCCCCCGATACCAGCATCGTTGACATCAAGTGTACCATTAGCGTTGAAATCGCGGAATACCGTACCTGTAATCTGCGCATTCAAACTGTTAGATAAGCATCCGAATACGCAAAGCACCAAAAATGACTTTGAAAAGGCCCTTAATGCGGTATCCGAAGGATACAACCGCTGCATTTTTTGCAACAAACCCTGCACTACAGGCCGCAAAAACGGCGCGATCCCGTATACAAGAGGTATCAAAATACTCAGTACTACGAGGGGAGGAGGAATGGAAGCAGGGGGGGCGGCAGGAGCTACCCACTGCAAAAAGCCCAATAAGGCGAGGGCGATCACGGACAAAAGCGCCGAAACGGCGAGGGTGATGGTAAATGTACTTTTCATGAAATTACGGATTAAGTGTTTTTAAGTTTCGGGCTTTCAACCCCAAAACATAACTTATTGATTATCAATTTAATAAAATTGCATTTTAGTGCAAAAAATGTCTTAATGCAGCCGTGTCAGGACTAATCATCGCGTGTATGCCCCGATAATGGTCGGAGCATACACGCGATACGATTTAGTTTCCACCAGTCACCGTAGCACTGCCACAATCAGCCGGTGCGATGGTAACGGTGATTTCTCGTACGCCATGACACGTTGTGCCGTTGCTGGTCACGGCACTACGCACATAATAATTGGTAGCGGCGGTCAGCGTCACCACCGGGGATACCAGGGCATTGGTACCTGCCTGCGCATTGGCCAGGGTAGTATAATAAGTCAGTGTACCGCCGTTGGCGCTTGTCACCAGCGTGGCCAGATCAATGCTGCTACCCCCGCATACCTGCCCGTTGGTCACGGTTGGGTCAGGTCTATCCACGATGGTGACAGTGAAATTGACGGTCGTTGAGCAAAGAGGCAGACCCGTTGCGGTGGCCACCACCGTAATAGTGTGCGGACCAACCGCCAGATTCGCCGCATTGGGCGTAGCGATGGGGTTGCCGCCTTCAGAGAAAGCCAGCGTCGCCCCGTCGGGATTTTGCACTAAGTTGGTCAGGTTGACCGTAGTACCTACACCTGCCACGCTTTCGCAGACGGTGAGGTCGTTGGCAGTCAGTTCAGGTTTATCTACAATCGTAACGATGATTTCCTGAACGGGGCGGCACAATGCGCCCGGGTCGGGGTTCAAGATCGCATAAATGTAGTACACGCCAGGGGCTGTTGCTGCCCAACCTGCCGCCGCGGATGTCAGCGTAGCCGTGTAAGGCGAGGCACCACCGGTTGGGGTGACCGTTGCCAATACTGTACTGCCCGCGTAGATAGTAGCCAGTTCAAGAGCAGTCGGCGAACCGTTGACGGCAGTTTGGTCGGCAGCAAAACGCACAAATCGAATGCTGTTGGCAACATTTCGATTCGTATTGACCGTGATATTTGCACCTGCGCTTCCCTCACAGATGGTTTGGGCAACGGAAGGGTTGGTAATGGTTGGGCAGTCAAAGAAACCCATATCCAACGTATGGTTGTTTCGACCTGCCGTACCCGTGGTGAATGCAATTACCGCATTAGTAGCCACGGTACCTGCATCGGAGTCACGCAGATCCGTCAGGTTATTATTGGTGGCAATGCCACCTGAAGCGGCTGTGTTCTGACCGGTTAGCGAAAAACCGGTCAAGCCTACCTGCCCGGTTGGCACCCGAATTTCGTACGCCGTACTTGGCAATACTTTCGTGCCTACCGTCCAAGTCTCCGGAGAGGGGCTATTCGGGTTAGTGGAGTAACTAAACAAATACTGACCATTCGCATTGGTCGTTGTTTCAGCGACTTTAGTATCAACGCTGCCATTGTTGTCCGTATCTGCCCAGAGTTCTACTGTAACAGCAGAAAATGCTGATTCACCAGGATCCTGAATACCATCCTTATCTATATCATTCCAGATATAATTACCCACTTCTATGGGCTGGGCATCAAGCAGAAACTCTATATCACCAATACCACCAGCCTTGCCAGTGGTGCCTGAGGCTGGTGGGGAACCTGGATCGAAATATAACTGGAAACCTCGGTTTTTAGCACCATTGGTGCTATTAAAAACGACATAGCCAGCCGCATCAAGGTCAGTTAATGGATCGAAAGCAGAAAGTACTACTTCACGAGTACCCGGGCAGATGGCCAAGCCTCCATTACTGGTTTCGGAGTGCTGGGTACCAATTCGGTCCTGCCAAAAAAACTCACCACCACCGGGACCTTGATTTGACGCAGGGCCACCAGGGCCGTTTTGGCTCAATCCGGTTCCGCTGGATGTATAAGGGCCGGCAACACCAGCACTCTCAAGGGTATACAACCCCGTTGCCGGATCAAGGTAAGTACGCAAAATATCCCCTGCTGAAACGCCAGTTATTAAGCCGCCTATGTTATTAGGCGGTGTATTACGATGACCTAACTGATTCCCGGTGCGGTCCATAAAGCCCAACACCATAGAACCATCTTCATCAAACTCAATGTCGGCAAGAATAGGCTGTGGCCGATGCTGCCCTTGTGTAAAACTACCGAAAACACCACCGGGAAGATTGGCATTGGTGTAAGTATCTGCCCAGTTATACCATTGATTGGTACCAGCGTCCGTGCCTTCTGCAAAACCTTTAGAATATGTAAGTGGGAAAGTGATGGCCGTGGACCATCCTCCGCCGCTGCTATTGTCCAGATCATAATAGTACACGTATGCAACCAGATCAGCATTGGTATTGGTCGTAACATTTAACTCCCCTGTACAGACTACGCCAAGGTAGATATCGCCATCGTGAAACGTAAGGCCGAAAGGCCGTGCCACGCCATTGGTACAGCCAGCGTGCCCCGGGAAATCAGGAAGCACACTGGAAGAGTAGGGGGCTCCGTTATCTACATCAGCGGTAGGAATAACGTGTATCCGACGATCAAAAAGATTAACTACATAGAGGTTGGCTCCACCATCGCTCAGTTCAATATCGCCAAGACCCACTTTACCGACCAATCCAAATACCGTGGCATCTAAAGAAGCATTACCTTTTATTGAAGGCAAACCACGGGTTGCGTTATTTGGTATAGAGGCTTGACCCACATTGATCGCTAAATCGTTGACTAAATCAATATAGACTGCTCCATTGGGCAATGCCGCACTCAAATTGGTCACATAGATAGCACCGCCACTGCCCGCACTGCTTGGATTTAACCGGTCAGGACCCAAAGAAGCGTGCCGCTTTAAGGTGTTTGCAGAAAAGACCCTGTTGCTGAGAGGGTCTTTCGCAACTCCGTGCAAATAGCCCCCAACTTGGCTCGCAGTGGCCAGCCCGACCGCCGCAGGGATTGTGCCATTAGCGATATAATCCGTTTGAATTAATATCTTGTCATCGGCCAAGTTGTTGCCCGCTGCAAACGGATTGCCCGTTATCGCGCAGGTAGTAATAATCTTAATGTCGGCAATATTACCGCAATATTGACCATCTGAATTGATGGCCACATTGACATTAGTGGCTCCTGCGGTCGCAACCTGGACCGTAGTACCGCCCGCAGCACCCGGCTCCAAAAAACTCAAGTTGCCAGCTCCTACAGTGGGCCAGCTAAATTCGAGGCGGTATTGCACGCCAACGGTGAGTCCGGGCAACGTGTAAGTACCCACATTCGACAGTGCAGGGCCATTTGAGTTAGTTGTGGTAGTAGCGGTGGGCGTAGCTATTGGATCGTCATCATCATACGCATTTACAATGACCCCCCCGATACCAGCATCGTTGACATCAAGTGTACCATTAGCGTTGAAATCGCGGAATACCGTACCTGTAATCTGCGCATTCAAACTGTTAGATAAGCATCCGAATACGCAAAGCACCAAAAATGACTTTGAAAAGGCCCTTAATGCGGTATCCGAAGGATACAACCGCTGCATTTTTTGCAACAAACCCTGCACTACAGGCCGCAAAAACGGCGCGATCCCGTATACAAGAGGTATCAAAATACTCAGTACTACGAGGGGAGGAGGAATGGAAGCAGGGGGGGCGGCAGGAGCTACCCACTGCAAAAAGCCCAATAAGGCGAGGGCGATCACGGACAAAAGCGCCGAAACGGCGAGGGTGATGGTAAATGTACTTTTCATGAAATTACGGATTAAGTGTTTTTAAGTTTCGGGCTTTCAACCCCAAAACATAAATTTATTGATTATCAATTTAATAAAATTGCATTTTAGTGCAAAAAAAGAATTAGTATATTAAAAGTGCAAAGGTAAAAAATTTTATAATAAAAAGGCTAAACAGTACCGAAAAAATACTGTTTAGCCTTCAAATTTAATATACTGATAAATATTAAATAAAATTAATGGTTTGTTATAAGCAGGTGTGTTGAAGTAAACGCGGTTATGAATTTATGCAAAAAACACACAATCAGACAGTTGTGAAACTCATAATTAATAACTCATAACTACTTATACGTTTTTCCGTGCCACTACTTAAAAACACCAGCCGTTTGCTGCACGAAGCGCTCCTGCCACTGTGCGACGGTTTTCTTTTACATTCACTGTCGGGTATTTGGTAAAGCGTTTTACCCCCATGAGGAAAGTTTTCAGGAGATCGCCTTCGGTGAAGGAAGCCAGCGCATCCGTGGCATTTTTTGCCATACGGGCGGTCACATCGTGGAAGTATACTTGCAGCATGGCATCGTAGAGGGCCTGCGGTTGTGGCTTTGAATACACTTCGCGAAGTTTATCTACCCGGAGGAGCATAGATTCTGCGGTAAACAGGTCCATCATCATATCGGCACAGTTCATCAGGATCTCCTGTTCGTCTTTCAGGTTCAGTTTGCCGTCCATCTGCATTTTGGCAGCGCCGCCGGCGGTCATCAGGATGATTTTTTTGAAATCGCGGACGGCTTTGTATTCTTCTGCATACGCCCCTTCCGCTCTTTCCATCGAAGGCATAGCGGCTAATTCTTTTTGAACTGCCCAGGCGGGGGTGGCAATATCCAATTCGCCTTTTAATGCGCGTTTGAACAATTGATCTACCATCAACATTCGATTGATCTCATTGGTGCCTTCATAAATCCGGTTAATCCGGCTGTCGCGATAGGCGCGTGCCGCAGGATACTCTTCACTAAAACCTATTCCGCCGTGAATTTGCACGTTTTCATCCACACAAAAATCGGTCACTTCCGAACCCACTACTTTCAGGATGGAGCATTCAATGGCATATTCTTCGGCGGCCTCGAGCATGGCTTTTGCAAAATTTGAACCGGCTGCATCTTCGGCTGTTTTCCGATCCTGCATCAATTGAGAGGTGCGGTAAGCGGCACTTTCAGCGGCAAAAGTGCGAATAGCCATTTCAGCAAGTTTATACTGAATGGCACCAAAATTGCCAATAGGCTGCCCAAATTGTATGCGTTCATTGGCATAGTTAACTGCCATTTCTATGACTTTTTTGGAACCGCCGATGCACATTACCCCCAGTTTAAAGCGGCCAACATTCAGCACATTGAAGGCAATCAGGTGTCCTTTTCCTATTTGGCCCAATACGTTTTCCGCCGGTATTTTGGCATTTTCAAAAAACACTTGCCGCGTGGAGGAGCCTTTGATACCCAATTTATCTTCTTCGGCACCCAGGGTAATGCCCGGTGTGTTGGATTCTACGATAAAACCCGTGAATTTAGTGCCGTCTACTTTTGCAAATACAATAAATACATCGGCAAAACCTGCGTTGGAAATCCACATTTTCTGGCCGTTCATGACGTAGTGGCTGCCATCTTCGCTGAGGATAGCGGTGGTTTTGGCATTGAGTGCATCCGAACCACTTCCCGGCTCCGTGAGGCAATAGGCGGCTTTTATATCTCCGGTGATCATGCCCGGCAGGTACTTTGTTTTTTGTGCTTCGGTGCCAAAATACAGGATGGGCAACATACCGATGCCGGTGTGGGCCGTGTGCGAAACCGAAAAAGAACCGGATGGGCCGAGGGCATCAGATATCACTGTGTTGGTGTTGGTATCCAATTGCATACCGCCATATTCCGTAGGCATGTGCGCCCCTAAAAGCCCGAGTTCACCCATTTTTTTGAGCAAACCCACGGCTACTCCCGGCTCCTGTTTTTCAACTTTCATCGCAACGGGGTATAATTCCTGAGTGAGAAAATCAGTAGCCATTTGTTTGATCATTAACTGCTCTTCGTTGAGTTCCTCCGGGATAAAGGTATCTTCGGGGCGGCTTTCGCGGATCAGGAATTCGCCACCTTTCAAAATTTGGGTGGCTTCGAGTGTATCAGACATTATTAATATGGGTTGAATGTGAACAAAATAAGAAAATTTTACCGAGCCTAACTCGGTTTAGCGAATATTCGCTGCAAAGGTAATGGTCTTTACCATACTATGCAAGCGAATATTCGCTATTTTTAAAAATTTTTCTTATTTTTGTTTTTATGTCTGATGTTTTGCTGTTTTTATTCCTCAATATAAGCACTGAATAAAAAATTCACGTTTTCAGGGTGATTTCGATGCAATTCTAAATCCGACAAAAGTATAGCCCTCTTTAGCGGTCGCAGCAGTCCGGTTAGCCGGGTAACAATTTACGATCATTTGATTCCAGGCTCCACCCCGAATAGTTTTTTTATCTGTATTGCCCTCTTTATAGGGCTTACCATCAGTCGGAATACTTTTTTCATCTCCCACCCAATTGTCTGCACACCACTCGGCTACATTGCCAATAATATGGTATAATTTAAATTTGTTTGGTTTAAAACTTTTACATTTGGCTAATCTAGGCACCTTATCTCGCGGATCTTTTGAATTGACTTCCGGAATAAGGTCAACGTCAGTAAGAGGGTCGCCATTAACCATATCAATCTGCCCTACATACTCTAACAGCGTTTCAGCGGGCAATTGATAACCTGCGTTGTATTTAGTATTCATCCATTCGCAGTAATCTCTTGCACCATACCAGGTAACAAAAATTACCGGGAAGTCTTCATACTTGTCTTCTACCACATATTTTAAACCCTTTTTTCTGATCCGACAAAATTCACCCTGCTGACCACTATTTATATGGATATAAGGAATGCTATCTTTATCTCTATAACCCATTTCGTTTAGGAACATACAAAATTCGGTATTACTAACCTCATATATGCCAATATATTGCTCGGAGATAGAAACGCGAAATGTTTCTTTACCAGTGCCGCCTGGGGTTGGGAAATCAAAGGTTTTCTTTTTTATCAGTACTGTTTCGGGTTTTGGTGGCTTTTGTTTCATGAAATTTGTTATGTATTTATCTGCCTCATTCAAATGTTTGCTCGAAGGATACCACCCTTTAAAGCATTTATAAGCGTACAAAGTGCGGCATTCATCAACCACACTCCACACACTATCTTCGCTTTTCTGCCTTTTTATTTGTGTCGCTTCTGCTTGTTTTTTCTTTTCCGCTAGCTTGAGACTGTCTAGGTTCTCTCGCACTGTTGGAGATACCGGATTTACAGGCTTACTTGGGTCAATAGAAGTGGTATCCTTTACTTTGGGTGCCGGAGGGATAGGAGGCGGCGGTAGCTGTGGAGGCGGATTAAGGATTTTTTCGATTTTTTTTAAATAATCATCTGCCTCCTTAAGGTCTTTTGAACGACGAGGACAGCCATTAGCTAACAAAAATTTTGCCTTTGCATCGTTATATTTTTTTTTAACAAAGAAGTCAATACCCTCCTTTAAATAGTCTTCATAACATTTATTTTGAGCCTCAAGGGGTGAAAATGCTGAAAGCAGCAAGCAAAAAAAGATAAAAGAATAAAAATGTCTCATTAAAAAAATCAGTATTTTGTGAAAACTAAATTTTTAGGTTTTTTGAGATCATCCAGTTTCAACTTGGAAGGGATTATTGTATTTTGACACCAAGAGTGTCTAAATAATTGAGCATCGTAGTATTGAAGGAATCAATGGCATATACTTCCAAAAAACTGCTTTTAGCACGCGCAGAATCCCCATTTTCATAAAAATAAATGCCGTCTTCTAACGCCTCTTTTCTAATTTTCTCCAATTTCGCCAAACTATCCAAAGCTTCTTTTTTCTGCTCCGTACCCGTCGGATGATGTATCAAGTAGCTTTGATAGGCATAAATGGTAGATTTCTGTTTAGCGTTTTTCCATGCACTTACGGTGGGATCAGGGTCGGTTGGTGGTAGTATGATTTTGGTAAAAAATGCCCCAAAAGTAAAACAAGCCACCCCTACTCCAAGTAACATTAAAAGTCGAATAGTTGAATCACGCGGATTGGGAGGCGGTTCCGGCTTTACCACACCTTGCCTAAAATGGGCAATATTTTTGTATATGCCATCGGGATACTGCTCCAAATAATGTTGATATGCTTCTGGCAGATGCAAGGCTATTGCCTCGCTCCAAGTATGATCTTCCTTCTTGCGTATTTCGTCGTATTCAAGTCTTCTAAGCCGATCTGTAGCCTCTTTGCAATAGGTACCTGTCGGATATTCAGACAAGTACGCTCTATAGGCAGGTATAATATTAGATTTTAGTACGCTTTCCCACGCGGCTTTTTCTCTTCCCTGTTCTTCTTCATGATTTTTTCGTTCTATTTCCACCTCCCGCTCCCGCTGCTTTCTTTTTCTTGTCTCTTTCACCTGATCTGCCACAGATTTAATTTTTTCAAGAATCGTTTGAACATAAATTTTTTCGCGGGCATTAGTATCATAATCAGCCAAAGGCTTATCATCATCCGGTAAGCCTTGCAAAGCACTAATCACGTCATCTTCTTTCCAGGCACAATGGCGAACAAATATTGGAATCACTATCGCATCTCCAGCCTTATGCTTCTGCACTGCTCGAACGATTTCATTCTTTTGAATGTATTCCGACATGTAGTAATCAGGTGATACCAAAATAAGGATTATTTCTGATTCGTCTAAATTACGAACAATTTCCTTTTCCCATCTTTGTCCCGGGTCAATATATTGGTCATGCCAAACTTTTATAATTTGCTTGTTTTCCAGCATTTTTAGATGTTTAATCATATCATCTAAATAACTTTTATCATCACGAGCATAAATGACAAAAATTCTGCAAGGGTCATTTAAAGAGTTGGTTTCCATCATGAATAACAATGTTTAATATAAAAAGTAATTTTAACGTTTAACGATCGTAATTAGTTTAAAAATATTGCACAAATATCTCACATTTTACAACTATTTCACTATTTTTTTTAAGGCAACATTTTTTTTAAAAAAAATTAGGCTCTTTCAAAAGATAGACTTACCTTTGCGGCCCGAATTCATTCACATTTATTTTTTTCATCAAAACAAGGAGATTTTCATGCTCATCGTTGA
>Ga0209181_10007075_pt1 | contig 15506 bp, 8 predicted proteins | sample MAT05_FD_187208 | JGI IMG/M metagenome (GOLD analysis project Ga0209181, IMG submission 187208) | Freshwater microbial communities from Lake Fryxell liftoff mats and glacier meltwater in Antarctica - MAT-05 (SPAdes) (version 2) | ecosystem: Environmental > Aquatic > Freshwater > Ice > Liftoff... | reverse complement strand
GTGGCGAGCTACCGTCTGGAATCGGCCAAGTCGTCGCGGACTCCGAAAGATGCCACCCCCGATACGGCAGCGGTTCAGTAGGGAATTCTAATTGTCGCTAAAGCGGAGTCCTAATCGTCGCCGAACAGGCTTCCTGATCGTCCAGTGGGAAGGGGCGGATCGTTCCCGCCGTGACCCGTCCGGCGTAGCTGCCGTACGCGGCCGTTTTCTTGCCGACGCTCAGTTCGGAACGGGGCCACACAACAACAGCGCCCACCGAGCCGGCAACCACCCTTTCGAGGGCTTCGTACCACTTCCCGAACGCCACCCCTCCGTCCCGCTTGTTGACCGCGACGAGTACCGAGCCGGGGTTGCCTCCCGTGGTGAACGCGATGCGGGCGCTCGGTCGAGGATCCCCCGGCGATTTCGCGATCGGCTGCGGATGGACCGCCGTGATGCTGAAGCCGTCGAGCTTGTAGCCGCCCTGTCGGGCGATCAGCAACGCCTCCTCGACCCCGGCCCACAGATCGGCGTCCTGTACGTTCGTCGCCGATGTCTTGTCCTTCTGAATCGTCTCCAGGCTCCGCGTCCACTCCTGACGGAACTGTTCTGCCAGTGGAGCGTCCTTGACACCGCCCTCGAAACGGATTGCTCCCGGCCGCTTCCGCGTGAGCCATTCGTTGAACCGCGGCGCGCACTCTTGCTGGATGAAGTAACGCGGTGGCGGGCGGTACCGATCCGCGTACGCCCGAACCGAATCGAGGTCGAACGGCCACCCGGCAGGCTGCTTCGCGTCGTGATCGGCCCACGACTCCATCCGCCGTTCGATCAGTTCGGCCGCCTCGGTCCCGCTCAACACCGGCAGGTCGCACTCGGTCACTCTCTGGGTGAAGGCCGCGAATCCCGCCTCGGCACGCAGTTCCTTCCACGTTCCCGCCAGGCAGCCAATTCCGATCAGCAAGTTGGGGACTTCCTGGAGCCAGCTCATGAGCTGGCCGGTCAGGGCGCTGAACCCGCTGCGGTCGTTCTTGAACAACTCCTCCAACTGGTCGAAGCAGAGGACGAGCGGCACCCGGTTCAGCCGCAGCATTCGGCGACCGCGAGTAAGACGTCGGCCAGCGGCGGCGAGTCGAGAGGCTGTCCGTCCCGGTCGAGGAGCCTCAGCGCCGCCAGCCGTTGCTCCGGCACCTGATCGGCCTCGCCCCGGAGCCACCACCTCACGTCGTCCCCGGCCGGTGAAATGCTGAGGACGAGTGCTCGGACGACGGGCCCGGAACAGTGCGGCAACGCCGCTCGAAGCGAGTCCGCCAGTTGGTGGTACGGCCCCAGAGCCTCAACCGGACCCATGATCTCCAACACCGTCAGCGGGTCCGCCTCAAGCGCGTTCCGAACCGTGGCGCACTTCGCTTGAAGGCCCGGGCTGAGTTGATCGAAGTAAGCCATGAACGACGGGACGAGCAACCGGGCTAGGACGAGGCGGAACGGGGCGAGGGAGTGAGGGGAGTACAGCAGGGACTCGATGAACCGCCACCGGAGGGCGGTTTCCAACTGCTTCTGCTTGTCGCCCGAATCCAAACCGGGCGGAGCGGCAAGGAAGGCGAAATGGACTTTGTCGCGTTGCACGTGTCGGAGCCGCCCGAACAGGTGCGTCTTGCCGTAGCCCGCCGGGCCGATGAACGCGCGAACCTTCCGCGTCGAATCGGGCTGCGGCCTCGCCCGAACGTCATCAATGGCGGCCAAGAACTCGTCCGTGAAGCGCCTCCCGAGCGTGGGGACGTCCCATTCGGGGTGGAAGTCGCCCACGCCGTTCAGCCGGTCCGACGCAAAGGGGTCGTCAACCCGCGGCAGGGCCACTTGGCTTCTCCATGTAGAAGAACGTCTCGCCGACGGCGAATACGGAATCTCGAAGCTGTTCGGGCGTCGCACGACTTCGGTCGTCGATCGAGACGAGCCGCACCCGATCCGTTCGACGGAGGTCGAGCAGCGCGTCGTTGAAGGCAGCGTGCGACACACCGTTCCTCTCAAGCCGCTTCGCGATCTCCCCGCGAACCTCGTAGATCGGCACCATCCTGAGGGTCGCGAAGGGACCGCGGAGCAACTCGTGGAAGGTGTCCATTATGGCGGATTCGAGGTCCGCGGCGGACAACGCGGGGCGGGGAGCCTGTGGTTCGATCGGCTGGTGCCGAGTTCCCGCACCTGGCAACTCGCGGGCAGCGGCGAGCAACTGGGTGAGGGCGTGTCCCTTGATCTTGAACTCTCCAAACGTGTCGAACGACAGCGTCGCCAGATACCGCTTGCCGGACAAGGTGAGCGTGTAGCTCCCGTCCTTGCCGTCCCAGCGGACCGTGAGGTGACCGTGTCGCACCAGCTCGCGCCGAACCTGCCAGGCGGTGGCGTGGTTGAGCTTGAACGGCTTCGGGTAGCTGAGCCGGATGCTCTCGGCGGCCGTCGCGTGCTGGTTCGGTGCTTCGAGCAACCTCAATAGCAGGAACGCCTGGCGTGCTTGGGCGATCGACTCGTTTGGGGCCAGCGTCGGTTTCCCGGTTGGTGGCAGCACTGGGCATTCACCACGAAGCCGAGCAAGGCGATTTGCCCCGGACGAAGTGAGGGTGTATGACTCGGAACCGGCCGAGCGTGAGACTTGCACATCGTCGCGGAGGGCGAGTTCTGTCAGCACGGCACGGGCGGTGGCCGCGTTCAACCTGAGGCACTCCTGAGTGCGGAACGGAACCGCATCGGGGTGTTTTGCAGCGAGTTCCCCGGCCTTGGGCTTCGCTCCGAATCCAGCGTCGAGATCGGCCTTTGAGATGGTGTGTCGTTGCGCTCGGGAGAGCGAGTCGAGGATGTAGATCTCGCGCGCAACTTTCACCCCGTCGTCCGCTGGTGGATTGACAGTTCCTTTTGCTGCAGTGAGCGGGATGGAGCGATCAAGTTCACGGAGCCGTTGTCGGCCTGCTTCCGTGATGGAGTACGTGACAACACGCCCAACTTTTTCTTCGGCCAGCACGCCGGCCGTCACCATCTGCCGCCGCAGTTCTTTCAGGTTCTTCGCTGGCGTGAATCGAAGCTCAGTCTTGAGTTGAGCCGGCATTGCTTTGTCGGCGTCAGATTGCGTCAGCCTCCCGTCTGGGGCGTTCGCCAGTTGGTGCAACAGATAAGCCTGTTGCCTGTCGGACAACGAGCCGCTCAAGGTGGTTGCAGACTCCGACACGGAGCACCTCACCGTATAAGCACTGATTCGGGATCGAATATTGGGTGACGAAGGCTGACGATTCGTGTGAGTAAGGGAGATGGTAGTGGGTACTGCGCGGTGCCGCAATTAGTTTTCGGCCTGTCTGAACGAACGGGCAACGCTTTCGCTAATCCGGTGTCGCGAACTGAACCTGAGGCCGGAACTGCTGATCAACAACGAACGGATCAGCTCAGACTTTCCACATCTGCGTAATGAACACCGTCTGGTTGACAGGTCGAGCGACTTGAGTGTTCGCAAGACGTGATCTTGGGACCCGAGAGGAACAAGCCCTCAAACAGCGTTGGTCAGACTCATCAATCGGTCAGATCGTCGAAACCCTAGAAATCACTACATTTGCTGTTCTGGGAAGTGACGTTCTCTCTCGCGTCAGCATGATTATTGTTACGAAGAGTGTTCTTCTTCTCGCCAAAAATGATGAAATGATCTAACAACTCATGGCGCAATGTCTGGGCAAACCGTTCGGCGAAGGGATTCATGTTTGGGGCCATCGGCCCGACACGCTTTGCCTCACAACCGTCAGCCTTGAACACCACATCAAAGCTGTCCGTGAACTTGGAGTCGTGGTCCAGAATGAGATGAGTTGCCGGCAACCCCCACTCTGCCATCTGCATCGAAGCGTTCCGGGCTTGCTGGGCGGTCCACTCACCGTCGGGTTGTGCGTGATCCCGGCAACGTACGCGCGACGACTGCCAACATGAATGAGGAAGAGCAGATAGAGGCCGACGAAGCCGGTGAGCGTCGCCGACTTCGCCGTGAGGAAATCGCAAGCCCACAGCGTGAAAGCGTGGCGCTTCACGAACTCGTCCCAGGTCCCCTTCCCGCGTTTCGGACCAGGATCGAGACCGGCCTCCTTCAAGATGTTGACCACCGTGGATCGGCACACGCCACGAACGCCGTGGTCAAGGAATGCTCACTTTTACACGCGTGTGATAATCGGCCTGTACTGTCAGTTTTGCCGACAGGACTCGGGAACAATCTGGTTAACCGGGAGGTCAGTGTTTTGAATTTGAGGAGCGTCCTACTCGGACATCGAACGAGATTCGAACAATCCGCCGCTTAACAGCGATCTCATCAAGCCACGCCTCACGAAACCCTAGAAATCCCTGCGATAGATCGCTGTCGGAAGTGAAATACTGGCGAGCGTGGAGAGGCTCGCAAGTTCGAATGTTGAAGAAACTGGCGGCGTCTGGGGGTATCGTGGCCGATCAGATCTCGCCGAGTGTAACACCACCGTTAATGACACTCATCACGAAGCCACCAGTTTGCACAGCCCCGGTGAGCGGGGCGAGATACACAATACCCGAAGACGCGCTCTCCGTGATTAACGCCAGGTTCTGTTGAGTCTCCATTGCGGCAATACCCGCAATAGCGTGATCCACGACTGCGTTGCCAATGAGGTAAGTTCCCGCATCTGATCCCGTGCTGGTGATAGCGGCTGCACCCATAGCGGCCCCGACAGTGACCGAGTAAACCCCGATACGTACTTGCTCGTGATTCGGATTTGTCAGCGGATCGAGTGCCGAGAACACCAACTCTGCCTTGCCGTCACCGTTGGAGTCCACGAAGCCCACTCGCCCGTCGCGGTTGATGGCATTCGCCGCCCCACTCAGACCGGCGAACGGTGCGAACGCAGTCGAGCCATCTGCAGCGAGGTGCAGTTCTGTGAGTGTCGTCCCCTGGAGTTGCAGAATCTTGACCTTGATCTGCTGAATTGAAGCGACCTTACTCGCGACTGGCCCGCCGCGAGTCACGGCGATCTCGTCACCGCCAAGGCCGTCGGCGTTGCCCACAACAACAACGACGCCCTTCTGATAGCCTGGTCCGAACGGTTTCTGGAGTCCACCGATCACGTTGTTGGTGCCGGCGGGGGAAGTCCCGTCGATCACAACAAGCCGCCCGTATTCCATCAGTCCCGACTTCATTCCGTTGCTGCCGCGCGTCCCCGCGATCAGATCGACATGTCCATCTCCATCAATGTCGCCCGCTGCGATATTCAGACCATTGGTGTAAGCGCCAGACTTGCCATCAGGTCCATCGTGGGTCGCGAACGGCGTGAACGTCTGCAAGAGCGTCAATGTGCCCGAGGCAAGCGCGACTCCATCGTAGACGAATACCTTCCCCGCCTTGCTGAAACTCAACCCGGCGACACCCAACGAGTTGGTGGCTGCAACCGCGAGATCCGGCACGCCATCGCCATTAAAGTCCCCCGGCGCGACCGAGACGAGGCCCGTGTATCCCACAATTGGGGTCACGGTCGTGATGAGGTCGCCGTTCTTGCTCAGCAATCGAACGGTGCCATTTGCCCCACCGACTGCGAACGCCGCGGTTGGCGGTGATGGTGGAACAATGTTTGTCACGTTGAACGTGGCACTTGGTCCCGCTGCGGGTGCGAGATTGCCTGCCGTGTCGCTGGCAGTCCCCGTGACCAGCGAGATGCCAAGTGTACCGTCGCCGGTGATGTTGCTGATCGTCACGGTGCGAGTCGTCCCGCTGCCCGCGCTCACGCTGACAGTCCCGTTGGCGGTTCCCCTCTTGTTCAGCGTGACGTCAGCAACTGACAGCGTACTCGCGTTGAAGTTCTCATCCGCATAGGTGACGGTGTAGGTGATTGACCCATCTGCCGTGATCGCTGCAGATGGAGCACTGATTGTCACAGTTGGTCGAGTGGTATCGGTCAGAGTCCCACCACCTCCGCCTCCACTGCCACCCCCGCCCGTGACCGGGGGTACGACGTATTCGATGCCCTTCGCGAGGAACAGCCGCTTGCTGACAACCAAGACTTGCATGGTTTCCGATGGCGTGAACGTCGAGAGGTCGATCGACCCTGCAGTGACCGTTACCAACCCGCTCGCCTCGATACCCGACAGGTCTCCCACCGTACCAATGGCGACCGATTTACCCCCGTCGAGAGTCAACCCGTTCCCAGGGCCGCCAACTGCTGCCGCAATCGTGCCAATCTGGTTGCCCTTCGCTGTGAGCGTGACTGCCCCCAACTGCGTCTCCACGCTGAGTTTTCCCACCTTCATCGACCCGAGCTTTTCTTCCTTGACTGATCCGCTTGAGATGAGATGGACCTCCGGAGTCGTACTCAGGTCCACTGGCTTGCTGACCGTGATGTGGCCGGTTGTGGTCATGTCGCCGATCTCCAGAACCCCTGCCGTGATCGTCCCCAGTTCTTCTGCACTCAAACCCAGCGTGCCGTGTGCGTTCTGGCCGGAATGCTTGTTGAGTAGAACGTCCTCGCCTCCGAGGTCGATGATGGTGCCTGCGGTTCGAGGGTGAATCGACACAGTCCCGTCGCCAGTCGCTCCGCCGCGAACGTATGACAGCGGGGCGTCGGCAAAGGAATAGATGGCAAGGCTGTCGGTCGTGATCTTCACACCTGTCACTCCGACGAGCCGACCCGATTCGAGGACGACGGCGATCGTGCCAAATCCGGCGGTGCCGGTGATCGAGAGAAGGCCTGCTGCGATGACGCCACCACCCAGCAGCAACCCGGAGTTGCTGCCTGTGCCGCCTTGACCAGTTCCCGAGATGGTGACGTCGCTCTGGTACGACCGGAAGGTGCCGCCCATCATGTCAACGCCCTGACTGTCGTCTCCCGTTCCACCGGTTCCGGTGATCGACACGTCGCCATAAAACGAGGTCACTCGAGTACTCAGCTCTGCATGAACACCGTCGTTGGATGCGCCGCCCTCATCGAGTACGGTCCCGGTGATCGAGATGTCCCCGTCGATGCTGGAGATCGTCCCGAGTCTCAGGAACACTCCGTGGTGGTTATCGATGTCGATGTCGCTCTGTGTCACGCCGTTCACGGTGATGTCACCGCTCGACGCGATAATCCCGTCGATGCTTAGGACAACACCAGAGCCCTCGCGGCCACCTGTGCCCGTGATGATGATTGACCCGCTCCCTGTCGCCGAGACACCGTAGACACCGAATGGATTCAACGCGATGATGTCGAGCGGCGAGCCAATGAAGACGCCGGTGCCGTTATAACCCAGTGGCGTCGCTCCTGTGATGATGACGTCGCCAGAACCGCTGGTGCTGATCCCTAACCCGGAGCCGCCGGCGAGTTGAATGATCACACCGATCTCGTTGGCGCCGATGCCGGGCGAACCGCCTCCCGTCCCGGTCACCGATACGCTTCCTGTCTCAGCCGCGGTCACTGTTCCGGTGATCACAACCCCGTAGCAATCAACGCCAAGTCCACCCGTCCCGGTAATCATGACGCTGCCCGATTCCCCGGCCGAGACCATTCCATCAATATTGACGCCTTCGCAGAAGCTTCCGTCGCCGCCCGTGCCGGTGATGGTTACGTCCCCACCGCCCGACGTGATGACTGCGGACGTCTCGACGTTCACTCCGTGGCTCTTCCCGGTGTAGAGACGGATCACAATGTTATCGGTGGGATTGGCATCGCCACCAGTGCCGGTAACTGTCACGTTACCGCCGCCTGACGTGATCGTGCCGTGGATAATCCCAACCCCGATGTTCGCCCCTAAACTGGTGAACCCCTCTGCCCCTGCCCCGCCACCAGTCCCTATCACCGTGACCCCGCCGTCTCCACCGGAAGTGATCGTCCCATCGTCACAAATCGCGACGCCGATATTTTGCCCATGTGGAGGTCCCCCGAACACGCCGCCTGTCGGCCCGTCGGCACTTCCCCCTTCCAGCCCACTCGTCGCGCCACCTGTGCCTACGACCGTGACAGTCCCCGAGCCACCTGACGTGATGGAGCCCACGGTGACATACACCCCGTAATTCCCGGCGAGCGCCGTGCCGCCTATGCCGTTCACGTAGACATTTCCGCCGCCCGACGTGAGCGTGCCGTCGACCCAGACCCCCACGTTGAATCCACTTGTCTGCGAGCCCCCGGTGCCCGTAACAGTCACAGACCCGAGACCGCCTGCGGTCAACAGCCCGCCGGAATTTACGACCACGCCGTTGTCGTTCCCCATCAATCCGGTCCCGCCGTTGCCGGTGACCACCACGTTGCCGCCGCCAGAGGTGATGGTCGCGTTCTCGACGTTCACGCCGTAGTCTTGCTGGTCGCTCACCGTTCCGCCACCCCCGGTCCCCGTGATGGTGACCGTCGCAGTCACCCCCACCGAGGTGACTAATCCACCGCTGCGAACATTGACCCCGACGTTCAACCCGCCGTCGCCAGTTCCACCGTAACCCACAATCGCGACCGAACCGCCCGCGGAAGCAACCGCCCCCCCAACCACGTACACGCCATGGTTCTTGCCCCCGCCCGTCCCACCGGTGCCAGAAATCGTGAGCGTTCCCCCGCTGTCAGTTGATACGGTAGCGTCGAATTGCATGCCCACGCCGTAGTGGTTCCCCACATCACCGGTACCGCCTGTGCCTGTGAGGGTAACCGCACCGCTCGCAGCCTTGATCGCAGTCCCGTCCCCATCCACTCTGATGCCATAGTTGAACTGTCCCCCATCTCCGCCGATCCCGGTGACAGACACAGCGCCGGCACCGCCCGCCGAGATCACGCCCCCGCCAATGAGTGTGACTCCGATCAGCACACCCTCGGTGTTCTGCCCGGCCTTGCCCGAGATGGCGATTGATCCGCCGGTTGTGACAACTGCGCCGCGAATATCTACCCCATCGAAGTCGCCCACCCCTGACTGTGCCGTGTAGTTGCCGTCGAGAGTAATGTCGCCCGTGCTGGCCTTCACCACCGCCTCCTCCACGACCTTCACCCCGTAATCTGCGGCAACATGGAGCGAGTTGTTCTCGAAGTCCGAAGTCCCCGTGAATGTCACGCCGGCTGAAGCGTGAGTCAGCGAGACATCGACCGTTTGTGCGTATGTGCTCATCCCGCTGTCGCCGAACGCGACCAATGTGCCTGCTGCTGAGTCGGTGACTCGGACGGCGGTGTATGATGTGCCGAACGTGGCCGGTCCGCTTCCGATCACAAGACCGCTAAACGTGCTGCTCGTTCCGAGGCTGATTCCGCTGGCTGTGGCGGTGAGCGAGAGTTGCTCGCCCGGTGTGTCGAGGACAACATTTAGCGTCATGCCGTCGGCACTGAGCACTGCGGGAGAGTAACGATCTTCAAGTTCGAAAATGCCCAAACGAGTGCCACGATCATTCCGAATGGGCTGTGTCGCCGACCCGAAGAGGCTGGCAAACCAGGGAGTGCGTGGCATTGGGCAATTCCGGTGTGGGGAAGGGTCTTCTCCACGAGATTCCGTAAACGCTCCCTGGCACACGCCACGCTTTTTTCACTTTCTGGAAGTCGTCGCGGACAATCGAGTTGTTTCGGTATGAATCACGATGCAAGACTTGTCTGTGCCGGCAGGACGACACCGGGTAAACTTGAATCTTCACTTCGGGTTGCTGGGGCAACCTGCGAGTCTGACCCCCGACATCATTTGTGCAAGTAGATGGACTCCGGGAGTTCGGTCACAACGTGGATCGGGCAGGTGGGCGGGGGCGACCACGATGCCGCGTCACGCCTGTGGGACCGGTACTTCGCAGGCATGATTCGTACCGCCACCGCGAAGCTCCGTAACGTGTCACTCGCACCCGCCGACGAGGAAGATGTCGCTCTCTCGGCGTTCCACTCGTTCTGCCAGGCTCTGGCCGAGAACAAACTCCCGCATGTGCGTAATCGCGACGAGCTCTGGAGGACACTCGTCCTGATGGTTGTAGGAAAGGCCGTCGACCTACGCCGTCGCCACGGCAGTCTCAAGCGAGGTGGCGGGTTGCATGCGGTCGATCCGGAAGAACTCGCGGTCGTGACCGGTCGTGAACCCGACCCAGCTTTTGCCGCGCAACTGAACGAGGAACTGGAACTCCTTCTCTCGCGGTTGCCCGACCCCGAGTTGCGGCGCATGGCCTTAATGAAACTCCACGGGCACACGGCTGAAGAGATCGCCGAACTACTCAGATGTAGCCTCCGGACAGTCACACGTCGGCTGACCCTGATCCGGCGCACCTGGGAAACAACAACCCACGACGCCCACGACGTATCACCCGACGCTTCGTGAATCGCAGCAGTTTCTTTGCCCCTCCCGTCGGACTTCCTCATGACTTCGCAATCCTGGGATAGCCTACCACTCGACCAATTCGAACAGATCGACGCGCTGTGTGGGGCGTTTGAGGCACGTTGGAAGGCCGGCGAGTCGCCGCGTGCAGAGGAGATGCTCGCATGCGCCGCGGAAGACGTGCGCGGCCCTCTTCTCGCTGAACTTATCAGTCTCGAAGTGGAATACCGACGGCGGCGAGGAGAGCAGTTTGGAGCTGAAGAGTTCGTTGCCCGCTTCCCGACTGACGCCACGCTCATCCGCGACCTGTGGGGCGAACTCCAGAGCAGTCAGACGATTCACAACCGCGAGAATGATGGCCACTCGCCTCCGGTCGCGCCGCCGGGGTTCGAGATCATCGGCGAGGTGGGGCACGGCGGGATGGGCGTTGTCTACAAGGCACGCCAGACGAACCTGAACCGCGTGGTCGCTCTCAAGATGATTGCGACGGGAAGCACCAGGAGCCGTGGTCGGTTCTTGATCGAGGCCGAGGCCGCAGCGCGATTCAGCCACCCGAACATTACGCAGGTGTACGAGATCGGTGAGGCGGGCGATCGGTCATTTCTGGTGATGGAGTACGTCGAGGGCGGGTCCCTGGACCGCCTGCTTGACGGCACACCGTGGCCGGTACAAGACGCCGTGCGATTGATTGAGGTCGTCGCCCGTGCCGTCCACTTTGCCCACGAAAACGGTGTCGTTCACCGCGATCTGAAACCCGCGAACATCCTTCTGGCGGGGGGTCGGGGAGAGGGGAGAGGGGAGAGAGACAACCCCAGTACGATCCGCTCGTCTTCGCACTCCCCTACCCCCTCACCTCAACTCTCCACTCCCAAGGTCGCCGACTTCGGCCTTGCGAGATTGCTCGATGAGGATTCGCAGACACGTACCGGCGAGGTGTTCGGTACGCCGCGATACATGGCCCCGGAACAGGCTTCTGGGTTGACCGGAATTGGGCCGCACGCCGACATCCACGCGCTCGGCGTGATTCTTTACGAACTTCTCGTGGGACGACCGCCGTTCCAGGGCGAATCGCTCATGAACACGCTTGAACAGGTTCGGACTCTGGAACCTGTTTCACCCCGAAGACTGCGCCCGAACCTGCCGCGGGATTTGGAAACCGTTTGTCTGAAGTGCCTGGAGAAAGAACCCGCTCGGCGCTACTCAACTGCGGCGACATTAGCCGATGATTTGGCACGCTTCGAGGCGGGGCGACCGGTTCTCGCGCGCCCAGTTTCGGCAACCGTACGCACGCTGCGTCTGGCACGGCGGAACCCCGTGATAACGGGGATGCTTACCACCATCGTGCTGCTGACCGTTACAGCAATCGCCGCGCTGGTCGTTCAGAACCGCGTGGTCGTGGCGGCAAAGAACGCTGAGGCGATTGAACGCGGTAAGGTTGAGAGTGAACGCGACGACGCGAACCGAGCCCGTGCCGAGGCGGAACGCAGCCTGTACTTCAGCATGATCGCGCAGTCCGATCTGCATGTCCGCAAAGGCGACGTGCCCAGCGCCAGATTGTCTCTAAACGCCTGTCCTCCTCAACTGCGGCACTGGGAGTGGTACTACCTCGACGGCTTGCTGCGGTCGGACCTCCGCACGTTCGCAGCGGGGACATCCGAGGCACCTTGGATCTACGCCGTCGCGCTGAGCCCGGACGGCAAGCTGCTCGCGACGGGTGCCGGTGCTCCGCAGTTCGTCAACACTCCACCGAAGGCACCCGGGGCACTTCGAGTGTGGGACATCGCGAGCGGTCGCACCGTTCTCGACGTGACCGGCAAGGCTCTTGGTGTCACGGCCGTCGCGTTCGGCCCCGATTCGTCGTGGCTCGTTGCAGGCGAGATCGACATCCGGGGTAGCGCCACCGGACCGCTCCGCGCCTGGGAGATTTCCACCGGCCGCGAGCTTTGGCGTGCGGTTCCACGTGCGTACTCTGCCGTTCGTGTCAGTCCTGATGGCAAGTTGGTCACGGCTCGCGCCGTTTCGGCCGAGAATTACTGGAACTTCTCGTTCCCCCTCATGGCCGAGGTCCACGCGCAGGTGATCGTCCTTGACGCGGCCACGGGAAAAGAGAGGTTCACACTCTCCGATCGATACTGGTGCGAGTTTGCGGACGGGGGGCGGAAGTTGCGGTCGTGTACCCCGGACGGCCAGGAGGAGGTTCACGACGCGAACACGGGGCAGCTTCTCTCGCAGCCAGGGCCGACAAACCGAGCGATGGTACGCTCAATTGCTGGCGTGTACGCGAATCGGTCCGAGACTCAGGGAGCACTGCTCGTCCGCCAGACGCAGAGCGACCAACTGACCGGCGTATTGCCCGTTCGCACACCCCGCGACTCGGCACTCGCGTTCAGCGCCAACGGGCAATCACTCGCATCCGGTGACCCCGACGGGGTTATCCGGCTCTGGTCCGTCGGGGGAGAGAGCGAGCCGGTGCTCCTCCGCGGTCACTCCGACCGCCTTCTGTCCCTCTCCTTCAGCCCGCAGGGCGACCGGCTGGCATCGGGTGGGTGGGACGGGACGGCGAAGGTGTGGAACCTTACCCACTCCCCCGAATACCAGCGGGTCGGGGTACCACTCCCGACAGACACAGGAGTATGCGTCGATGCCATCGCGTTCCGGGCAGGTAGCGAGGAACTGGCAACGCTCCGGATCCCCGGTGGGCAACTCGATTTGTGGGGAGTGAGTGGGCAGCGGGCTGGTCGTGTGTTGCCGTTGCGGGCGTGGCTCGGTGTCCCGCAACGAAAAATCTCGTTCGACCCGGCAGGCCGTCGCGTCTTCGGTCCCGCCGAACCGGACGCTAAAGAAGTCGGGGTCTGGGGCGTCGAGACTGGCCAAGAGGTCGCTCGCTTCACCGGTCACACGGCACAGATTTCTGCAATTGCTGTGAGTGCGACGGGTGAGCGAGTGGTATCGGCAGCGGAACTTGGCAACCCGATCCGAACCGAGGTGGCCATTTGGAAGGCCTCAACGGGAGAGCGGTTCGCGACACTTGCTCCAATCCCGGGGCGGTTGACTGCATCCGCGCTCGACCCATCCGGGACGATCCTGGCGGCGGCATACTCTCCCGCTGATAAGACTGCCCCTGTGATTCGACTTTGGAACGGGGCGACCGGTGAGAACCTCCCAGCCCCGAAGCCGACGGGGTTCGTCACGGCGCTCGCGTTCGCACCGAACGGGAAGTCGCTCGTCTGGGCGGACAAAGAACACCTGAGTGTGTGCGAGTTGGCAACTCTGCGGACGGCGACCACGCCGCTCCGTGCGGCGGTGTACGACCTGGCGTTCAGTCCGGACGGTCTGCGTGTGGCGGGATGCTCGCGAGAGTCTGTGTTTCTGTGGGAGGCGGCGACTGTGCACCACGTTCTGACGCTGCCAGGTTTGGCACGGCTCCGCGACCCGCCGTTCAATCCGAGGTTGGCCTTCTCATCGGATGGACGGCTTGCGGCCACGCAGTGGAACGGTACCGCGTACCTCTGGACAAGTCGCTACAAATGACGCTGCTCTCACCCACGCTTCGGTCACTCTTCGGTCACCTTTCGGCGCGTTCCTTTCCGGCTTTCACGATGCCGACTTGAATCACGGCGACGAAGCAATCGCGTTTCTCCAGCAGGGAAAGGTCGTCCAGTACGCCACCGTCCAGGACCAACACAAACACATCTGCCAGCTTGCCAGCCTCCAACGTGGCGATCTTGTGAGCGCGACCTAGAATCTCGGCCCCATTCTTCGTCGTGCACGTGATGACTTACAGAGGCAAGAGGCTCATATATTCCACGAAGTACGTCAGCTCGTGAGCGAAGTCGCCGGTTCCGTTCGACGAATTCGTCGCAATTACCCAATCACCCAGTTCTCGACCACGATCCCACGATCTGCGCAAGGAGTCTCAATTTGCATTCCCAGAAAAGTCGTTGTAGATTTACGACATGCTCGTGGTGGCAGAGTTGGACCAGCATGGCTCTTCAGGCCTTGTAGGGAGTTCCCCACGAAAAGTGGACAGGTTTTAGCGGTGGATTGGGTTATACGTTCGTTCATACTCCGCTGGAGCAACGTACCCCAGCGATGAGTGGCGGCGAACGCGGTTGTAGAACGTCTCGATGTACTCGAAGATGCTCGCCTTCGCCTCCGCCCGAGTGGCGTAATCCTCGCCGTGGACTAACTCCTTTTTCAGACTCGCAAAAAAGCTCTCCATTGCGGCATTATCCCAGCAGTTACCACGACGGCTCATGCTGCATGTAATCCGCTCCTCCCCCAACCGACGCTGGTAGTGCTCACTGGCGTACTGGCTCCCACGATCCGAGTGGGCCAACAAAGACGAAGACCCCTTGAGACGACGAGACAACGCCATCTCCAACGCATCCACGACCAACCGACTCGTCATCGTTGCGTCCATCGACCAGCCCACCACCATCCGGCTGAACAGGTCCTCGACCACCGCCAGATACAACCAACCCTCCCGCGTCGGGATGTACGTCACATCGGCCACCCACGTCGCGTTCGGCTCCTCCGGATCGAAGTCCCGATCCAGGATGTTCTCGGCCACGGGGTGCGGGTGGTTCGAGTCGGTTGTCTGCCGAAACTTCCGCTTCGTTTTCGCGGCAATCCCAGCCTCTCGCATGACGCGAGCGACCGTGTTGACGCAGCAATCGTGACCGCGATCCACCAACTCGGCGTGCATCCGTGGGCTGCCGTAACGCCCCTTCACCTCGGCGTGAATCTCCGTCACTTTCTCGGTCAACTTCTCGCGTCGAGTTTCGGCCTGACTGACCTCGCGGGAACGCCAGGCGTAGAAGCCCGAACGCGACACTTCCAGGACACGACAGAGCAGCGTGATGGACCACTCGCTTCGGCGTTCCTCGATCCAGGCGAAGATCACTTCATCTGGCTGGCGAAGAACGCCGTAGCTTTTTTTAGAATGTCACGCTCGGCTTCGAGTCGTTTGACATCGGCCTTGAGTCGTCGGAGTTCTTCCTCGACGGGAGTGAGGTGTCCCGATCCGGGAAAGGCATCGTTGCCCTTGCTGAGGACGGCCTTCTTCCAGGCATGGAGCAGACTCTCGGCGACGCCAAGTCGGCGTGCGGTTTCGGCGACGGAGAGCTTCTGTTCGGTGATCATCTTGACGGCCTGGAGTTTGAACTCCGGCGTGTGAACCTTGCGTTTACCTGCCATCGGTGTGTCTCCTCTTGATCAGAGTTTACACCGCATTCCCGCTGTCCACCAATCGTGGGGAACTTCAG
>Ga0209181_10007074_pt1 | contig 15511 bp, 9 predicted proteins | sample MAT05_FD_187208 | JGI IMG/M metagenome (GOLD analysis project Ga0209181, IMG submission 187208) | Freshwater microbial communities from Lake Fryxell liftoff mats and glacier meltwater in Antarctica - MAT-05 (SPAdes) (version 2) | ecosystem: Environmental > Aquatic > Freshwater > Ice > Liftoff... | reverse complement strand
GTCCCTCGCAGCGATCTGCGCTTCGAGGTCAGCTATCCGGTGCTTGGCGTCCACACACGACCGTCGATCATGCCCGCGAGGACTTGTCGACTGCGTTCTCGCAACTGATCAGAACGATCCAACTTTTCAGGGCCCTGAACGGATACGTCGAGTGCGACCAGGCGGGAGAGCAGTAGTCCCGACCAACGTCCGGTTCAGCTGGCCGGCCGATCGGGCCCGGAGCGAAGCGGAGGGCCCAGGCCGGAACTGCTGCAATCGGTTGTTGGCGGGCATGGTCCGAGCAGGTAGCACCAAAGGCTGGGGGCGGCGCGGAGCGCCGCTGCCGGCCCGCTGCAGGAACGACGAGAGCGACGGCTGGGAGCGGGGCGCAGCCCAGCCCCAGCCCGCATGACTGACCGAGTCACCGTCTTGAAGAACGGTCCTTCGACGAACGCGAGTTGCCTGGAACTGAGGCGAGCAGACGACGCCAGCGTTGCTTCGGGGTGGAGCTCGGAGTGCAAGACACTGGAGATAGTCCGAGAGCGGCGTCAACCCATATATTTTTTTGTGCAACCGTCGGGCCCTTGGGCCCTAAGGGACTTACAGACGACAAATCTACCCGCCGGGGTGCTGGGATCGGATGTCCAAAAACCAGGGTTCGAGCCCTTTGCGGCGCTGTAGTTGGGCTTCGACTGCCTTCATGGCGGTCTTGCTGAGCTTGACGCCGGTTGCATAGGTTTTCGTCACCAGTCTGACGGCTGGGTGTACGCCTTTCCACGTCGTCGTCTTGGCGAACTCAACGACTGTGTTGACGGTGTCGAGCAGCGAGCCGTTCCAGTGCGCCCCAGCAGCGCTCAATCGGGTTGTACTTGCTATGATACGGCGGGTAGTACGCGAGCCGAACGTCGATATGGTGGTCGCGGACAAAATCGACCATGCGCTTGAGGAACTGGGTCCGTCGAGCACTGTTCTCGGGACCATTGTCTTGCAGCAAGGTAATCCGCTTCACCTCGGGAAACCGCAGCCGAGCATCAGCCCACCACATTTCCACGCAATCGACGATACAATCGCTGGTGGCCTTCGACGTCGCCATGAAGATGCGGAGGTCATCATGCTGCGGGAGCAGGATGCCCACGGGTGTCACCCGCGCATCCGCGTTGAAATCGTGGTCCAACGCCTTGGTGGCAACTCGCGTCATGCCGTCCCTGGAGAACTCACCCACCTTGACGACGGCTTTCGTGTCCACCGACACGAGCAACTCCGTTGCAGCAGACGTGGCCTCCGCCTTGGCCGCTTTCACGGCGTCAAAGATGGCGTTGGTTTGCGGGATCTTTTTTTTGGCTTGGTCTTGGCTACCCGCGCCGGGTGGTAACCCAGGACGTTGAGTTTGACGCGAATCGTCTCTGCGCTGGGCGCGGTCGATTCCTGATAGCCGTGTTTTTTCACCAGCTGCCGACGCACTTCTGCCGCACTCAGGCGAGTGTACAGGCGCTGATTTCGGAATTGTGGATCCGTCTGGCTTTGTCCGTCGACAATTGCCCTGATGTCGGCGAACAGGTTTGGGAAGATTTCCTCCGCTCTTTTGGGGCCGCGACCACGGCGTCCATCCAGACATTCGATTCCGCTTTCCAACTCGTGCTCTCCCTTGCGAATCGTCTGCCCACTCCAGCCGAACTCCTTCTCCGCCAGATTCTGCCCTCCCGGGCCCAACGCCCGCACGGTCCTCGCCATGAACAATCGGCGCACATACCCCTTCAATGACTCGGCCGTCTCTTTCGCCAGCATTCGGGTCGCCTCGGTGAGCTTCATGAAGTCCATGGACCCATCAAGATCCTCTCGACCCTCTTCCGCAACCACTAAAGCAGCCCACCAAGGAATTGAGCCGCCGAGGCGTGTTGTTGAGCGGCGCGGAGTGGAAATGTGTGTTCCAACGATCGCTTGCGGTGCCGCGCTGGTCCGTCAGTAGCGCCCCAGAAATCCGGCCTCAGCGGGAACTTCGACTTTTTTTGGCGGGCTGTAATGGGGCCGCTGCTCACGTCTTCATGCGGATCCGCGTTCCATCTGCAGATCCCTTACGCGCCGACGCTGGCTCGGTATCTTCCGCTGAGGTGATCGGTCCCGCGTTGCCCGCTACGCGCACGCCGAAGGGGCGCGCAACCCAGCTCGCCAGGTCGATCGCCGCGCTCGAAGCGCGAGCGTGAGGAACAGGCACGGGGTGAGCCGAGCTGCAGGTTCCGGTTGCTCTCGCCGCGCCACGGCTTCGCCTGCTCTGCGAATTGACGGGACTTCACTCACGCATCTTTGCCGCCGGGCCTTGTCCGGTTTGACCAGAAGGTACAGGCTGCGGCGATGGACGTGCGGGCGCGCCTGACGACTCAGGATGGACGGGTACACGAGATGACCCCGGGCTGCATCATCGGTCGCTCACCGATGGCGGCGCTGCACATCCCCGATCCGCGCGTGTCCGAAGCGCATGCCTTGCTGAGCCTGCGCGAGGGTGGGCTGCGCTTGCTCGCGTTGCGGCGCAGGCTGACCTTGCATGACGCAGTGGTCGAGGAGGTCGTGCTCGAAGAGGGGCAGGTGATAGGTCTCGCACCTGGCGTCAGCATCGAGGTGCTCGAGCTGTTACTGCCCGCCGAAGTGCTGGCGCTCGAGGGTGACGGCCTGCCGCGCCAGTTTCTGCCGGAAGTTGCATCGTTCAATGCGGGTGACCCGCCCCGCTTGAAGACGGGTTATGCGCCGGATGCGGACCTGTTGTTCTGGCGCGTTGGCTCCGACGTGCTCGTGCGTGCGGCAGGCGTGCCGGATCGCTCGGCGCACAGTGGAGACAGTTGGAAGTTTCCGCTGCGCGGTCCGGGCGAGGGGCAGGCGGGGATGCTGCGCGAGATCCGCCTCGTGGACGTGCCGCTGGCCGCGCGGCACCTGGAGTCGACGCTGCCGAGTCCGGGCCGCAAGGACGCGCTGCGCATTGTCGCGCGCTGGGAGACCGTCCACGTCCAGCGAGGCGGCGCGACAGTTCTGGTGTTTGACGGGGTGCAGGCGCGCATCCTGAGCGAGCTCGCGCAGATGCGAGTACCGGTGCACTGGGCGACGCTCGCGGCCGAGGTGTGGCCCGAGCCGAACGAACTCGCGGCGCTGCGCGGACGGCTCGACGTCGCGCTGACACGACTTCGCAAGAAGCTGCGCGACGCCGGCCTGCCGCCGAGGTTGGTGCGCACGAACGGTTGTGGCCAGCTCGAGCTGATGTTGGCGCCCGACGACGTCGTCGTCGACGAGACATGACGCGCCGGGACGACGACGAGGGCGGCGAGTTTGCGGCCTTCGGCGACGCCTCCCGCGTGCCCGACGGGTCGACGTGCGGTGATGACGCGGGCCCACTGATCAATGCCATCCAGGACCCAGCGGATAGCGCCAATCGCTATGTCGATGGGCCCCTCCTCGGGCGTGGCGGTATGGGCATCGTGCGGCTCGTACATGACCGTCGCATCGGCCGCGATGTCGCGCTGAAGCGTCCGAGCCCGGGCGACCCGCAACGCGGCGCGCGTCTTTTGCGCGAGGCCACCATCGCCGCTACCCTCGAGCATCCCGGCATCGTGCCCGTGCACGATGTCGGCACGGCCGCCGACGGTACCCCCTACTACACGATGCGCATCGTGCGCGGCGAGACGCTCGCCGTGGCCGTCACCCGCGCTGCCAGCTCCAGCGCGCGGCGGCGGCTCTTGCGCCACGTGCTCGACGCCGCCCAGGCGGTCGCTTACGCGCACCATCGCGGCGTGTTGCATCGCGACCTGAAGCCGACCAACATCATCGTCGGCGAGTTCGGCGAGACACAGGTCGTCGACTGGGGCCTCGCCGACTTCGCGACCAGCGACGCGCGCGGCGGTGGCACCCCCCGCTACATGAGCCCCGAGCAACGTGACAGCACACCGGTCGACACGCGCACCGACGTCTGGGGTCTCGGCATGATCCTGGGCGAGGTCCTCACCGGCGCGGCCCCTGTCGCGCATCGCTTCACGGACCCGTCGCTTGCCGCCCTCCCGCCCGAGCTGCGCGCCATCCTCGCCCGGGCCACCGCCGCCCGCCCGGCCGATCGTTATCCACACGCGCGCGCCTTCGCCGACGACCTCGCCCGCTTCCTCGACGCACGCCCGGTTGCGGCCCATGCCTACTCGCTCATTGGACACCTGCGCCGCTTGTGGCGCGGCTGGCGCGGGGCGCTGGTGGTCGCGCTGGTCGCGCTCGCGGTCGTCGTCGCGCTGACACTGGTCGGTGTGTTCCGCATCGTGTCCGAGCGCGACCGCGCCATCGATGCCGAGGCCTCGGCCCTGGCCCAGACGCAGCTCGCCCGGCAGCACCTCGGCACGGCGCTCACCGCGCAGGCGCTCTTGCATGCGGCCGCCGACGCGCGGCCCGAGGCCGAGCTCACGGCCGCGCGCGCGCTCTCCTCGGCACGCGATGTCGAGGCGCTCGGCGTGCTGGCTGCCTATGCTGCGACCGACCGGCCGGTGCCGTTCGCGAGTGTGCCGACCCCGCCCTGCGGCCGCGTGCGCCTCGAGCGCGATGGTCTCCGTCTCCTGTGCATCGACCTCGGAGGCGTCTCCTTGTGGGAGCGCGCCAGCGACGGCGAGCTGTTCCTGCCCCGCTGGCGCCATGCCGAGCCGGTGGCGGACGCGACTTACGTGCCCGCTGCCGAGCTCGTGCTATTCACGAGGCCGGGCGACGCGCTCGGCTGGCTCGACGCGACGACCGGTGACCTGCTGCCAGCGACACCTCCCTGGCGCCATGCGCGTCGCCTCGCCACCACCATCTCAGGTGGCCGCGCCTACGGCTGGGAGAGCAACGAGGTGCACCTGCTCGATGCCGCGAGCGGCGTCGACGTGCGCGTGCCGGGATGCAACGGTCGCGAGAACCCGATTGTGGCGGTCGCCCTCGACGCCGCTGGCGAGCGACTCATCATGGCCTGCGAAGACGGCGGGCTCGAAGACGTCGCGAGCTTTTCAGGGGCGCGTACTTCCGCGCGCATGGTGTTTGGTCAGAGCCGCCCCGAAGCGAGCGCCATCGCGCTCTTATCGGATGGCACCCACATCGCCGTGGCGACCCGCGACGGTACGGTAGCCTTGGTCGCTATTGCGACGGGCGCCATCGTGCGCGAGGCCACCGTCGGGGGCCGGGTCACGAGCGTCGTCGCCGCACCATACGGTGGCGTATGGGTGCGCCCCGATGCGGGCCAGGCTCGTTTATGGGATCCCACGTCCGGCGCTTGGCGCGACGGACTGCCGGCTGCGTTCGCCCGCCATGAGCTCGTACCGGCCCAGGACGGCACGGTCTTCACCGTGGCCGATCGCATCCGGCGTTGGCAGGTGCCGGGAGAGGCACTCGGACACCAACAGAATGAAGGCGTCTCGGCGTTGGCACTCGCGCGCGACGGGCAGCGCATCGCCTGGGGCGACAAGCACGGCGTCAGCGTCGTCGCGCGGGACTCGGGCCGCATCGTCATGCGTCACGACGACGTCGGGCGCATGGTGAAGTCGCTCGCCTTCGCCCCGGCCGGTGGCGTCGCCGGCGGTGATGAGTCGCTGTTCGTGGCCACCGTCGGAGCCCCGTTCCTGGTCGAGCTGTCGAACCGACCAGAGGTGCCGGCGATGGCTCTGCCGATCGAAGGCGAATGTCGCCGCCTCGGTCTGCTCGCCGATCAGTGGCTCGTCGTCGTGCCCTACGAAGCGTCGCTAACATCTTTTGATCTGCGGACGCGTGCCGCGCATCGGCGCCCGCTCGCGCGTGAAATGCGCGATGCGTCGTTCCGTCGCGGTGCGCGCCACGCCGCGTTCATCGACGCAGGCGGCCAGGTCTTCACCATGCACGCCCCGCCTGGCCAGGCCCAGCAGCCGCCAGAACTCGAGCCACTCGGGCACCCGGCCAATCATGGAGAGCTGCCAACGCTGCTGGCGGCGACGGACGATCCGCGCATCGTGCTCGTCGCCGTTGGCAGCGATGGCGAGCTGCGTCAGCTCGACGGCGTCTCCGACCAGAAGCTGTGGACGGCCGCGACGCGCATCATCAGCCTCGCGCTCTCGGACGACGCCCGTTGGATTGCGGTCGGCGACATCGCCGGTCGCCTGACAATCCTCGATCGCCAAGGTGAGGTGCGTTTCACCTACCAGGCCCACGAGGACCGCATCGCCGCGCTCGCGTTCGAGCCGGCCTCCATCGCGAACGAGCTCGTCACCGCCGGTTGGGACGGTCGCATACGGCGCTTTGGCCTGGCCGTGCTCGATGCCGCGCCGACGCAATTGCGAGCCGCAATCGAAGCGAGTTGGGGCGAGCTCCGGTAGCGTCCGTCGACCTCGCGAGAGCCGCCCATGAAAGATCTGCGTAAGAGCGTTTCGAAACGCTCCGGCCGGCCCGCGGGCTAACCTCGCGTGAGGGTCATGCGGGTGGCCCGCTACCTCTGGCCGAGTTCCAATCGCCGTCACACGATGGAGCCGGCCGCAATCGACACCCCCTCGCGGAGACGTCATGACCCAGGGCGCCCAGCTCACGGCACGGGACCAGCAAACGGTCCAGAAGAAGGACGACCCGAAGACGACCTCACTCGCGAACCCGGCCATTAAAGGTCAGCTCCGCGGCATGACGTTCGCCGAAGGCGAGGCTGCGCTGTCACCGGGCGGCGATGATCCCGTGCAGCGCAAGTCGCCGGTTCAGAGGGATGAAAAGACCAAGCCCGCGCAGCCGCACGACATCGACATCAAGCAGGGCACGCTTGAAAAGCTCGGCCAGGTCGAGTCGTTCGAGCAGGCCAACACGGTCGTCGGCCAGGTCCTCGACGCGATGGCGCCCACCCCGAGCAGCGGCTTCATGGGCGCCTTCGAGATCAAGATCTGCCCGCCGGGTGCCATCGGCTTCTATATGAACCTCGGCCTCGAAGGCACGGTCAAGCGCACGGCCGCCGGCAAGCTCGAGGTCGAGGGCAAGCTGGCGCTGACGGTCGGGGTCGGCGGTGGAGGCGACGTCGACCTCGGCTGGTTCGGCGAGTACGGCGCCAAGTGGCACGTCGGCATTCGCGGCGCGCTCGGCGTGAAGGCCACCGGCAGCCACGGCGGCGAGTGCATGTCGCTCACCGGGTTGGCGATCAAGGACTGGGTCGACGCGGTACCGGGTGGCAGCTACGTGTCGCCGTACCTCTTCGGCGAGACGTTCGAGGCCGACGTGCTGAAGGGCATGGGGGTCGAGGGAACGGCTGACGAGGATTCGATCGAGTCGAGCATGGAAGGGGGCGTCGATGTCGGCGGCTCGCTCGAGATGGGTGAGCTCGCCAGCGGCGAAGCGCAGGGGTTCTACGGCGGGAAGTCGGTGACCAAGGTCGGCAAGGGCAAGGACGGCAAGAAGACGTCCCAGACCGAAGCCGGCTCCGCGGGCTTCGCCAAGTTCAACGCGAAAGTCGGCGAGCATTGGCATGGCGAGGGCGAGGTCCAATTCTTCAACCCGTCCGGTCCGAAGCAGCCGTCGATCGAGATCAAGGCCGAGGTGCTGACCCACGGCACGGTCGCCGCGGGCGTCGCGTTCGGCGCGAAGTCGGTCGCCGACCTCGTCTCGCCCGTCTGGGGTCTGCTCAAGGCAACCGGTGACCAGGACCTGCAGCAGGCCGCCAAGGACCTCGGTTCGTTGGTGCCCTGCGGAGCGATCTCGGGCGCTCTCGACGCGAGCCATCTCGTCAACTCGGGCTTCGAGATCATCCTCAAGTTCGAGGAGCTCAAGTTCAAGGAGTTCGCGCTCGAGTCGGTGCGCGGCATGGAGAAGGAGCTCCACCTCGGCGTCGTCGAGGGCTCGCTCAAGGGCAAGACCACGCGCGCGCTCGCCCATGGGCACGGTCACGAAGACGGCCCAAAGCAAACCCCAGGTCACTGACCGCCGACCTCATCCAGAGTCTGCTCATGAACTTCCTCGCTGCCAACAATTGCCTGTGGTGCACGTCTCCGCTCACCGGTCACGTCGAGCTGACATCCGAGCGCGGCACCACCGTCGCCAACGACTGCCCTGTCTGCGGCAAGTACTTGATGCCGCCCGAGATTCAGCCGCTGCTCGTCGATCTGGCGCCCGCCCGCTACTGGAACATTCGCGCCATGCTCGAATCGAATGCGCTGAACCCCGCGACCCCGTCGACGACGATCACAATCGCCCTCGTGCGCGGGCCAGGTGCCACTTCAGAGGGCACTGAAAGAGATCGGTAAGACCGAATGCCAACCTGCATTTGACCGCAGGGATATGCTCGCCCCGGGTCATGCGGTGACCCGTCCGTCCAACCACCAGTCCCGGCCCTCGGGCATTGCTTCCACCAGGTGGCACACGCGCGCCTTGCGTCACGAGCCCGCATCCTACGCGGCTCGTGGGACGTCATGGCGCTCCGGCGCCGCGTCCCGTCATGCCGTGCTCCCGTCTCTCACACTTTAGGAGGAACCCTTGTCGCCTCACGCTTGCCCTCGTCAATCGACCCCCTCCCGGGCGCTCCGGCGCCCTGCTGAACGCGCCCCGCGACTCGCCGGCACGGTGGCGGCACTGCTCCTCGTGCTCGGCGCGAGTCACGCCCACGCCCAGAGCCTCAGCTTTCCAAACGCACCGACGACGGTCCAGGTGCTCGACAACATGAACGCGCTGCCCGCGAAGGTCATCGTCAACTACACGTTCCCGATCTCACCCGGCGGTGCCGCCCGCACGCTGACGCTCGAGATCGAGTCGCCCGACGACGCCCTCGTGATCTCGGTCGGCACCGACCCGGGCTTCGCGTTCAATAGCTTCCTGTGCGGCCCAGCGACCGCGATCAATCCGTGGAAGAACACCTGCCGGGCGACGACCACGATCACCGGCAGCGCCAACACCGAGACGGTCGAGGCTCGCATCGCCTTTCGCGATGGCGCCTTCGCCTTCGGCGACTCCGCGACGCTAACGGTCCGCCTGAAGGACGGCGCAAACGTCATCGCGACCGGCACTCACACAATGAGCCTTGAGGCGACACCGTTCATCCACATGGACGACGCGCTCACGACCACCTCCAACCGACTCGGCACCCTCGGCGGCGTGCCCGGGCGGTTCGTCACCCGCTCGCTTGGCGTGCGTGAAGGCGCCTCCTCGAGCAGTGGCTGGTCGACTTTCAACGGCTCGTCGCTTCCGTCGCTGCCACCCTTCCCGGCTACCAACCTGCCCGGGGGCCAGACCACTTCCTACGCGAAGGGTGGGCGCGCCGAGGCGATCGTGATGCACGTCGACCTCAATCCCGGGGTCACCTATCTCGGCGAGACGCTCCCCCCCGGCTGGGCAGCCGGCACGCCGACCCTGCCTAGCGAGGACAAGCGCTTCGAGTACAACTCGAGCCGCGGCATCGGCGCCAACGCTCTGACGACCGGCAGCCCGGCCCTCTCCTTCCTGGCCCCGCTCAGCAACAACACCGACGCTGGCAGCATCACGCTCCGCTACTTCGTACCGTGTAGCGTCGAAGGCACCGCCGACAGCCCACTCGATCGCTCGTGGGTCTCGGCAACCGCGCCGCGCACCGCCGCATTGGGCGGCGACTTCGAGGTGCGAAGCCCGAACTACGGTCCCAGCCTCGCGTCGTTGTCGACAGCTTGCAATGGCGACTTCGTCAAGAGCGTCGGCCTCGCGTCCGGCGCGGCAGGCAATTTCGGGATCGGCTCCGCGATCGCCTACCGCCTGGAGTTGACTCCAGCCATCAACCCTGTGCCAATCCTGTCCGAGGGCCTGTTCGTCGACCGGATCCCGCCGGGCATCATCCCCACCTCGGCCACCCTGAGCTCACCGACGTTACCCTCGATCCCCACCCACCATATCTGGTGGTGCGTCGCGCCGAGCTACCTCACGCCCTTCGGCCGCACCGTCTTCGATGCCCTGCCGAAGAACCCGGGCGCCCCGAGCGGCGACTACTGCACCGATGGGCCTATTCCGGTCGCCACGACCCACCTCGCGGTCACGGTGCCGACCTGGCCGATACAGACGGGCTTGCTCGCGGACGGCACCACCCCATTCGAGATCCGCGAGCCAGTGACCGTCAAGCTCTTCGCCACGGTTGGGCCTCTCAGCGGCCTCGTCGCCGCGACCGCCGCTGGCGATTGCACCATCGACGCCGTTGCCAGCAGCTACATCTGCATCAACCGCGCGTGTGGCTCCTGGCTCGACAGCGGCGTCGATGCTGGCACTGAGCTGCCGACCGCCTCCATCGAGAGTCCGGACTTTTGTCACAACATCGCAACGACCATCGTGACGCCGCTCGTGACCACGATGATCACGGTCCACAACGCCAGCATGTCGCCGCAGCAGATATTCGCGCCCGGCGAGGAGGCCCGCTTCGTCGTGTCGTTCAGCAATCGGACCCCCCAGCCGGTCCAGATCTCCGGCGCCGTCGCGGAGGTCCTGCTGCCCGCGGGCTTTGTCTATGATGGCATCATCGACAGCAATGGCGTCACCATCACCAGCCTCCAGAACTGCTCGCCAAGCGTCGGAGCCCCGTTCACGTTCAGCGTCGGCACGACCTCGGTCGCGGGCTCGCCGGCGCCCCAGACCCAGCTCACGCTCACGCTCACCGGCGGCCCGCACTCGGTCGCCGCCTGCGGTAGCAACAACACGACCCACCACCTGCAGGCCGTTGGCGCGGCGTTCATCATCAAGGCCCACGCGGCCAGCGGCGTGCCCTACCTGGCGAACACCGACTACCCCGTGACGGCGGCCGCCATCACCGACGCCACCGACCTCGGCGACTCCGACGTCGTGCGGGTCGACGTGCCGCCCGGCCTTGGCTTCAGCCTGGACGCGCTGCCCTGCGCCGACGGCATCGTCGGCCTCAGCGCGGGCACCCGCAACAACGGCGGCACGGCGCTGGCTGGCGCCAACCTCACCGTGGCCATCCCGCCTGGTGCGACGTTCGTTTCGGCGTCCACGCCGACGTTCAGCGCCGGCGGTGCCAGCGTCCCGGGCTCCGGCACGCTGGTGATCGAGTACGCGACGTCGCTTGCCGGGCCCTGGTCAGCGACGCCGACCTCGCCCGTTGGCGCGGTGCGGCTCGTCGCATCCAACCTCGACCCGTACCTCACCGCCAGCTTCGAAGTGCGCGTGACGCCGGGCGGCTACACCGCTCCGATCACGTTCGCCGCGACGACGTTCGCGATTGGTCTGCAGCCGACCAACACCAACTTCGACGTCCGGACCGACAACTGCCCCGGCACGGTCACCGTCATCAAGACGTTTGGCGTCAATGGGCCTCCGATGCAGGACGTGTCGTTCTCGCTCGGCACTAGCAGCGCCACCACCAACGCTGCCGGCACACTGGTGTTCGGCGGGGTTGCCGCCGCCACGTACACCCTCACCGAGACGCTCCCCACCTCCGGCAACTGGACCTCGAGCATCGGCACTGGCCTTTCCGTCATCGTCGGCCCCAACCAGGCGGTCACCGTGACGGTCGTCAACACCTGCACGTGCGGACCGTGCGGTGGCACCTGCGCCATCAACGGCGTGTGCACGGGCAACGACTGCAACGACGACGACCTCTGTACGACCGACGCCTGCATCGATGACGCCTGCGTACATACGGCGATTGTCTGCCCAGTAGCCGGCCAATGCGCGACCAGCTCGTGCGATGCCGAACTGGGCTGCCAATACCAGAACGTTACGCTGGGCACCGCGTGCGAGAACGACGGCGACCTCTGCACGTTTGAGACTTGCCAGGCCGATGCGTTCACCAACAACCCCGCCTTCCTCTGCTTGCAGTCGGGCGAGACGAATGAGTGTGACCGAGATCTGGGGATCTGCAGCATCGAGACCTGCGACCCGAACAACGGCGAGTGCCGAGCCGGCGAGTTCGGCGCCAACAACCTCTGCGGCGACCTTGGCGGCACCGTGTTCGCGATTGCCGTAACGGCCCCCAACGGCGACGAGAACTTCGTCCTCTGCGCGATCGTCCCGGCCGGCTACGACGGCAACACCACCGGCGCGCCGAAATGGATATGCGTGGACAACGACGAAAACGGCGTGCCCGACACGCTCACCGCCGCCGAGACCAGCACCGTCTTTGGCACTGGCCTGTGCGTCGGCGCCAACGTCCCGGACCCCAAGTGAACAAGGAGCAGAACACCATGAAAAACCTCAAGTACAAGACCATCATCATGGGCGTGGCTGGGCTCCTCGGGACGCTCGGCTGCCAGGACACGACCAGGCCGGAAGCGCGTGGCCTGAAGATCGACGTCACCCCGTTGACGCTGCCGGGCATCACCGAAGCGACCTACACCCTGACCGTCAAGAACGGGCTTGGCCAGGTCGTCTGGAGTGAGGGCCCGCTGGCATCGACCCGGTTCGGCAACGGGAGCGGTGCGCTGACCTACATCGGGCCCTGCGACGCGCAGGAGAACCCGCACTCGGTCGAGCTGGTACTCAACTCGCTGACCAACAGCGAGGGCCCGATGACGTCGCCCGAAGACTACGTCAACCCGACCATCGACACGCTCGGCGTCGTGCACCCGATCATCCGCCAACCGATCACCTGCGTCGAGAACAGCGACGTGCTCGTCGCGTTCGACCTGACGATCATGCGCAGCGCCAAGCAGGGCTTCTTCGACTTCGCGATCAACTTCGAGGACATCTTCTGTTCGGCCAAGATCGACTGCTCGCCGGCACTCCTGCATGACGGCGACGGTGACCGCGGCCCGACCGCTGTCTTCGGCTTCGCTTGCACCGGCGGCGACGGCGACCCGACCCACCTCTACCTGTCGGAGCTCGAGCTGTCGTGCACCGGCGGCGTGGGCGGTTCGACCGTCACGACCATCCCGGTCAGCAGCGCCACGCCCGGCCAACAGGGACCGTTGTCGCCGGGGATCTTCCAGTGGGCGGTCTACCAGGGCCAGGAGTTCCTCGACGCCAACTTCGACAAGTGCTTCTGGAACCTCGCGATAGGCCTCGACACGGCCGCCCTCACGGGCCAGACCTGCACCCTGTCGGCGGTCGGCACGGCCAGCCAGGAGCCGCTGCCGACCAACATCGCGGGCGAGTTCCAGATCCCGACGACCGGTGCCTATCCGGTCATCAGGTGGGACGTGGACGTCCTCACCAACGGCACGCTGTGCCAGAACAACGGTCTTGATTTGGTCGGTAGCCACGTCAAGACCGACTACGTCTACCCCGACACGGTCCTCGCCGAGATAGCCCCCCTGGAAGGCGTCATGAACTGCGGTGAGAGGGCGGGCTGCACGGTCGAGACCGGCGTCGGCGCCGTCGTCAGCGCCGCGACGGCGGACGGGTTCACGCTGACCCTGTCCGACGGCAGCATCGCGCCGGGCACCTTCGCGCTGCCTGCCGGCTACACCCTCGCCGACAGCTGCTGCGCTCCGGCCTGCTGCCAGTAGTACGTCGTTCGTCTTCGGCGGCCGGGTCGATCCAAGCGCGCATGCCGCGTCTTGGAACGGCCCGGCTTGCTCGATCGGATAGCAATAAAACGCGATCGGTGGAGCTGTCAGCTTCCGCTCAGATGTATGTGCTCGAATCAATAGGGTGTAGATCCAGTTCTGACGTACAGCAGGATCAAGGTTCTCGGCTGGCGGATCGAGGCGGCATGGCTCCTACTCAGCGTCGTGAAAGTCATTCCTCGTCCTCGTCCACCGCTTCCGCGCCTGCGGGGCTTCTGTCGTTCATGAAAGAACGGCGGATCAACAAGGAGGTACCGAAGGACTTCGCGGCCTTCGAGCGGGCGCTTCATGCTCGTGTGATGGCGCTGGAACGGGAGGTCCTCGCTGAGGAACTCGCGCAAGCGGACGTGTCGACAGATGCGATAGAGGTTGGTGGCATCGTCTATCGCCGTGTGGTGCGTTGCTCGGACGAGTACGTCACTGCGGCTGGACCGGTCAGGGTGGAGGTCGTCGAAGATCAGCGCGAGGCCTTCGAGGCGGCGTTGCGCAAGGACGAGATAATCCCTGAAGGCACGGTCGTCGTTGCAGTTTCGCTGGACGGCGTGCTCGCGCCGATGAAGGACGGCGAGCGGATGGAGAAGCGCGCTGACGCTGCCGCGGCTGGGAGGCTCACCAATGGACCAGCGGGCCATCGCGAGGTGGCCTGCGGGACAATCAGCATGTACGACGCAGAGGGCGACCTGTCCGTGTCGTACGAATGGCGCGCATGCCCGAGGAGAAGAAGGCAACGCCCATCCTTGCGTCTCGTGAAGATCGCCGACGGCGCCAAGGACAAATTGGACGTTCCTCTCCCAAGCGCTGCCTCATGGCGACGAGATCCTGGACTTCTATCACGCTGCCGAGCACCTCTCGGCCGCCATTGGCGCGGCCTACGGCGAAGGCAGCATCGCAGCTCGATACCCATTCGATCTCAAGCGCCACGCGCTCAGACACGAAGCCAAGGGTGTCGAGGTGGTTATCCAGCATCTCCAATACTTCAGGAGCAATCGCGCTCGCATGCGATACGCCAAAGCCGCGTCCGAGAACCTCCCCATAGGGTCCGGCTTCGTAGAGGCCGCGTGCACGACACTTGTCACTCAGCGACTCAAGCTTAGCGGCATGCGCTGTTGCCGGTTCGGGCAACTTAATTCCCTCTGCGTCAGCGAGTCCTCCAGGCAGCGTTGAGTCGTATTTTGCCGAATACGACATAGAAGGGCCGCAATCCTGCGAAAAGTACCACTCCAATCCGGGTTTCCAAGTTTCTGGAGCTATGGACTACCGAGTCCCGGCTCTTGACGGCCGACACCAGGAACTCTGTGCACGCACATCCGCTGAACACCGCAGGACACTCGTCTATACGCGTTGCAACTAGATGACGATGCGCCCCTCGCACCCTCATCGTCCGCTTGCTCGAACCCGAACCCTGATTCCAGGACGCCTTCGCTGGCGCTCGCCGGCTATTCAACCGCGCATTTCGACGTGCCTACCGCGCATCTCGACGTGCCTACCGCGCATCTCGACACGCCCACCGCGCATCTCGACACGCCTACCGCGCATCTGGACACGCATACCTCGCATCTCGAGGTTCCTACCGCACATCTCGAGGCACCTACCGCGCATCTCGAGGCACCTACCGCGCATCTCGAGGCACCTACCGCGCATCTCGACGCACCTACCGCGCATCTCGACGCACCTACCGCGCATCTCGACGCACCTACCGCGCATCTCGAGGCACCTACCGCGCATCTCGAGGCACCTACCGCGCATCTCGACGCGCATACCGCGCATTTTCGAGTGCCTACCGCACATCTCGAGGCACCTACCGCGCATAGGGGGGCGGCCGCCACGCATTTGAACGCGGCGGCCGCTCGTCTTTGATCAGGCCGGCTTCTTGACCGGCTTGCTCGGGTACAACCGACGCAGCTCGAAGGCGTCGGCGATGGCCGGGCTGGCGAGGTTGCTGGCGGCGGCGCGGGCGTTTGCGCGCCATTCGCGGCAGAGCTCGATGATGAGGCCGTCGACGATGTCGGCCTCTTCGTTGGCGGTTCCGCCGAAGCGAGCGTCGGTCCGGGTCGCGTCCGCGAGCGCCGTCGCCG
>Ga0209181_10007073_pt1 | contig 15512 bp, 19 predicted proteins | sample MAT05_FD_187208 | JGI IMG/M metagenome (GOLD analysis project Ga0209181, IMG submission 187208) | Freshwater microbial communities from Lake Fryxell liftoff mats and glacier meltwater in Antarctica - MAT-05 (SPAdes) (version 2) | ecosystem: Environmental > Aquatic > Freshwater > Ice > Liftoff... | reverse complement strand
ATGAATGAAGTATTTATGGCGTTTTATGAGACTCTAAGGATTAGAAAATAGAACTCATCTGTTCTCAAACTCAAAACTCAAAACTCAAAACTCAAAACTCAAAACTCAAAACTTTTCTTCCCCCTCTCCTTCTTATGGAACGTGGTCTTTTTTGGTTATCGTTGTTGGCAGTATTTTTTGGGCTGGCGTGGGCTGGTCGGAAGGAGTTTCAAAAAGTAGAAGCGTATCGGCTCTGGGCAGAGCAATTTGAACGGGCGAAGTATGACCTTTATGCAGTAATTGGGCAGCAGGGCGATGAATTAACCTGGGGAACTCCCACATCTCAAGGAATTGTGAATACGAAAACGTTTTCCCTAAAGCAGGTGCAGTCTATTCAACTGCTGGTGAATGGGAAAGCCGCCGATTGGAACAACCCGCCTGCAAAAGGACTCGCTGAACTAGAGTTTTTTGATAGCAACAGTACAGACTCTATCCGTATTCCTTTTACAGAACCGCCTCTTGCCGCCCAATGGGGACAGTTTTTGCAGAAAAGACTGGAAAGTCATTGACCCGATAAGTGATAGATGGAGCCAAATTTTGGTGTGCTGTTCGCTGGCTCTGATTTTTCTGGAAGAGTGTTTTTCCGAATCTCCATCTCGACAATTTGTTTCTCGGCGATCGCAAGATTACGTCTAAAAATAGCCAGTTGTTCTGCCAGAACTGACCAGACAAAATTTGCCTGAAGATCTTCTAATGGAATAATTGCCTCTCGTAGATTAATGGCGTAGCGCACCGCACTTTCTATCTCCATATCAATGCTTCTTGTCAAAGGTTCTGTAGATTCTTGAGGAATAAGCATCACAACTTTCTGCTTCGCATCACAACTAACTCTAAGGGTGTCCAATGGTTGAGGCGAATAGCAGCCAACATTGGTGAATGCTCAGAAAAAATATAGAGCAATACTTCGGATGAATTTTGAGCAGATTTTGAGGCTAAAATCCTGATTCAACCGCAGAGGCTTTCCAAAAGCTTTGTCTGTTTTTAGCGATCGCATCTGCCACTTGTCAGTGGATTGCCCAACGTTTTGTGAGGGTACGTGACATCGGGGCTGATTGCCGCTACATTGGGGCGAATTCGCCTACTTCTATGCTATGAGTCGTCGGTTATCGAGTTCCGTGCCAAACCGTCCATCTAATCGTCCGCAGGTTGGGGCTAGTCGTCGCTCATCTGCACCGCCAGTGGTTCCTTTAAGGCGATCGCCTGCTCCAAATCCCCTACCGACAAAACCGCGATCGCCTGCCTCAAAAAAGAGTATTTATCCGTTAAAGCCGAAAGTAAAATGGACGCGGGTAGCCGGGGCGATCGCGCTCATGGTAATGCTTTCTGGTGTGATTGCGGGTAGCGGTTGGCTGGCACTGCAACTGATCGTTAACCCGCGATCTTCGGGATGGGTGAACCAGTGGCTCCCTGGTTGGTTGCCATCCAAAGGGACAGAACAGCCGTTCAGAACCCTTCAGGCGATTCGGGCAGAACTTCGCAGTCAGGGAAAAACCGTCGGAGAACTGCTGGAACTGGGAAAGAATGTCAGTGTGGATGACAGAACAACCGTATCCGATCTGCTGCTGCCTGTGTTGGAGCCGCGCCCCAATTGCCAAAGTGACTGCGACCAAATTGTAGAATTGCGGCTGTATCAAAGGGCGACCGATGGGAGAAGCGCCATCAATGAGCCGCTGTATTCCTTGGTCGATCAAGTTGAGATCGCTGGACCCGAAGAATCTTTTGCGATCGCGCCCTTAGTGGATGCCAAATCAGATAATCAAGGTTCCAGCCGAGCGTTGCCGTTGACCCGCGTAACCCGATACGACTTGCCACCCTCCCAAGGGATTTGGCTGAATCTCAGTGGTAAACGCGATCGAGGTAACGAAACCCTTGCTTACGGGCAAATTATTCACTACAATCCTAGCCGTTTTCATCTCAGCAAAAAGTTGCAGTGGACGAGTCCCACTGGGGAAGCCCCGGTCTGGAAAGAGGTTACTGGTGGCGGCACCTCCGAACTGATCGTCAACCACACGATTGGCATGGAGCCACAGTTTGAGGCTTATCAAATTAAGCCGCTCAGCTTTTTGCCTAGCCCCGTTCAGCTAGAATCGATCTCCCTTGCTGAATCAGCATTGCAACAGTCTACTTATCAATCGGCGCTGCTGCTGGCACGGGCAGGGTTGTGGTCAACCAGTCTCAAATGGCTGGAATCGCTTAAAGAAAAATTGCCTGCTAAAGAATGGTCTAGTACGGCGCAAGCCCAGTTCGATCTGATCCGTTGGCACGCTCAGGTTACCCAAATTCAGGCGGATGGTTCTTGGGCAAGCCCTAGTCAGCAGGTGTTGGCAAATCTGATCGACGGGCGCTGGGAAAGGGCATTGCAGGTATTTCAATCGTCTATCGCTGCCAGTCATGAAACAGCAGATGTGCTAAAAGCGGACGTGGGCAGGCTAGAAAATCGGATCAAAGCGTTTGGGCAAACGGGATCGGATAAATTGGAGGTGAAAGCCTGGGGCGCGTTGCTGGTTGCAGCCCAAAAAGGACAACCTAACGCGATCGCCTGGTTAAAAAAACTGCCCAAAGTGACCGCAGCCGAAGTCGCCCAAATCAGCGCTTTAACGAAACGCCTTGATCCAGCGTTTACGGAAGAAACTCTACCTGACAATAATTCCAGTCAAATTACCGATACCGTTCAACCCATTGCCCATCCTCTCAATCAGCGGTAAGGGCATCGTCGAAAGGCTATCTGTAGATGAGATGGGTTAAATCGCTATATCTTACTTGCCTGTTCAAAGCCCCAAAGATTTTTTGAGAGCAGTGTTAATCGCTTGCATATCTGAGCAATGTCCAATCTTTTTGTAAATGAGTTTATCCTCAACGGTTTGCAAGATATCTGCAACAATCACTGAATCGAGCCTAATCCCCATATCTTTGCCTAGCTGACTATCTTTGAAGATGGTAAAGCGGGTTTCCCCCTGGCGCTTCTCAACTTGAGAAGAAATTAAAGCCAGAAGTGTTTGAGGGAGATTGGTTTCAATATCATCTGCTTGAACAACGAGGGCAGGTCTGGCTTTCCAAGTTTCCCCATCAGAATGGATGTAATAGGCAACGACGACATCTCCTCGCCTATAGATCATCATAAATCTCCATCGCAGGATCATCCCAATCTTCCTGAAATGGTTTGAAGATATATCGAGCTAAGACGATTTGCTCTTCTGTCCAGTCCAAGTCTTTAACCAAGCGTTTTGGGCGAGAGCAGTGTTCAACAGGTTGTTGGCATTGAATTTGTTGATGGATAATTCGCTCACGCAACTGCTGAATGAGTTTTTCCACTTCAGTGGATTCGGTGTCTGAAGTGAGATCGTTGAGTGCTTGAGCTTTCAAACTAGCAGACTTCAGCCGTTCTCCCTCGCCAGGGAGATCTTGCAAGGCTGCGAGATAGTGCTGATTTAGCGGTTCGTAGCGTTCTGCTAAATCATGGAGTTCATAGGCAGATTCCGGCAGGGTTGAAGCAATTGCACCCAAATCAGTCTGTAGACCCTCTGGCAAAGGCTGATCTAGGCTTTTTAGCGCCACCAAGAAGGCTTTAATTGTGATTAGATCTTCGTAGCTCATTAGAAGAACCCACCTGAAAGAGTGAACGCCGCCCAAGCATAGGGATGCGGGATATCTTGCTCTATCCTATCCCATCGGGCTGAGGCAATATCTAGAGTTCGCTTGATCTTTAAGCGTTGCTCACGCGGCAATGCGGGGGGACAATTCCGCTAGTCTCTCCGTCCGCCATGCTTCAAATTCTTCGCGGTTCAGATGTCTCAGCCACTCAATGGCTTGTGCGAGTGCCACGGCATCGGCGCGATCGCCTCGACGACGATAGAACTCAATCATCACCAGCGCACTGACGGCAGATTCTACCACCCACAAGGTGCTGATCACCTGGGCGACACCCGACCGAAGAAAGCCGCTGACCAACCCGACGTATTCCGTTGTAATGGATTGATCGCCCGTCAACGCTGTTTCGCAGGCAGAAAGGCTAACCAGATCATAGCGAGTCAAATCATGTTGACAAATCTCTTGCAGGGTTAAACCATCGGTTCCAGCCAACAATAATTCAGATTTCTGAGGATTTTCAGGATGATGGCTCCCATGTCCTGAAAAGTGCAAAACGTTACAGCCTTCGCTAAACGCATGAATTACTTTTTCCTGAGTTGCTTCAGCGTCTTGAATGAGTTTTGTATTTTGGAAGGTCTGGCTGATAAGTTGAGATTCCACTCGCGGGAAGGCTAATGAACTGCTGCGATCGCTGGTGGGATTCTCAACACTGAGCAAATAGCTGGTATTTGCGGGTTGCCGCCCCTCCAAATTAAGTCCGACTTGAACGCTGGGCAAATAGGAGACGGTAAACCGATCGCTAAAGAGTGCATGGAGCGGAAAGCGGTGCAAGTCCCGATGAGGAATCAGAATTAGGTGATTGGTTCCGTCAAGATGCTGGGCGATCGCCGCAATATTGAGAATCTCTTTGAGGTTGCCGGGTTCCTCTTGTCGTTCAAATAATCGCTGCGCCATGTCTCTTCGCCAGGAATGATTAGCATCCCGCTGTTCCTTGCCTGTAATTGCTCAACTCAGAAGAAATGCGGGTTTCAGCCATTTTTTGCTCGGAGAAAATCCTCTAAAAGCCCATAACGCAAGATTCTTAGCTGGAAAGGAACCGAAAATGGTTGAAAAAAGGGCTGTAACTACCAATTTGCCTAGGTTGAGCAATTACCCTTGCCTTTGTTGCGGTAGTCATGATACTGATCATCCCACTCTTTCATCCAGGCTTCCAGTTTCAGTAACCGCTGTAAGGATTCAGGGCACTCTGTTGTGGAAGGTGCGGTAATTAGGATTAGAGCCGATTCACCCGGTTTCAAAACAAATGTAGTGAGAGCCGCCGGACTGAGATGCCAATAGGCGATCGCCTCTTTATATCGCTTCTGTTTCAGCATGACATCGCCAAGTCCTGCCAGTGCTAAGTAAGATTTGGGATTGAACTGCAAAGCCTGCTTGAATTTAGCGATCGCCCCCTGCAAGTCCCCAGCAGTTAGCTTTTGCTGCCCCTGGCTATATAGCCTCTTTGCCTCGCTCAGCGTCATAATCTAACTCTCTCTTTTTACCCATCCATAGTTTGAGGGGTTGTGGAAAATCAGAAGGTCAATTAGCAAAAAGATTGCCTAGACGCACTTTCAGGGCGACATAGGCGGGTAGTTGGTAATGTTCCACTAACAGCCATGCCACCATCAAAAAGTGAATGGAAAACGAGAGCGCTATCCAAACCGTGGGGAATCCAGACCAACCGCTGCCTTCCAAGGGTGGAAAGGTGTGAGCAGACAACCAAATAAGCGTTGGCGGCAGAATGCTAATCACAGCGCCCAATAGCCAGACTGAGATCGTCAAATCCACGTCTGGCTTATTCGTTGCTTGCCATTTTGTGCCCGTCCAGAGCCAAGTTGCAGGCTGAGAGCTATCTTCAACCCGAACGGTTTGTTCAGACAGATCGGCGGTGAAAATATGGCGGCAAAAATGGCAGGAATAGGCATCCATCAGCACGATCGCCGCAAGGTTTCCATGGCGACAAACCGGACAAACATAGCTGCCGTCCATCTCCAAGCTACGACGTTCAGCACTCCTGCCCAAGTGCGCTTTCAAGTCTTTGGGTGTGCTATCAAATTGCATTGTGATCATGCCTCGTGGGTGTCGTGGCGCTAGTGAATTCACTTGACGCTGTGCTGCGCACCCCTACAACCTACCCTAAGGACTTCCGAATCTCAACTCCATTCTGCTGCAACACCACCACTGGGTCCGCGCTTCCTGCCGCGACAATCTTCTTCACCAGCACTTTGCCATTCTCTAAATAATCGCCCACAGCCACATAGCGACTAGAAACCGCACTAGGCTCTTTGACAATCACAGTCCATCTTCCACCCACTTGCACAACGCCATTCACCGCGATCGCATCGGCAACAGAAGTGCGCGAAGGGGGCGCAACTGGAAGCGTGACGGACGGCAAGCTTCCCGGTGGCATCGGGGACAGATTAGGCAAAGAATTGGGAGAAGCTCCCACGGCGATCGGAGGCAGAGAAAGGGATGGCACAATCCCCGGTGAGGGAATTGGCTGAGCCGGCAACTTGTTCACATTACGGGGCAAAGGGGCTACTGCCACCTTAGACGAAATGGAACGAGACGAAATGATAATAGGAGGCTGCGACCCAGGCACAATTGCAAATGGATCGCGGCGACCCGTAACAATGCTAGGAATCCGAGTTGCGGCATTGGTGGGCTGCAACAAACCTGGCACAGGACGCGCGATCGGCTTGGCTGATGAGGTGGTCAGCGGCGTTGAAAAAGTCTCTGTTGTGGGGGCAGGCGTTTGCATCGCCCCTGATTGAGCTTGCTTGTCGCTCGATTCACTAGAGCAACCAATTAATAAAGTGACAATACCCAGAATGCCAAGCCACAATTGCCGTTTCATCGCTGGCAACCCCCCTTCGTTCAGTTCAAACTAAACCAAGGATAGCCGCGTTTTTTGATTGTGGTGCATTAATGTTTTGAGTACGGAGTTGGGAGTTGGGAGTTGGGAGTTGGGAGACAGGGGGATAGGGAATAGAAGAAACTAAGAACTCAAAACTAAGAACTTCTTACCTCGCACTCCGTAGTACCCCGTACCCTGCATCCCGTACTCCTTAAAAGCCCTATTTGTGATAATCCCGAAAGGAAACGTAGCCGTCCTTCTTGTCGTAAATGTGGCAGTGATCAGTGATTTCTTTCATCAATTTCCAAGAGAAACGGCTTTCATTCAAATAGCTACTCCAGTTTTGCTTGAGGCTTTCGTGTGCCATTCGCAAGTTGTAGGAAGGAATGGCAGTAGACAGGTGGTGCGGAATATGAACGTTAATGTGATGGCACAGAAACTCAATCCAAGCGGGATATTCACAATGAACGGTGCCAGCCAATTGAGCTTGAGCCTGATTCCAGTCGGTTGGCTCTTGGAAGGCAATATCTGGAGTTGTGTGGTGAACTAGGGTAAAGGTACTCATCCAAAAATGGTAGACCAGCCAGGGAAGGAGCCACAATTTGGCGAAGCCCCAGAGTCCTGTGGTTGCGATCAGCAGAGGAAAGGCGATCGCGGCAAACCCGATCACGACCAGCATTGAAAAGGTCGCTTTTTGGCGATCTTTGGGTGCAAACTGGGAGCGATCGAAATGTAAACCAGCCCAATGGATTAGGGATGCAAGCCACCACAATCGACCCCGCATTACCTGATATCCGCGCAGCCAGATAGAAGGGTAGTTGTCATAATCGTGGGGTCGAGCAGGCTGCCACGCATTATCCACATCCATTTTGTTGGTGTGGGCATGGTGTTTATTATGCAAAATGCGCCAGCAGTGGAAGGGATAAATCAACGGTAAAAACATAATGTGCCCAACCAAATCGTTGAGCCATTGGCGCTTAGCAAAGGAACGATGTCCGCAATCGTGCCCCAGCACAAAGAAGCCAGTCAGCGCTGTTCCGGTAAAAATCCAGGCGATGGGTAGGAGAAACCAGGGCGCGATCGCAATGCTCGCATAGCCCAAAATAACCATACCAACATTGATGAAAACAGACATCCAGGCTTTTCGCCTGTTCTTTTGAAAACAAGCCTTGGGCAACGTCTTCAAAATATCTTTTAAGTGCAAATCAGGTTCAACCTGAATTGTCTGGGGGGAAGCTTGGCTAACGGGTGAAGCAATCATGGATAGATACTGTCTCCTCACGAGTGAAACCTGGACAAAGAAAATAAAGCGAGGGTTTCGATGCCAACAGCAGCATGAACAAATCCTCAAAAAGGGTGATATACCCATTCGGACAAAAAAAACTAGCTACAAAATCATAGCCAGCGACACCACAGGGATTAACTTAGAGAATATGTAACGAATCGAGCAACGGACATCTTAACGCAGCGATCGCCCACACTCACAAATGCGCCCTTGAGAAAGGATAGTTAACCCAAAGTTTTGCTTAAAAAAGCGCAACAAAACTTTAATATGTATAGCACAAACCAGGGGATCGTTTTTCAAAAGACAGGTTTTAGGGATCAGATGGCAGGGATCAAAGAACAAGCAAGAGGGAAAAAACTCTACATTTTGTCATTCAGCATTTATCTTTCCAACTTTTTCACCGATCGCCAGTCGTGCCCCATTAGCAAAATCTGCCCCCGATTGAGAGCGCTTGCCAGAAAGCTGAATTTCTTTTAGTAGAAGGCAGCCGTTGCCTGTTTGGACGATCGCGCCGAGTCCTTTGGCGATCGCCACAATAGTTCCGGGTTGATTGCTTGCTTCGAACGAATCACAAAACCCTTTCAATCCCGTTTGCAGATCCGATGCCAAGCCGTTCCAGTAGCCAGGATCTAGGGGAATGGTGGCGATTATCTTTAGCGGTTCATTGCGAAAGATGGTGGTGCAGTTTGGGAAGAAGCCGCGTACTTGATTGTGAAGCGCGATCGCGGATTTTGACCAGTTCAGTTCATAGTCTTCCTTTGTGATCAAGGGCGCATAGGTTGCCTGGGTTGAATCTTGAGGAACGGGTTGGGCAGTACCCTGGTTGAGTTGCAGCAAAGTTTCAACCAGCAAATCGGCAGACATCATTGATAGCTGAGCCGCGAGATCGTGAGCGTTTTGCAGGGGCGCGATCGCGATGCGATCGACCTTCAGCATCGCGCCCGTATCCATCCCCGCATCCATCAGCATCGTGGTAATGCCCGTTTCAGTTTCTCCGTGGTAAATGCTCCATTGAATCGGCGCAGCCCCCCGGTATTTTGGCAGAATCGAGCCGTGAGCATTGACACAGCCCAAACGCGGCATATCCAAAATGGCTTGAGATAAAATTTGTCCATAGGCAACCACTACAAATGCATCCGCTTGGATTGACCGCAGATTTTCTAATGTTTCAAGATCCTTTTTAACGCTGCGAGGCTGCCAAATCGGTAAGCTATCCTCTACCCATGCTTTTACAGGCGATGGGATCAGTTGATTTCCCCGACCTCGCCGCTTATCCGGCTGCGTCACCACAGCAACCACGTCAAAATCGGGATGCGCCAATAAGCGTTCCAGACTCGGCACTGCAAATTCTGGTGTTCCAAAGAAAACGATTTTCATATTAACCTGGCAATCAAAGATACATCATCAATGTCAGTAGGGGCATCTCTTGTGGGTGCCCTCAACATAACGGGCAGGCACAAGACGCGCCCCTACAATTGATTCAATAATTTCAAAAATCTGTATGGACAAACATTGCCGGGTCAATTAAGACTAATAGTGAGGCAAACAACGATAGCTCAAAGCGTGAGAGCGATTGAGAGTTGTCATCACATCCACGCTCGGTTATTCAAAAAAAAGAGTCCGACTTACGCCAAACTCCTTGCTACTCTCTCATACTCGTAAAAAATCTTTGACCGTTACAAATCGCCACCCTGTGCAGCCAGCAAGAAAATAACAATTGGTCCAGAAATCATAATTGCTGCAATCATCGCTAGCTGAATAATCGCTTCCCAATTAACACTACCCAAAATGTCAGTAACAAAACCCATGATTCCTCCCAAGTTGAGCCACTGCCGACTCATCAAGCTATCGTATAAGTTGCTGTAACAGTTATTTATCTTATTCTGGTGACTGGGGCACTCCTCAGAAAGTTAATAAAAATATAAGAAGGCTCAACGATGGCGACTTGGCAATGTGTAAAACAGTGTGGCGCGTGCTGCAACCTTGCTCCAGACGATCGCCCGGAACTAGCAGACTACCTGACGACCGAGGAATTGACTTTGTACTTCAGCCTAGTCGGGGAAGACGGCTGGTGCGTCAATTTTGATCAGGAAAATCGGGAATGCCGGATTTACCACGATCGCCCCCGCTTTTGTCGAGTGGAATCACAGGTGTTTCAGGACTTGTACGGGATTGAACCTGAAGAATTAAACGACTTTGCGATCGAGTGCTGTCGTCAGCAAATTGACGGCGTGTATGGCGATCGCAGTCTGGAAATGCTGCGCTTCGATCGGGCGATCGGACTTTAATCGGCTTGCTTCAGGTTTATACGGCAAAAGGTTCAGAGTCAACGTTTCAAACGGTTTTCCAAAGTATGCCAAAATCAACCCGTTGCACTTCCTGACGGAGTTCAGCATACTAGATAGTGAAAAGAAAGTGAAAGCAATTTCGATTGAAGCGTCTTGTGGAAAGTAATCTGCCGATTTCAAACTCATTACCGCAAGAGGTTCAGGTGATTGACTGTGAGCAAAAACAGTTAGATACAGCATTTAAAACTGGAATTGTAGTAGAAGCAGAACAGGCGATCGCGCCTTTAATCGAAAATACAGCTAAGCCTGTTAGTTCAGACTGGAAAGTTTTTACTTCTACCTTTGTCACCATTTTTTTGGCAGAACTGGGCGACAAAACTCAAATGTCTACTCTGCTGATGAGTGCTGAATTTCACAATCCTTGGGTGATTTTTGCAGGAGCGGGAACTGCGCTGATTCTCACGACACTGATTGGGGTTTGGGTGGGTCAATGGCTCTCTAGCCGCCTTTCGCCTCGCACTCTGGATATTGCGGCTGGCATCCTGCTAGCGCTGATTTCAGCGTGGCTGGTGTGGGATGTGGTGCAGATGTAGGAAGGGAAGAGGGAAGAGGGAAGAGGGAAGAGGGAAGAGGGAAGAGGGAAGAGGGAAGAGGGAAGAGGGAAGAGGGAAGAGGGAAGAGGGAAGAGCAGACAATCGTAAATCGGCACTGATTAATCTATGGACTGGCATCTTTTAGGATTGACGTTTATTACCGTGTTTATCTCAGAACTGGGAGATAAGAGCCAACTGGCAGCGATCGCGCTCAGCAGTGGTTCCAAGTCTCCCCGTCCGGTGTTTTTTGGGGCGGCGGCGGCGTTGTTGCTGGCAAGCTTTTTAGGCGTGATTATTGGGCAAGGCACGGCTCACTTTTTGCCTGCCCGATTGGTCAAAATTGCAGCGGCAGTAGGATTTGCGATTTTGGCAGTGCGTCTCTTGTTGCCTGACAAGCGGGTGAAAGATCAGACTTTCCTCGAAGATGGTTCTACTCCTAACCCCTCAAATCCTAGCCTCTAAGACGATACATCTTCTCAAACGCATCTTTTCTACTTTTACTAAACAGATTGAGCGCCTAAAAGGTAGAAAACTGAATCCCGGTTTTATTCAATTGGTGTCGCCAGCGACTGGGGATACCTGTCCAGTCTTGACTAATTCTCGCCGTCTGGCACGAGTTTCCAGAAACTCTTTGGCTTCTTTATAAAGGCGTTTCCGCTCATTCGTTTTAAACATTGCATTCTTGATAATGCGGAATATTGGTTTCGGTCGGAAGTAATATTCATCATAAAAACGATGAACCCATTCCAGCATTTCGGCACCAGAAAGGTGTGGGAAGTTAGCCATTGGCAGTTGCTGACCCAGTTCATCCGACATCTTGGTGGTCATAATAATGCCCTGATCCTCGAACCATTCGTACATTTCGGTTCCTGGATAGGCGTGTGCGACCGATACTTGCAGGGTTTCAGGGTCCATTGCCTTGGCATATGCGATCGTTTCGCGGATCGTTTCGCGGGTCTCGCCCGGAAGACCGATGATAAAATCTGCGTGTACCTTGATCCCGACCTTCTGACAGTCTTTGGCAAACTCCAGAGGGCGCTGCGCCGTAATCCCTTTTTTGATATTTTTCAGGATCTGTTCGTTACCGGATTCAAAACCGACGATGAACAGGCGACAGCCGGAATCAGCGAGGATTTTTAAGGTGTCATAATCCAGATGCGATCGCGAGGTTGAAGACCATTGAAATTGCAGAGGTTTGAACGCCTTTGCCATTTCGATCATGCGTTTAGGGCTGTATGTGAAGGTATCATCGTCGAAAAAGATTTCCTGCAAGCCTTCGGGTTTAAACGCATCGAGTGCCCATTCCACCTCGTTCCGAACGTCTTCAACCGATCGCGTCCGCCATCGATGTCCATCGAAGGTTTGGGTCCAGAGGCAAAAGGTGCAGAGCGCCGGACATCCCCGCGTCGAATACAGGGCAATGTAGGGATTAAGCAGGAAAGGAACATTGTATTTGGTGATATCAAGATCGCGTTTCCAGATTTGGGTTACCCCAGGGAAGCGATCCAGATCTTCCACGGGTGGTTCGGGCGCAGTCGAAACCATCTGGTTGTCCCGTAGAAAATGAACACCCGGAATGGTATCGAGCGATTCACCGCTGGCAAAGCGGGTCACGGCATAGTCGAATTCTTTGTGGGTGACGAAATAGATCGCAGTCGAGGCACGCAATGCAACTTTAGGGTGTGTCGTCACGGGAGGACCGACAAAGGCTATCTTCAGCTTTGGGTTCAGCCTTTTCATCACCTCTACAAGTTTGACATCATTCGTGAATCCGACGTGTGATGTAAACAGGACGACAAACTCATGGTCGGCGGCAATTCGAGCGGTTTCTTCTGGGTTGACGTGATGGGGTGAGGCATCCAGCACTCGCGAATCACCTCCAAGGTCACGGATTAACCCCGCCGGATATCCTAGCCAGACTGGATACCAGTAACTTTCGATCTCGCGCGTTGCGGGTCAACGCGAACTAGCGCCGCCATCAAATTTTTCAAAGGACGGGGGATGGAGCAGCAGTGTCTTCAACAAGGTTGTGATCCTCTAATCTCTAAAGTGGATGTGGTTTGAATCAATGCTTGCTATAAATTTGATGGGCTAATTTCAGGGTTAGGGGTGGATTGACGTTGAGGAAGAAGTTTAAGCGCCTGTAGCGCGATCGCGGATAGTTTTGGTAGTAATCGTGGTTGCAGTAGGCGATCGTCAAAGCTGCTCATCCGCTTTTCGTTTTCCTGCAAGCAAACGGAGAACACCCGTGCTGGCGTTAGGTTGTCAGTAAAAGCACCTGCTCCGGCAGCCGTAAAACTCTCGCCTGTACTGCCACCGGCGCTGGTAAAGGATTTAGCGAGATGCAGCAGAGCGCGACCATAGTGAACCCCAGCATGAGCAACGCGCAGCGGTACAAATCCGCGCCCCTGATTCACTTGCATATAGCTGACCCAGTTCACAAAAAAGACGATGTGGCGCGCCTCTTCATACAAAATAGGATCAAAGATGGTAAACAAAGCTTCAGGAAAATAGCTGGTCTGCCGTGCCAAGGCAAACATGCCAAAGGCGAAGTAGGAATCTAGACATTCGCCAAACCCAAAATCAATGAATTCTTGGGCAATATTGGGAGGAACGGTCGGTGGAGCAGGTTCATTAATCGGCACATCATAATGCTTGATCAGAAACTCTAGCAATCGACCATGACGGGCTTCTTCCTTTGCCTGTAAAGCGATCGCCTCGCGAATCATTGGATCGGTAATTGTTTCTGCGAAAGCACTCACCATCACGCCAGCTTGTCGCTCAGTCTGTAAGGCTATTTGCCAAAAGGGAATTCCTCGCAGGCGTGCCAAAGCCGCATCATCAAGCTGAGACTAGGGAAGTGTTTCAGGCTCACAGTCTTGATAGGTCTCGATAAAGCTTTTACAAAATAGCTCCTTGTGAGATTCAGAACCAACTTTCATGCGTCACTCCATTCCATATATATAACGATCGCTGCCGATGCAGTTTCACGATGCAGGAGCTTATTTGAGCGGTGATGTCTCTGATCGGTGACTGCACGAACCAAATTCTGCGAGAAAAACTAGCGAGAGACTTTCTCGTTGCAAAATTATGCATCTGAGTGTACCGCTCTAGCCAGCAATTGTCTTCACTTGCTTCGGTAGATTAGGGGTCAGGGCAATCAGTTTGCCGCCACGAGTCAACCGGAACTGGCGATCGCGCCATTTTACCGTGTTACCAATCAAGCTGTAGCCCCACAGCACAAAACTCATTCCATCCCGTAGAGGCACCAGCCAAAATAGCTTTTGAGCGACGGGATCACCCAAGCATCGAATCCCCACAAACCAAGCCATCGCCAGACGCATGATCCAAGTAACGCCTAACAGACTCCAACCCAATACGGAGCCGCCTGTTGCCAGCAAAAATAATAAACTGGTGACCGTTCCGTGGGTGAAGATTAAGCCGACATAGCCCCAGGGGCGGGAAGCGCGAATTCCGACCAGCCATCGAGTTTGGCGATGAATGGATACTGCGATCGCGCTTTGCGGCATCACATGGTCGATCAAATAATCAGAAAGCACCACTTTGTAGCCTGCCTGAGTCGGCAAAAAGCCTAGGTAAAAATCATCCGCCAAATAATCCGCGATCGCAGCAAACCCGCCAATTTCTTCCAGCGCCGATCGCCGAATGACGATTGTTTGCCCCATGGCAAATTTGATCCCTTCTAGCACTGTGCTAACCAACACTCCCGGCAAAAAATCTGTTGGCGTACTCAGTGCTTCCAAGGTTGTGACCCATCCTTGGGTGATCGACCGACATAAACACGTCACCACACCCACAGCCGGATCGCTCAACGGCTGAATCACACGGCTCAAGTAATCCGACTCCACACGCACATCGCTATCGGCTAAAAGCAAAATGTCATATCTTGCTTTAGTCGCGGCGTGAGCAAGATTACTGACTTTGCGATTAGCTCCCAAAGTATGAAGGCTTGCAGTTACTTGAATATCCAAATTAGAAAAGTCTTTAATAATCTGCCTTACCACTTCCATACTGGGATCTTGAGGATCTTGCACACCAAAAATAATTTGGTATTCTGGATAATTTTGCTGGCAGAAAGACGCTAAGTTCTCGTAGGTTTTGCTGTCGATCCCGCAAATGGGGCGCAAGATGCTAACAGGTGGATGAAAAGTCTGCTGATAAACGGGCGAATTAGCAAAAAATTTGTTAGCGGCGTAAATGGCATACCCATAATAGGCGATCGCAGATAAGCTCAATAAAAGCAGTAGACCTAGGACAAAGTGTCTTAAAGCTTCTTGCCCTGTTGCACCTACCATTAATAAAATCAAACGTTGTGAATGTACCATTGCGCGCCTTGGAGTATCTCTTTTTACAGGGATAAAGAAGAGATCAAGTCATCAAAAACTGTTTACTCTTCACTTTATTTTGAAGCTGCAAAAAGAAATCATTGCACGATTTCTTAACAAGATTGGAGTTTTTCTAAAGATTGATTCTATGACTTTACGTCAGCGATCGCGTGGCTTAAAATCCATTTTTGCAGAATCGGGTTGACCACTTCTGGCGATTCGTCTTGGGGACAGTGACCCACCCCTTCTAAGGCGATAAACTGCTCAACACAAGCATACTTAGCGAATTCGCGCCCTAGAGCGATCGGTTCCCATGGATCAGCACTTCCCCACAAAATCAGCGCCGGACACGGCAAAACTTCGAGCAAATCTTCAGGCAGTGGTCCCTGAGAATAGCCTGTAAACGCCAGGAATACATCTGCCGCGCCCACATCTTTTGCTGGAGCCATCAGCATCTCAACCAGTTCATCGGTGACC
>Ga0209181_10007067_pt1 | contig 15518 bp, 12 predicted proteins | sample MAT05_FD_187208 | JGI IMG/M metagenome (GOLD analysis project Ga0209181, IMG submission 187208) | Freshwater microbial communities from Lake Fryxell liftoff mats and glacier meltwater in Antarctica - MAT-05 (SPAdes) (version 2) | ecosystem: Environmental > Aquatic > Freshwater > Ice > Liftoff... | reverse complement strand
CCGCTCCCAGTGGCGGTGCTGTGCCTGATGATGAACACCGTGGCCGTGTCCTTCGGCGCGGTGGGCATGCCGACGTGGTTCGGACTCGGCGGCCTGAATCTGACGCCGGATGAGCTGCGCGAAGTCGCGTTCAAGACCGCGTTGATTCATGCCGGGGCGGCGTTGGTCATTCCGCTGCTCGCGTTGCGCGTGGTGGTGTCGGCGCGCGAGATTCGGGAAAACCTCGGTTTCATCGCGCTCGTCATTGGTGCGACGATGGCGGCGTATGTCGCCGTGGCGCGGTTCAACGTCGAATTTCCCTCCATCGCCGGTGGTGTCTGCGGACTCGCCGCGTCCGTTATTCTAGCGCGGCATGGCATCGGTCTAACGCCTGCTGAAACCACGGAGCACCGTGAGAAAATCACCACAGCCAGCTTGCTCAAAGCCACCTTCCCGCTGTGGGCCACCGTGCTGATTCTCATCATCACCCGCCTTGACGCGCTCGGTCTGAAAGCCTGGCTGACTGCCAGCGCACCCGCTCTCAATCTCCCGCTCGCCGCGCTCGGCGAACTGCGCATCAGTCCGGCGCTCGTTGTCCAGTGGCGGCACATTTTCGGCACCGAGCTGAGCTGGTCGCACGCGGTGCTCTACGTGCCGTCGGTTATTCCATTCTTCCTCGTCTCAGCGCTCACGTTTGCCCTTTTCCGCACGCCTGCGGCGGCGGTGCGCACGGCCTGGCAGCAGTCGTTCCGGCAAGTGCTCAAGCCCATCGGTGCCTTTCTCGGCGCGTTGGTGCTGGTGAAGCTGCTCATGGCCGGCGGCGAGCGTTCCTGCGCCGCGATTATCGGCCACGGGCTGGCGCGAATCGGCGGCGGAGCGTGGCAGTTCGCCGCCGTGTATCTCGGCGCGCTCGGCTCCTTTTTCTCCGGCTCGAACACCGTGTCGAACCTCACCTTCGGCGGCATCCAGGACGCCACCGCCGCCACGCTCGGCCTTTCCCGCACCACGATCCTGAGCCTGCAATCCGCCGGCGGCGCGATGGGCAACATGGTCTGCATCCACAACATCGTCGCGGTCTGCTCCATCCTCGGCCTGCACAACGAAGAGGGCCGCATCCTGCGAAGGACGTTCCTGCCACTGCTGCTTTACGGTGCCATCGCAGGAGTGATTTCACTGTTTCTCTGAGCATTGCTCTCAAATTATGGGTCTGGTAACCGAGCCAAAGGAGCACTCATCAAACAAGTCACCATGAAAACGGCCTTCTACGACACCAAGCCTTACGACCGCGACAATTTCAGCCATGCTGAGGGAGCCGGGGACATCGAATGGCAGTTCCATGAGTTCCGCCTCTCCAGCGAGACGGCAGCCACGGCGCAGGGGGCGCAGGCGGTGTGTGTATTTGTGAATGATCGCCTCGACCGCCCGTGCCTCGAAGCGCTCGCGTCACTTGGCATCAAGCTCGTGGTGCTTCGCTGCGCCGGTTTCAACAACGTGGACCTGGCGGCGGCGAAAGCGCTGGGCATCGCCGTGACGCGCGTGCCCGCTTACTCGCCTCATGCGGTGGCGGAACACGCCGTGGCTTTGTTGCTCACGCTGAACCGGAAGATTCACCGCGCTTTCAATCGAGTGCGTGAGTTAAACTTTTCCCTCAGCGGACTCGTCGGCTTCGATCTGCATGGACGGACCGTCGGCATTGTCGGCACCGGCAAGATTGGCCGCGTGGCCGCGCAGATATTCCGGGGCTTCGGCTGCCGTGTGCTCGCGTATGATCCGATGCCGATGAACGATTGGGCGGCGGCGCACGGCATCGAGTATGTCAGCCTCGATGCGTTGTTGGCGGAGAGCGATGTGGTCAGCCTGCATCTGCCGCTCACTCCGCAGACGCACTATCTGCTCAATGCCACCACACTCGCGCGCATGAAGCGTGGCGCGCACATCATCAACACCAGTCGTGGCAAGCTGGTGGACACCACCGCACTGATCGAGGCGCTGAAGTCCGGGCATATCGGCGGCGTGGCGCTGGATGTGTATGAGGAAGAGGAAGGCATCTTCTTCGAGGATCTCTCCGGCGAGGTGCTCCAGGATGATGAACTCTCCCGCCTGCTGACCTTCCCAAATGTGCTCATCACCGCGCATCAGGCCTTCCTCACGCACGAAGCGCTGAGCGAGATCGCCAGTGTCACCACAGAGAACCTGTCGCGCCTGGCAACCGCGCAGCCCTTCCTGCCTGAAACCATCCTTTGAAACAGAGGGCATCCTCGCAGAAATCTCACCCGCCATGAACACACCGCCCTTATGGAAGAAGACACCCGTGGCCACCGATCTCTCGGACGACTCGTTTTCCGCCCTGTGGGAGGCGCGGAGATTCCTCGAAGCGCACGACGCGCTTGAAGTCGGGATCCTGCATGTCACCGGGCCCGCCTTTGAAGGGCTGCGCATTCATACCACGAAGAGTCATCGCGAGATCGGCGAACAGGCGCGACAGGATTTGCAGGGTCCCGCCGCCGAACATTTCCCGCACAGCCGCAGTGTGACGACGCTGGTGAAGGAAGGCCGCGCACGAAGAAATGCAACCACACGGAGCGAGCCAGGTGAAGTTCGTCATCCACGGACTCACGGGTGACCATCAGCCGGGAAAGAAAGGCAAACGGCTGGCCGCCGGGGGCGGCAAGCTCACGGAGTTTCAAGTCTGGAGCGCGGATGAACCGGACCGCAACTTGGCGCTCGCCAGCAACGGCACCAAAGCCGAGGGCGCGAAGTCCGCGATCGCCGAGGACTTTCCCGAAGCCTACGGTCCGCAATATTGCATCGACAGGGTCTTGGGCGAGGCGTGGTTCATCGGCAATCCGGCTGTGCTCACGCTCACCTTCGCGAAGTCCGAGCGCGTTGCCCCCATCACCTTCATGAACGCGCGCGGCGACCGCAGTATCGACGAAGGCAAAGTGCGTGGCGCCACGCCGTGCGAGTATGAAGTCCAGGTGTCCATGGACGGTCAGACGTGGCGCACTGTCGCCAGCGATGCGGGACGCGAGCCGTGGACGCCCGCGCATGCCAGATGGCGGCGCGTGGCTGGAAAGTAGCGTAGCTCTCCAGAGGTGCGCGGGTGGCTCTGCGCGTGAAACCTCGTGATGCGCAGCTCTGGAGAGCTACGCTACGCGACCCCACCGCCGCCTCGTGCATTCAGGCAATCAGGCTGTCGATATCGCAGCCGCGCCCGGAGCTTCTGCGACCCGCGATTGATCCCGGCCAGTCGCGCGCCGAACCCGTTCACCTCGAAGAGTTGGGCAAGTGCGCGCGAAGCTGACAGCCGATGCGGCTTGGGTAATGCAGGTTGCATTTGATGGGCACCGGCCGTTGCCCGCATTGCCCGGATCGATCCGCGGGTCACCCTGGAAACCCTCTGTTCAAGAGGGGGCGCGCTGGTCGGGCCGGCGGGATTCGAACCCGCGACCTCTTGAACCCCATTCAAGCGTTCTACCAAGCTGAACTACGGCCCGATTCCAGCGGGCGGCGAAACTGCGCGGCGGGCGTGTGCTTGGCAAGTGCGATTTGCGCGCTAGCGTCCGCTGCATGAGGAAAACCTGTCTCGTCCTGTTGTGCACTGCGGCCTGCGCTTTGGCGGAGCCCGCGGATGAGTGGGAGCAGTTCCGGAAGACGGGCCTTTTTCCCACGGATGGGAAACTGTGGCTGGCGCCGGACATGACGCAGGAGAGCATGGCGGATTTCACTTCGCGGCTGCTCGATGGGGCCAGGCAGGGCGATGCGATGGCGATGGCCACGCTCGGACGTTTCTTTTTTGTGCGGGGGGATGTCGAGCGTGCGGTGGAATGGCTGGGCAAGGCTGCGGAGGCCGGGCATGGCGGCGCGCATTTTGATTTCGGCACGCTCTGCGCGCAGGGCAAGGGCGTTCCGACCGATCTCGTGGAGGCTTACAAATGGCTTTGGCTGGCCACCTGGCAGGACGTCCTGGGGGCGGACGTGGCGCTGCGGGAAGTGTCCGGCAAACTGGCGGCGTGGCAGGTTCTCGCGGGTATTCGACGGGCGGTGGAATTCCAGGAGGCGCACCGTGAGGCGGCCTCGGGGGCGGATGCCGCTCAGCGCTTGCGGAGCAATTCTTCGAAATAGGCGCGTTTGCGCCACGTCCATGCGGCGAGGACTGCGGCTGCGGCGAAGAGGGCGAGGAGCGCGGCGAGCGCAGCCCACCACACCGCGCCCAGAAGCGGATGTTTTTCCGCAGGGAGGGCATTCTTTAGCGGTCCGAGGATCGTGTGGAGTCCGTGGCGGGTCGCGAGAAAGCCCGCGATTCCGCCGGCGACCGAGGCGGCCGCCAGGATTCCGAGCAGTCCCGCAACGATGCGGCGGAAGAATGATGTTTTCAGCGCCGGCCGCGATCCCACATTTGCCGCGATCGCGAGGGCCAGGCCCGTGGCTGTCGCGGGCAGAAGGAGATCGAGCGCACCCCAGACGGCGCCGAGCGCGATGGCAGGCCAGTGTTCGAAGAACGGGGGACGACCGAACGTGAAGGCCTCGGGGCAAAGCATCGCGGAGGTGCCGCCGAGTAACGCTCCGTATCCGCAAAGAGACACGAGGCAGAGCAACACGAGCTTGGCCAGTTCCATCCGCGTCACACTTCAGCATGCGTGGGGCGCTGTCGAGCATCGCATGGGCTGGTTGTGTTTTCGGCGGATTCTTGCTCCGCTCCACACATGCCACCACCTGCACCGATCACCGTCGCCGAAGCCACCAGTCTCTCCCACGAGGTGATCCGGCGGGCGAAATTTCCCATGCTCGCATCCGTCGATGAGGCGGGTCAGCCGCGGGTGCGCCCCGTGTCGCCGGTGCGTGTCGATGGCTTCACCATTTTCGTGGCGAACCTGCGCAGCTATGGAAAAACCCGTGAACTCGCGGCCAACCCGCGTTGCGAACTCTGCTACTTAGACGAGCATCACGACCAGGTGCGCATCACCGGACGGGCGACCGTGCTGACCGATGCGGCGACTTTGAGCGCCATCTGGGAGAGCAATCCGCTGCTGCGCCGCTATCTCGGAACGCCGGAAAATCCGGAACTCATCATCTACCGGATTGAACCAGATCGCGTCCGTTTCATGCGCGAATGGGCCTTGGAATACGTAGAAATCCCACTGGGCGCGGGGCAGGAGGCCGGCGGATTTCAGGGCTTGCCGAATGGTGTGAAAGACCTTACTAACAGCCCCTTATGAGCACGCTAACCAAGAGGGAGATCGTTCTGAACATCAGCAACGAAACGGGGATGGTCCAGCATGAGGTGTTCGATGTGGTGCAGAAGACGCTCGACCAAATCATCGAGGCCCTCGCCCGGGGAGATAGCATCGAACTGCGAAATTTCGGCGTCTTCGAGGTCAAGTTGACGAAACCGCGCGTGGGTCGGAATCCGAATCAGCCGGGCAGCAGCTTCACCATCCCGGCGCGGGCCGCGGTGAAGTTCAAGTCGGGCAAGATCATGAAGCAGCGCGTGAGTCAGATCACGGCGAAGCTAAAGGCGGACGCGGAAGGGCAGGGGGGCGCTTAGCCGGGGCGCATCCCGTCCGCGGGGTTTGCGCTGGGTTTCACCGGGCGGTTTGAAAAGGGGATGGTCACTGCCGGAAGTCATTCGGGAACGTGGTGCGGCGATATTCGTTCGCGTCGATTGCCAACTGGGGAGCGTAACGGCATCTTGCGCGCCCTTTTTCTCCGATGCCGATCAAACGCCCAGCAATCACCGTCGTCCCGAGCCCTGATTGCATCGAGATCCGGGGCGCGCGGCAGAATAATCTCAAGGGGTTCGATCTCGATCTGCCGCTGGGCAAACTGATCGTCGTCACCGGGCCGAGTGGGAGCGGGAAGTCGTCGCTCGCCTTTGACACGATCTACGCGGAGGGGCAGCGGCGGTATGTGGAGACGTTCAGCCCATACACGCGCCAATTCCTCGACCGCATGGACAAGCCTCGCGTGGATGAAATCCGCGGCATCCCGCCCGCCATCGCCATCGAGCAGACGAACAACGTGAAGAGCACGCGCTCGACCGTCGGCACGATGACGGAGATTAACGACTACCTGAAGCTGCTCTTCCCGCGCATCGCCACGGCGGTGTGCCCGAAGTGCAGCCGCGAAATCCGGACGGAGTCGGCGAAGAGCATCGTCGAGCAGGTGATGAGTGCTCAGAAAATGGGCCATGCGTCAGGAGCGGATTCTTTCACTGAGCACCGGGCGCCGGGCACTGCGCACGCCGTCCTCATCCTCTTCACCGTCCCGGTGCCGGAGAAAACCAAGCCCGCCGACTTCTTCTCATTTCTCCAGCAGCAGGGCTACCTGCGCGTGTGGCTGGACGGCGTGATCGTCCGCACCGACGAGCCTGCAAAGACCGTGCGACTGCCCGCGCGCGTGAGCGTGATCCAGGATCGCATCGCGCTCACGGACGAGAACCGCCCGCGCCTCATGGAGGCCATCGAGCACGCGCTGCGGCTCGGCAGCGGGAAGATCCAAATCCTAAATCCTGAATCAGAAATCCCGAATCCGTACAGCGCGGGCTGGCACTGCGCGCATTGCGATATCGATATCACGCCGCCGTCGCCGGGGCTGTTCAGTTTCAATCATCCGCTCGGGGCTTGCCCGACGTGCCGCGGCTTCGGTCGCACCATCGCGATCGATCTGCTGCGTGCGATCCCCGATCGCTCGCTGAGTCTCGCGGGCGGCTGCGTGAAGCCGTTCCAGACCGAGAGTGGCGCAGACTGTCAGCGCGACATGATTCGCTGCTCCAAGGCGAAGGAGATCGATCTGAAGGTGTCCTTCGACGATCTGCCCGAGTGCGATCAGCAGTGGGTGCTGGAAGGCGAGGAATGGAAAGTCGGCGCGGAGCAGAGGCGCAGCGGCGAGGAATTGTGGAAGGAAGGCCTATGGTATGGCGTGCGCGGTTTCTTCCGCTGGCTCGAGAGCAAGGCCTACAAAATGCACGTTCGCGTGCTGCTCAGCCGCTACCGCAACTACACAGAATGCCCCGACTGCCGCGGCGGCCGCTACCAGCCCGCGACGCTCAACTTCCGCTTCGCCACAAAGACGCTGCCTGAGCTCCAGGCGATGCCGATCGGCGATCTCGTAACCGCGCTTGTAAAAGCGCGGGCTGCTCTCCCGCCCGGACAAAGTGCCCGCGCTTTCACGAGCGCGGCCACGGGTGATGCCGCTGCCGCTGAGCAAATCCGAAATCCGAAATCCGAAATCAGAATTGACGGCACCACCGAAATGCTCCTCGGCGAAGTCCGCTCCCGGCTCGGCTACCTGCTCGAAGTCGGCCTCGGCTACCTCTCGCTCGACCGCGCCACGCGCACACTCAGCGGCGGGGAAGTCGAGCGCGTGAATCTCACCACCTGCCTCGGCGCGTCGCTCGTGAATACGCTCTTCGTCCTCGACGAACCGAGCATCGGGCTGCATCCCCGCGACACGGGGCGTCTCATCCGCGTGATGAAATCGCTGCGCGACAAAGGCAACACGCTGCTGGTCGTCGAGCACGAGGAAGCCGTCATGCGCGCGGCGGATCACATGATCGAACTCGGGCCCGGACGCGGCGATGGCGGCGGGGAGTTGGTGTTCAGCGGAGCGATGAGTGCGGATTGGGCGCGAAGAACTTGGAACTCAGAACTTGGAACTCAGAACTCGGAACGAGCCGCGCGGGCGGAAAACTCGCGCCGCGCGGATGCGAAGTCCTTACGAGTTCCGAGTTCCAAGTTCAGAGATCCAAGTTCACCCGCCTTCACGCTGACACAGCAATATCTGAGCGGCGAAAAATCCATTCCCATCCCCGTGACTCGCCGGAAGCCCGCGTCGTGGCTGCGCATCGAGGGCGCGCGCGAACACAATCTGCAAAACATCACCGTCGAATTTCCGCTCGGCGTGTTTGCGTGCGTCACCGGCGTCAGCGGCTCCGGCAAGAGCACGCTCGTCCACAGCGTCCTCTACGAAAATTTGCTGAACGTAAAAGGCATTGCGAGCGGAAACACACCCGGCGCTTGCAAAAAGCTCGTCGGCGCGCGGCACGTCGATCAGGTCATCCTCGTCGATCAGTCGCCGCTTTCGCGCACTCCGAAATCCACCGCCGCACTTTACCTCGGCATCTTCGACCACATTCGCGAGATGTTCGCGAAGACGCCCGAGGCGCTGCGCGAGGGACTGAATGCGAGTGCGTTCTCTTTCAACGGCGGCGCGGGCCGCTGCGAACGATGCAGCGGGAGCGGCTTCGAGAAGATCGAGATGCAATTCCTCAGCGACGTCTTCGTGCGCTGCCCTGAGTGCGAAGGCCGCCGGTATCAGTCGCATGTCCTCAAGATTCACCTCGATGGAAGGAGCATCCACGACGTGCTGGAACTCACCGTCACCGAGGCCGTGAAATTTTTTGAAAAGCACGGCGAAGTGCGCACTGCCAGGCCGTTGCGTGTGCTGGAGGAGGTCGGCCTCGGCTACATCCGCCTAGGGCAGCCGCTGAACATGCTCAGCGGCGGCGAAAGCCAGCGCCTCAAACTTGTCGAGAGGCTTGCGAGCCAGCGTGAGGCGGACAGTCCTGTCCGCCTGGATGGGCGCGCGGACAAGAGTGTCCGTGCCACGACTCTGCTGATCCTCGACGAGCCGACGACCGGGCTGCACTTCGACGATGTCGCGATGCTCGTGAAGGTTTTTGAACGCCTGGTGGAGCAGGGGAATTCACTGCTCGTCATCGAGCACAATCTCGAAGTGATCAAATGCGCCGACCACGTGATCGACCTCGGCCCCGAGGCCGGGACGGCCGGCGGCCTGCTCGTCGCCACCGGCACGCCGGAGGAGATCGCGGAGGTCGCGGGGTCGCACACGGGAAGCTTTCTCAAGGACGTTCTGCGTGGCGCGTCGGGTAGCGCGGGCGTCCCGCCTGCTGTTTCCGGCGTCCCGCCGGAAACATCGGATGTCGAAAGATCGTCTAATCCGAAAGGTGCGCTTTCCGACGTCCGGAGCGCTCCGCGAGACGCGGAGCGCAGCAGGCGGGACGCCCGCGCTACCCGGGGCATGCCGATCTGCCCGCCGCACGTGTTCGAGATTGGGGCGGAAGAATCCGCCCGCGTCGCCGAGGCTCCGCATCCCGCGCTCGGCGCCCCCGTTCAATCCGCAATCACCATCACCGGTGCGCGCGAGCACAACCTGAAGAACATCTCGCTCGAAATCCCGCGCGATCAGCTTGTCGTCATCACGGGCCTCAGCGGTTCGGGGAAGAGCACGCTCGCGTTCGACCTGCTGTTTGCCGAGGGGCAGCGCCGCTTCCTCGATGTGATGTCGCCCTACGCGCGGCAATTCGTCGAGCAGCTCGAAAAGCCGGACGTGGATCGCATCACGGGACTTCCGCCGAGCGTGGCCATCGAGCAGCGCGTCACGCGCGGCGGTGGCAAGAGCACGGTCGCCACCGTCACCGAGGTCTATCACTTTCTGCGTCTGCTTTTCTCAAAGCTCGGCGTGCAGCACTGCCCGAAGTGCGAGTGCGCGGTTGAATCGCAGACCACCGCCGCCGTCACGCGCCGCGTCGAGGCGCTGGCGAAGAAGGGCCGCGTGCGTTTGTTTGCCACGCTGGTCAAAGCGCGGAAAGGCTTCCACACGGACATCGCGAAATGGGCGAAACGCCAGGGCTTCGAGACGCTGATGGTGGACGGTCAGCTCGTGGACGTGGCGTATTTTCAAAAGTTGGAGCGATTCCGCGAGCACACGATCGAAGTGCTAGTCGGCGAGCGCACTCCCGCGGACACCCGCGGCGTGCGTCGTCGTCGGCTGGAGGAGCTGGTGAAAAGCGCGCTCAGCATCGGGCGCGGCACCATCCGCGTGCTCGATGCGAAGAACCGAGGTACGATCCTCAGCACCGAGCGCGCGTGCCCGGATTGCGGGCAGTCATTTGAGGAGCTCGATCCGCGGCTGTTCTCATTCAACTCACCGCACGGCTGGTGCGCCGAGTGCCGCGGCTTTGGCGAAGTGTGGAAGCACTACGTGAACCCGCGACTCGAAACCGCGCTGGAGCAGGAACTCGACATCGAACGTCAGGGCGAATCGCTGGAGGAAGGCGAAGCCGTTCCGTGCCCCGTGTGCATCGGCGCGCGGCTGAATCCGCAGGCGCGCGCTGTGCGGCTGAACGACCGGACCATCGGCGAATACACCGCGATGCCGGTGCGCGACGCGCTCGCGCTCGCGGAGAAATTGCGCTTTACGCCACGACAGCAACCGATCGCGCAGGACATCGTGCCGGAGATCATCCAGCGGCTCACCTTCATGGGGAAGGTCGGGCTCGATTACCTTTCGCTCGATCGCAGCGCGAAGACGCTGAGCGGCGGCGAGAGCCAGCGCATCCGTCTCGCGGCGCAGCTCGGCAGCAATCTGCGCGGGGTCCTCTACGTCCTCGACGAGCCCACCATCGGACTGCATCCGCGCGACAACGACGCGCTGCTCGACACGCTCACTGCGCTGCGCGCGAAGGGAAACTCGCTCGTGGTCGTCGAGCACGACGAGGAGACGATGCGGCGCGCCGACACGATCATAGACCTCGGGCCGCGCGCTGGCGTGCATGGCGGTGAAGTCGTCGCCATTGGCAATCTGCAGCACATCTCCGAATGTGAACGCAGCGCGACTGGCCAGTATTTGCGCCACCCGCTCGTGCATCCCACGCGCGGCACGCGGCGTTCGCTCGACGGCGTGAATTGGCTTTCCGTGAGCGGCGCTCGCACGAACAACCTCAAGGATGTGGACGTGAAGTTTCCGATTGGACGGTTGAGTGTCATCAGCGGCATCAGCGGCAGCGGGAAGAGCACGCTGATGCGCGGAGTGCTGAAGCCCGGTGTCGAGCGCGAGCTGAAGGAGGCCGTGAAGCGTGGCAAGGCACTGTGGGCGAAAGCGAACAAAGCAAAGGCAGGAAAGCCGGCGAAGCAGGCGGCTGCGGTGCGGCCTGCGGGCGTGCCATGCTTCGGCGGCATCGAATTCATCGAGGCAGTGCATGAGGTGGATCAGTCGCCCATCGGAAAGACCACGCGCTCGACGCCTGCGACCTACCTTGGCGTATTCAACGAAATCCGCGGGCTCTTCGCGCAGCTCCCGCTCGCGCGGATGCGCGGCTTCACGGCCTCGCGATTTTCATTCAACACAAAGGGCGGACGCTGCGAGACGTGCGGCGGGCAGGGGGTCATCCGCATGGAAATGGCATTCCTGCCGACGAGCTACCAGCCATGCACGGACTGCCACGGAAAGCGCTTCAATCCCGCGACGCTCGAAGTGCTCTACAACGACAAGAGCATCGGCGATGTGATGGACATGTCGCTCGCTGAGGCAGCGGAATTTTTCAAAGCCGCGCCGAAGATTAATCGTCCGCTCGCGCTGCTGTGCGACACGGGCCTCGGCTACATCCGCCTCGGCCAGCCGAGTCCGACGCTCAGCGGCGGCGAGGCGCAGCGGCTGAAGCTCGTCACCGAACTCGTGCAAGGTGTCGCGCGCGATGCGAACTCGCGCCTGCGCCGCCAGCGCGAGCCGAAGAGCACGCTCTATCTCCTCGAAGAACCGACCATTGGCCTGCACATGGCGGACGTCGCCGAACTGCTCAAGGTGCTGCACCGCCTCGTGGACGACGGCGCGACGGTGCTCGTCATCGAGCACAACCTCTCGCTCATCGCCGACGCCGACTACGTCGTGGACATCGGCCCCGAAGCCGGCGCGGCGGGTGGCGAAGTGGTCGCATTCGGCACGCCCGAGGAGGTCGCTGCGAACACCGTGAGCCGCACTGCACCGTTTTTGCGGACAGTCTTGAGTGCGCCTGACAGCGCACGCTGACAGCGCCTGACTGCTATCGGAAGATCTCAGCGAGCGCTCTTGCAGCTTCGAGTTTCACCCGGGCGGAAAGCCAAAGCGTTGTCTTCGCAGTGAGCGCGGTGAGGTGTTGCTCGGCATCCTGTTGCGAGAGGGATCCTCGCGCCGCGCAAAAGAGGACGATGCCAAGAGAGCCACGCGCCGGCACCGAGAGCGAATCTGCCATCAGTCTCGCGGAGGCGTCGTCGGTCACGAACATGTCGGGCTTCGTCTCGTCCGCATACGCGAGCGATTCCGCCTCCCCTGCGTCGAGCAATCCTCCCGCGGTCCGCTGCGCAGCGCGCGCGATCGCATTTGAGGAAGGGTGGACGAGTTGCAGCCACTCGGGAAATCCATCGGCCCAGAGTTTCGGAGCATGGCGTCGCAATTCTGCCATTACGGTCGGCGTGACCTGCACTTCTCCGACGAGACCAAAAAGATGAAGCGCTCCCGCCTGATGGATATGCAGCAGCGGGCCGGTGTCAGCGACGACCAGCTTCACCGGCGCTCGCGTTTTTCAGAGAGCGCCCACGCGATGTCGTCGAGTTGCTGGCGCTCCTGCAGCGCGTAGCGACCGTTGCCGAGCAGCTCGCGCAGTGCGGTGCGGACGGCGTCACCCTTGTCCGCAAACCAGCCGGACTCAACGACGCGGCGAAGCTCGTTGGCCAGTTCATCGGGAAGCTCAACGGTCAATATGCTCATGGCAGTGGAAAGTATCGCAAGCGGGTGTGCTCGCAATCTTCGATTGGTGGCGGTGTGGGGCCGAGAACTCGTCGGCGCCACATTGTCGCTTGCCGCGCCGTTTCGCCTCGGCTGTCCTGCGCGGCTCAATGAGCACCCTGAATTTCGCAGTCGTCGGCACTGGCGGCATCACTTTGCAGAATCATCTCCCCGGACTCGCGATGTGCGGGGATGTGAAAGTCACCGCGCTGTGCGACACGAATCCCGCGACGCTCGAAGCCGCGCGGCAGCAGACTGGCGTGTCCGTTTGCTCGACAAACTACGAGGACATCGTGAAGCGCGACGACGTGCATGCGGTCATCATCGCCACGCCGAATTTCACCCACGCGCCGATCGCGCTCGCGGCCATCGAGGCGGGCAAGCATGTGCTTTGCGAAAAACCGATCGCGATGAATTACGGCGAGGCGTGCGGGATGGCGGCGGCGGCGGAGCGCGCTGGCGTGCGGCACATGACGGCGTTCACGTATCGCTTCGTGCCGGCGATGCGCTACCTCGGGCATCTCATCGAGCGCGGCGACCTCGGGCAGCCATATCATTTCCGCTCGTGCCGTCTGCAGGACTGGGGTACGCGCCCGCTCGGCTGGCGCATGGTAAAGAAACTCGCGGGCACCGGCGAACTCGGCGACATGCTCAGCCACCGCATCAATTTCGCGCAATTCCTCATCGGCCCGATGACGCGGCTCGTGGCGAACGTAAAGAACCTCACGCCGGTGCGCGGCGGCCTGCCGAACGACACCGAGGACTGGGTGGCCATCCTCGCGGATTTTCAAAATGGCGCGACCGGCGTGCTGGAAAGCTCGAAGCTCGCGAGCGGTCGCAACGAGTCGTGGCGCTCGCTCGATTACGTGGAGTTGAACGGCAGCGAGGGCACGTTCGAGTTCACGACTGGAAAATGGAACGAACTCATCTTCGGCAAAGTCGGCGGCCCCGGCCTCGCGCCGCTGGCCGTGCCGCGCGAATTCTGGACATGGCCCGGCTCGCCGCGCGATCCCGGCGTCGGCGACCCGCTCGTCACATTCCGCTACGATCAGGCGTTCGAGTTTGTGGACGCGATCCGCTCGCAGCGCCCGTGCGTGCCGAGCTTCGTCGAGGGTGCGAATGTGATCCGCGTGATGGACGCGGCGCTGGAGTCCGCGGAGAGCGGGCGGTGGGTGGAGCTTTAACTGCGCGCGCCCCAAATGGGTGCCGGGACAAGAATGGAGATCCGCCCGGCATCCCAGGATGCGCGCGGAAGCGGGCCCACGTTCTGCGGGAGATTTCCTTGAATGAGCGGCGACTTGCCCCGCTGAGGCGAGGTGGCGTTGCGGGCAGGAGGCAAAGGCTGCAGCCCGCCATGCGCCGCGCCAGTCGCGGGTTGGCCGCCTTGCGGACCTGAGTCTCCCCGTGTCGCATTTCACGCAGTCTTTGTCATCGCGACATCCCACGAAGATGACGTATTACCAAGCACCATGAAATCCGCCGCCGTCGTCAACTTTGCCCCGGACAAGCACTCGGTTGAGATTCGCGAGATCGAGAAGCCAACCATTGCCAATAGCGACGTCCTCCTCGAAGTCGCCAATGTCGGCGTCTGCGGGAGCGATCTCCATCAGTGGACTGCCGACCATTCGTGGCCGGTGAATTATCCGGTCGTGCTCGGACATGAATTCGGTGGCCGCATCGTCGAGGTCGGCAAGGACGTGGAACATTGGAAGGAAGGCGACCGCGTCGTCTCGGAAACCGCCGCAATCGTGAGTGCGGACAATCCGATGACGCGGCGCGGCCTCTACAATCTGGACCCGACACGCAAGGGTTTCGGCTATGGCGTGAATGGCGCGATGACGAAGTTCGTTCGCGTGCCCGCGCGCATCCTGCATCACGTGCCGGATGCACTCCCGTTCGAGCAGGCGTGCCTCACCGAGCCGTGCTGCGTCGCTTACAATGCCGTGGTGAAAAACGCGCGCATTGAGCCCGGCGACCGCATCGTCGTGCTCGGGCCCGGCACCATCGGCATCCTCTGCGCGGCGATGGCGCGCCTCTGCGGCGCGGAAGTCGCGCTCGTCGGTCTTCCGCAGGATGCGCATCGTCTGGAGATCGCAAAGCAGTACGGCTGCGAGGTCATTATCGGTAATGCGAAGCCATGGGCGCAGGAGCGCGATGGGCTCGGGTGCGACGGCGTGATCGACGCCGCCGGCGCGAGCATCACGCTGAAGATTGCCCTCGATGTCGTGCGCCCCGCCGGCTGGATCAGCAAGGTCGGCTGGGGACCGCAGCCGCTCGGCTTCAACATGGACCCGCTCGTGCAAAAGAACGTCACGTTGCAAGGCAGCTTCAGCCACAACTGGCCGATCTGGGAACGGGTGATCGCATTGCTCGCCAGCGGTCTGTTCAATGTGAAGCCCATCATCGGCGGCGTGTGGCCGCTCACCGAATGGCACGAGGCCTTTGAAAAAATGCACCGGGGCGAAGTCGTGAAGAGCGTGCTGCGACCGGTTTGAAGCCGTGAGCGGAACGCAGACGATCGGTCCGAGCGGCCCACACGCCTCAATCCTGCCGCACGCAGTTACGCCGGAGTCATCCGCGGTAACCGCCCGATGTCTTCACGTAAGTCGTTGATATTCGAGCTGAACGTTTCCGGTTCCAGACTTTTTGCGCTCACATCTGCTCAGTGCTCAGTCTCGGACGCAAACTGAGCACTGAGAAGATGTGGGCGCAAAAATGATTTCCGGCGGCGAGGGGGGAAACAAGCGGCAGCGGAAAAAACTTCGGCGATGGAAGAGCCGGCGCATCCGGAGGCATCGCGCGGCCGGCGAAGTCCGCAAATTGCGGCCGGGGCCGCGGGCCGCGGGCCCGCGGCCGGTCGGCGCCGGGCCTTTTCCGCCTCGGCGCGCCCGGCGGGCGCGGCCCCGGGCGATTTTCGCCGCGGCGAGGATGTTCCAGCCGGTGGCTTTGAGGCTCACGGCCATGTTCACCGCGCG
>Ga0209181_10007065_pt1 | contig 15524 bp, 11 predicted proteins | sample MAT05_FD_187208 | JGI IMG/M metagenome (GOLD analysis project Ga0209181, IMG submission 187208) | Freshwater microbial communities from Lake Fryxell liftoff mats and glacier meltwater in Antarctica - MAT-05 (SPAdes) (version 2) | ecosystem: Environmental > Aquatic > Freshwater > Ice > Liftoff... | reverse complement strand
ACGTTCGCAACATAAGTAAAATCGCGAGACTGCAATCCATCACCGAAGATGAGCGGCCGTTGTCCGTTGAGGATTCGACTAACAAAAAGCGGAATGACTGCCGAGTAAGGGCTATCTGGATCCTGACGTGGGCCGAACACGTTGAAATAGCGAATCCCAACCGTTTCCAAGCCAAAACTGTGATAGTAGGCTTGGCAATAGTACTCACCACATAGCTTTGCGACAGCGTAAGGCGAGAGTGGCATAGGCAGATCCGACTCGCGTTTGGACGAGGTCGGCTGATCTCCGTAGGCACTGCTGCTGGCCGCGTAAACAAAGCGTTTGACGCCCGCTTGAACGCAGTGGTGCAGCATATTAAGTGTACCGGTCGCGCAAGCCTGATGCGTGTCCAAAGGACGCTCCAAAGAGAGTGGCACGGACGCCAAGGCCGCTTGATGAAATACCCTTTCGACCCCCGAAAGCGCTTCGCGGACGGCGATTGAGTCGCAAATGTCCCCTTCGACGAAGTCGATACGATCCGAAACCTCTTCTAAGTTGGCTCGTTTGCCCGTGCAAAGATTATCGAGGACACGTACCTTGTGCCCAGCGTCTAAAAGTCCGCGAACGATATGCGAGCCGATGAATCCAGCCCCACCGGTTACCAAGCAACGGACCATAAGTCATACCCAAATTTGATGAGGTTAAGTAGTCGGAAACCACGTCGATCAAGCAAGCAAACGTCGATCAAGCAGACAAACGTTACGCTGCGATGTTCCGGGAATTCAATTCTACCGACCAAACCCCGAGAATCGTCAGACGATTTTTCTGAAGTGACTTCAACGCCTGAATTGTTTCCCTCGAGTTTGATGGGTCCAGTATTTGAACCACGATTCCGTCGCATAGTCTACCAATTCGCGGCATCATGGGGAGACATATAGCCCCCAAATCGAAGACGATCAGCCCAAATTCTTGCTTCCAGCGAGGCAAATCTGCTAGCTGCGCGTGCCATGACTTGGTCCCCGCGTTGGCGTCGGCAAAGTAAGACCAACGAGCCTCCTGGAAATTCAAATTCTCGACTCTTTCGTCGGAGCGCAAATCGTTCGGCGGACGGACGGTGATGAGAATGGCATTGCGACGTGCCTTTTCGGAACATCGAGCGACCGTATCTGTGATCACTGAGCGAACGAGCGACGGATCGGCATCGCCCACCGTCCCTATCCCTAAAACGAACGACTGTGCCTTGATAATGCGATTTAGAATTCCATCGACTGGCAAATGCAAGACCTGTGAACTGGATGCGTTATCCATCAAGAGTTTCTTAGTTTGGTGAACAGTTTTGCGTAGGGATGTAGAACCGCGCGATGAGTATTGTTCATGGCTTGCGTTACGCCACCTCGAACGGACTCCAGATCGTCCTCAATGACCAGCATATCTCGATCGTCTCCCATCGCCGCTCGTTCTGGGACCCGCTCCGATTCCATCATGGTGTTATAACTATGCATACCGGAAAACGCGATTACGTCCGTGTGAGCATGATGGGCGAGGCGACGATCCTCTTCAGGACCTTGTTCCATCGCTGAAAAAATTTCAGGAGTACCATAGTTAACCGAAGGATCGATCGACTCTGCGGGATCGAAGGTCATCGCATTCATATTCAGTCCAGAAACGAGTTCCCGCATTTCCTCTTCGATTTGTCTCTCCAAGTTTGCGGCTTGTTCCGGCGAGATATTCGAAACGGTTTCCACATAAGAGTCCTCAAAGGGCTCGTCGTTGGAAGACAGGCTGGCAGCCTGTCCTAAGTAGTCCTCTTGCAAATCCTGATTGCCCTCAAAGTGGCTCGAAAGCGCTGGGCCGTTCCAAAGCGCGGGGTTCTTCGAAATCTCTGGGCCCTTCGATATCGCTGGGGCCGTAAAGAAATCATTGGCATCGTCGAATGCCAGTTCCGTCTCGTCTGTGTCTTTCCGATTCGAAGTTCCGAAATTGGAGAGGTCGTAGTTTAGATTCCCATAGGCAGCGCCGGAGTAGGATTGGTAGCTATCCGACGACTGGACAGGGATCGAGAACTCCTCGTCAAAATCACCGGCAAAAACGTCCAGCAAGTTCTTAATCGGAACAGGCGAGGCTTCTGGCAATGCGACTGCATCTTCAAAGTCCGTTTCAGCCCGCGATGGTGCCATCGAGTCGGTTGTCGCGTTGGTTGTCGCAACCGTATGGAAGTCTTCGATCGGACTGGCGATCAGTTCATCGCTGAACTCATCGTCGAGCTGTCCGAATTCGATGTTGGAATGCGATGGCGTTGGCGATTGGGCAGTAACAGAACCCTTCATCATCGACTCAAAACTGGAAGCCGATAAAGAAGCTCGAGGCTCGTTCCATAGGACAGGTGTTTGGATGGCTGAAGTGGTGATCGAGGCGACTGGCGTAGGGTTAGAACTAGCGAGCGGAGCGCCCTTAACAATCGATTCGGGTTCGCTCCACGGATTAGGAAGCTGCTGGAGCATGCACCAAGCTCGGCCAACCATGGCGGCGGAAACAGGGCGTTCACGATCATTGCAGGCAAGTAATAGAGACTGATCGGCGAGTTGATCAATCAGTCGCGGAATCCCATCCGAACCGCGATAGATCGCATCGAGGGCATCGCGAGTCATCACCGTCGATCCCTCAACACCGCTCAGTTCAATTTTGTGGATGACGTACTGACCGGTTTCTTGGCTGCTTAGCGGAGTCAAGTAGCATCGGGCAGCAAGGCGTTGATTAAGCGAATCCATGTTCGGGTGGGAAAGGCAGTCCTCCAAACGCATTGTGCCGCAGAGAACCAAGCGGACCCGCGGAATGCCATGGCGAACCATGTTCGTAAGTAGTCGGATTTCATCGAGCAACTTCATAGACAGTGTCTGGGCTTCGTCGATTACCAAGACCAATCCATCGGTTGGGTTTTCCGAGGAAGGTTGCAGTCGACTCATGAGCGAGAGGCGGAGTTCACCTTCGGTCATGTCTCGGTAGGGCATGCGAAGCTCAAACAGAAGGTTCTGGAGCAGAGCTCGACGCGTAATGAGCTGAGAACTGGAGAGCATCACCACTTCGAAATTGCGTCGAAAGCTTTCGGCAATTCGAAGGCAACACATGGTCTTGCCCAATCCAGTGCCACCAAAGATTGCAACGGGCCCTTCGCCACGTTGGATTGCGCGAGACGTGGTTTGAAAGGTCTGCTCAATGCACGTCGCAGGAAAGTAGCGGTCAAGCGTGGATGCTGCGAGGAATGGTCTTTTGACAAATCCAAAGAATGATTCGTACATCCGTTCGGTTCCGTAGTTGAAATGGCCTTGTTGAGCTTAGTCGTTAGTCCTCAAATCGGCTGCTCCTCGACGGAAACATTAGACTGATCGTTACAATCGTCAAAAATTAACAAATCACTTAAGTGGCTCCAGTTTTCCGCCTTTTAATCGTACCAACGCGTCGCATTGTTGCGCGATGTTCTCGTCATGGGTGACCATTACGATAGTTAAACCGGTATCTCGGTTCAGGTTCCTCATCAACTGCAAAATGGACTGACCGGATTCTTGGTCGAGATTTCCGGTCGGTTCGTCCGCCAGCAACAGTTGGGGATCCGTGACCAAAGCTCGGGCAATAGCAGTTCGTTGCATTTCGCCACCTGAGAGCTCACAAGGCTTGTGATGCAGTCGATGCGAAAGACCAACCATCTCAGCTAGCCCTTTTGCCCGTTGAATAATGGCAGAACGGTTACGAAAATAGGAGAAAATACTCTGCCCGATCATAGCGGGAGCGATAATATTCTCCAGCAACGTCAGTTCGGGCAGCAAATGATAGAACTGGAAAATCATTCCCAGTTGCGTGTTGCGAAACGCATCACGTTTGCGAGCGGGCAAATTGTCCGTGCGTTGACCATCAAAATGGATTTCGCCCGAGTCAGGTTTATCCAGGGTGCCCAGAAGGTGGAGCAAAGTACTTTTGCCAGAACCGCTTTGGCCGATGATGGCCGTGATCTTGCCCCGTTCCGCGCTGAAATCGACCCCTTTGAGTACGGGAACAATCGTTTTGCTTCGACGGTATGATTTCGTCACGTCGCGAGCCATCACGATGGATTGGGATCCAACGCTTTCTGGCAGACCTGACTTTACGATCTCGCTCTCAATGGAATCCAATTCGAGTTCTGGCCGCACAACGCGGTAGGGACCGACGGCAGGTGTTGATGGCTTTGTTAGCATTTTCGCAGGTGTGGTGCTATTCATAACGCAAGGCCTCTACAGGATGCATGCGAGCCGCACGAATGGATGGCAAGACGCTTGCCATGATCGCGATCAAGACCGCGCCGATGCTGACCCAGACGATAGTAAATGGATGGATGATGGTTGGAATCGAGTCGAAATAGTAGACGGTGGGGTCAAAGACCTCGCGTCCGGTGAACCACTCAAGGACTCTAGCTATTTCATTAATCTTCCAGACAAAGAGAAGCCCACACACAACACCTGCGCCGGAACCAACGGAACCGAGCAAGACGCCATATCCCAAGAAGATCGAGGCGATCCCGGTTCCAGGCGCGCCAAGGGACTTGAGTACACCGATGTCTCGTGTCTTTTCGACAACGATCATGAAAAACGTGGCGAGGATTCCGAATCCAGCAACGGCGATAATCATGAACAAAAGAACATTTAGAATGGTGGTCTCCATTTGGACGGCTGCCAACAACGGTCCCTGCGTGTCGCGCCAAGAGTTGACCTGAACGTAGGATTCGGTTGGGGGAAACTCGTCTCGCAAGGCATCACGGGCCGCAGAAAGATCCGAGCCTTTTTTCAATTTGATTTGAATCGAGGTGACGGCTCCAACTTTGGATAATGGGTCGATCATACCCCGAGCTCTTTGAAGCGCTTCAATGGGCACGAAGGCAAAGGTGGCGTCGTATTCGCTCATCTTGCTTTCGTAAAAATCGACGACAGTAAACATCTCATCGATGGCTCGGGGTGGAGTACCTGCGTTGGGAAATGCAACGCTGACATCATCACCTGGTCGAATAAAGAAATAGTCTTTGACTTTGCCAGCCAAGTCTCGGCCTCGAACACTCCCAATCCCAATCCCAAGAACAATGCCCGTTCGCTGTTCCTTGGACGCGTCAAACATGCGACCTCGTCCCTCGCCTGATGGAATCGGTTGAATACTAGGGCCGGCAAGCATCGCTTCGATTGTACTCGGTTCAGACTCCGCCTTTTTCTCACTCTCAATTTTGATCATAGAGCCAGTTGAGGATTCCGGGTTAGCTCCCAAGTTAGGCGTGCCGAAATGGCTATCTTGCAACTGATTGGAAAGTTGTTTTCGCTGTTCGACCGCAATTTTTTCTTGGAGCTCACGATACTGCTCCAATTGAGAAAGCCTCTCTTTTTTTAGCTGCTCTACACGGTTTCGATATTCCCATCCAGATGGTTGCAACGCTTCCCGATCCGGTGCATAGCCCGATTGTTTCAAATTGAAATCCAGTTGGGACTGGTTGTCCGGATGAATCAGGTACTTGCTAAAGTCACTCACGCTCGCGTACGTTTTTTGATCAATTCCGATCAAATTGATTTGCTGGGTATGGGCTGCACCGTTGTGATGAAATGTCATCATGGCAGGCAGCGTCACCACGGTGGTAACTCCTTCAACCGAGTTGCCAATCCTGGCTCGAATGCGTTCGATGTACCAATTCGGTTCCGAAATCCCATTGGTGCCGCGCGTCTCAACCACAAGATCGCTCAGAATGCCATGCATTCGATCCTGCATCTGCGAAGTGAAGCCATCCATAACGCTATTGACGACGATTAGTGTCGCAACGCCCAAGGTTACGGAAACGATCGATGCTAAAGCGATCCACCGGGTTTTCAGGTAGCGCCAACACAATAAAAGCTTGTACATTCCGCATTCCTTTGCTTGCACTGCTCGTCAAAACTTGGATTTCTTGCACACAAACCTGCTGGCACGCAAAAACCCTCGCAGGAGGAAAATAGCATTCTTACCGTCTGCGATGCCAGATCATTCGAAAGAACTGGCTTGAACCAAAAAACGGCTCCAAATTCTGCTGCACCTGGCGATTAACAAAGACAAAAATGGGCGCCAGCATGGTATTCACCGCATTTGCATGCTAAGGTGGGGGGTATCGCTTCTTCACGCGCTTTTCGCATTTCCGAACACATACCCGGTCTCCCGCGTAGAATGCTCCCCTCTTTTAGTATAGTGAACTCCCGCCAAGTAGGGGAATCCCTTCCTTTCGGAATCATCACCCCCTTAAATCGATTAGCCAAAGGAGGTGCTTCTTGACTTCCAAAATCCTCTTTGTCGATGACCACGAAATTGTGCGATTGGGCTTTAGGCAGATGCTTATTGGTACCGACTCAGAAATAGCGGACGAGGCATCGACCTCACTCGACGGCTATAACAAGTTTTTGGCTGCCAAATTCGATTTGGTAATCATCGATGTTCGTCTTCCAGGGGGAGATGGATTGCAACTGCTCGGGAAAATCAAGACACATTCACCCACACAGCCAGTGCTGATCTTTTCCTCGTACGACAATCCGACCTACATCGCTAGGGCGGTGGCATTGGGCGCGAACGGTTTCCTGCTCAAAACAGACGCACAAGATAAGATATTAGATGCCGTTCAACGCGCATCCAAAGGCGAGAGTATTTGGAGTCGTGAGGAACTGAGACGAGTTACGGGCTCGTTGGCTACGATGCGAGTCGGGAGCGAGTCTGAGATTCCTCTCACCCAACGTGAAGGCGAAGTTCTTAAGCAGCTAGCCAATGGACTTACCAATAAAGAAATTGCGCAGTCGCTTGGCATTAGCTACGAAACCGTGAAAGAACATGTCCAACATATTCTGCGCAAGATAGGCGTGTCAGATCGAACTCAAGCAGCGGTTTGGGCGGTGCGAAAGAACTTGGTCTAGGAAATCCCGTGTGGCACGTCCCTGAGTTTGCGAAGGGCGTGGTGAATCGCTAGAAACATCTGCCACACTTCCCACGCCCATCGCTAGCGCTCTGGGACGTGCCACACGATGTCGCTGCCACACGCGATCTGTGCCACACGCTATCGCTTAGGTTAAACAAGTCACTTGACTTCCAGCAGTTCGGCAAAGGAAATCGGGAATCCCCAGTCAACTCGACTTACCACCCCATCGTCGACCAGCTTTTGGATATCGCTTGGTTGAGGCCAATCGCTGAAACCATAATTGTTGGGGTATCGATAGCGATGTATCTCCGTCCATTGGATCAGGATGTGGGTAATGCCCCGTTGTCGTAACGATTCCAGTTGTTCGGTTCGCGATTTTTCTTTGAGATAGACTTCGCCTGGATTCACGTCAAAGCACGTGCTGTACTCGATGGGGGCGATAAAATCGAAGACTCTGGCTTCCCCAACCAGCAGGATCCGCAGGTTGTGATTCGGCAAATTCTGATTGACCCAAGCGGTTGTCGGAAAGATTCTAGGCACTTGGTTTTCGTCCCCGGCATCGGCTCGCAGAGCGGCTATCGAAACAAAGTACCGATTGTCCGCGATCGTAGGGGACGAGTTCAAGACGCACCCGTAGCCGAGCCCCAGGACGACGATCGATTGAGAAAGCCGCGGAGATACGTTTTGGTACAACCACCAAAATCCAGTCGCAGCGAGCCCGGCCCATAATCCAGTCAGCGGCAACCAAAAACGGTCGATGCGATGGGTTGCAAACCACCAGACCAACACGATCCATCCCGACCATCCAATCCAAGTTGCTAATAGAACAAAGTGACGATCTTGGCGAAGCTTGAACGTCGCGAACAAACATACCAACATCCCAAGGACCATGGCAGGCTGAACATAGAGTGAAGTGAGTCCGAGTCGTGTTGCATCCGTTAGGGCGATTGAAACTTGCGTCCAAAGAATGGAATTCGTCTCGTTCGAACCTGTCTGGTGCGTGTATTGGAAATTACGTACTGTGTGTGCTCGTTTCCATTGGTCTATTTTGTTTGGCGTCAAGGTTTTGCCACCGAAAATATCAGCGGCAAGCGGATAGACAGGATTCCCCGCCTGAACCCAGTTCTTGACGTACCACGGACCGCATGTCGCCGCTAGCTCGAGCGCGATCAAGCCAGTTGCAAGGATCACCTCTCGCTGATGGAAGACCCTTCTGTACCGCCAAGCGGCCCAAAACAAGAATGCCAAAACAGGTATTACCGCTAGAATCAGTCCTGGGTATTTAGCCGCAGCAGCAGCTCCCGCCGCAACGCCGGCGAGTCGCCAATACGTCATCATACGAAGACTTGGCAATTCGCTTTCTTCTGGATTCTGCAACGTCAAAGTTCGCTCCCGCAAAGATTCCAATGCACCGATAATCGCTACCGCCGACGCTAAAACATACGTAGCCAGCGCCCCATCAATCAGTCCAAAGATGGCCACATGCGCGATCCCTGGCGACGTCAGCCACATGCCTGCGGCACACCAACCAAACAGCGTCGCGAACTTGCGAGTCACAAATGCGCCCAGCAACGCCGCACCCACTAGTGAAAACGCGGCTGTGATCGATTTCCCAATCAAGCCACCAAGCCAAGCGTCCTCCTGTCCTACTAAAGTCATCATCGCCAGACTGTGCATCTCAGTCCCAAGTGGCATGTTGGCGTAAATGTTGTGAGGAACAAAACCAATCGAGCCCTGCTGAAAGAATTCTTTGGGGGCTTGGAGATGATACTCAAGCACATCGAATTCACTTGGTGGAAGCCAAGAACCGAGCATCAGGACCGCCGCCGCGAAAACAGTCATCGCAACGATCACCATGAAGAAAATTCGATCGATTCCCTTTTTTGGGTGGGCTGTCGCGGATATGGAAATCTCCGGTTCCGCGACGACTGAAGAAATTCGCTTTGTGGATCGCGACAAGCCATAGACCAACAGGATCAGAATTGCCACGGCTACGCTCAAAGGCACACGACTCTGCAAGCCACCTGCCAGTCCAACAACAAGCGTCGTTGTCGAAAGAAGCGCGAGCCCGACTAGAATCGCTATCGATAGCTGCTCGACGCGTGATGCGATTGTGCGACTGCGAAGGAACAAGGGCCTTACCAATGGTAGGCCAATCACTGCACCCAAAGCCAGCCAAACGACTGTGCCAAATACGATTGGGATACGGTCACTAAAACCACTAGACAATCGACCGCCATCCAACCAGGTCGCAATTCGAACCTCGGGATATAGAAGGCTCAAAAAGACAAATCTGCCTCGACTTACCTCCTCATCCTCGGACCCTACGAGCCCCTGCCCGATCGGTTGCCATAGGAACAGGCAACCATAGGCAATCCCGACTACGGTCAGACTGGCCAGGACCAACGATTTGGTAAACCTCGTTCTCGACGAGATACCACCAGCATTACTGTTAGGATTGGGCATCGGCTCGATGGATTCTCAAAGCGAGAGTCATGGCTCGTTGGGAGCGTTCTTGGTAGCTGTCACGAATTCCGCAAGGCGAATCATATTTCTATTGAAAACGCTGCTTTCCAAAAAGAGTTCGCCGAAATCACGCGAGTCTATCGTAGGCACAGGAACTCCATTCTTGTCGGTAATCCATCGGCTTCCGGAATCCAACTGACGAAGAATACGATCCGTCTCTTGTCGGAGGGACTTGAAATTGTTCTTGCTAACTTTCGACTTTTCACCTCGGTTCAAGACTTGGTATCGAGCCTCTAATTGCAGGACGTTTGACTTGGACTTGAAACTGTAGTGCGTGGGAAGGATGTTGTCTTCGTAGGTTAGAGTGTATTCGTCTTTGGTTAAGTAAAGTGGCCTATTGGTTTCGAGTTCGTAAAACCGTGCAATCTTGCCGTCGGGCAAGCTGGAACGCTTGAGCCAAGCAATCGCGTCTGGAAGGGGCTCAAGGAACCTGCGGTCACCTGTTACCTCTGTCAGATACAAAAGCGTTTCCATCACATCTTCGGATTCACGACCCGCTACGGCTGGCGGTTCGAATTTGCGAGCCCAAATAGGTTGAAGTTGATGATTGTATTGCTGAGCCCACGCAGGTTGGGGTTCAGGCAATTGAGCGAGAATCAGGAAGTCGCCGAATTTGAGCATTGCCGTTCGATAGCGGTCGTCCCGGTAGGTTTCGTATGCGAGTTGAAGCGTTTTGGTGACCGTGCCGGCTAGTCCATCGTTGAGCGTTTCGAAATCCCAATAGTTCTTGAACCGACCCTCCGTTCGCCAAGCGTATTTTGGGAACGAAGCTTTGGCGAGGGGTCCTTTCTCAACCGGTTTGTCCCAAACTTGAGGAAAACCTCCATTGGCGAATTGAGCGTTCAGCAATGCCGCGAGTCCGTACTGAACAGCTTCGTGGATTGATTTTTCCTGAAATCCGTGAGCTTGATCTACCTCGATCAACAATCGCAAAGCCGATTGAGATTTGTCGTCATCCAAGGAGGAATAGTTTCGCCCTTTTGGGTTCCCTTTTCCATGGCGATACAGACCCGCATTTTTTCCTTTGGGATCGAAATCAACGCGATCGGTCCAGCAGCCAGATTCTAGTTGCCCATGCAACAACGCTCGCGCGCAGTCCGTGGCTGCGTCGAGAAACACGCGTTCTCCCGTGGCATCGAAAGCGCGAACAAAGGCGAGTCCAACACTCGGCGTCCCTGGCGGTTGCACCCAAACCTCGGTAGCGGTTGCAACTCCTTCGCCTCTTCTTTTCTTAAGGTCGAGAGTCACGTCGTAAACATAGCCACCGTGAACGGCAACCTGAGAAGTCATAAACGCAGTTGCCTTTTTCATGGCTTCGGTTGCCCTGCGGGCGACCGCGACGTCAGACGGATTGTCTTGCCCCAGGGCTGACTGCAACCATCCCAACGAGCCGATACCGACAACGATTGCCGATGTTGCTATGAAACGCAATGAAAATGGGACCATAAAAAAACCTCCGGAAACCAGTTTAATCGATTCTATCTAAATTATGGCAGGGCGGACCCGCGTAGCAATAGAAGATGCACCGTGGCGGATGCTGCCAGCATCCGAACCTGCACCATTAATATTCGAACCGACGCTAGTAATATTCGAACCGACGCTAGCAGCGTCGGCCACGACTTTGGACGAAACGTGTGACCGAGATTGTTCCGAGAAGCACCACGCTCCCACCCATGGGCATGCTGCGAGTAATAGGTTCGCAGCCTATTGGCTTTTTCGCGATTTCGCGATAATGTGGCTTCAAGCTTATCCACACTCTGCTTGGGAGCTCATTTCCCTAAGCGAATGAACCAAGGAAGATCGACATAGTGAATGCTACAAATGATTCGGGAAGTGGACATTCCCACAAGAATTTCATTGAAATCGAAATCGAAAAGGACTTGGTCAGCAAGCCTGAGTTGATCGGAAAGACTGTCTATACCCGATTCCCACCTGAGCCGAATGGCTATTTGCACATCGGGCACGCCAAGAGCATTTGCCTCAACTTCGGCCTTGCCAAAACCTACGGCGGGCATTGCAACCTCCGATTCGACGATACAAATCCAACCAAAGAGAGCGAGGAATACGTCAACTCAATCAAGACCGACGTAAACTGGCTCGGTTTTCAATGGGACAAACTCCTTTATGCGTCCGACTATTTTGGGCAACTGCATGAATGGGCTTGTCAATTGATCCGGGAGGGGACTGCGTTTGTATGCGATCTCAATGCCGACCAAATGCGAGAATATCGAGGCACGCTGACCCAACCGGGCCGAAACAGTCCATTTCGTGACCGCTCCATCGACGAAAATCTAGATCTCTTTGCTCGCATGAAAAAGGGGGAATTTCCGGACGGTGCAAAAACGTTGCGAGCGAAGATTGATATGACTTCCCCCAATCTCAACTTGCGAGATCCAGTTTTATATCGAATCATGCACGCGCACCATCATCGAACCGGCGACGCATGGTGCATCTATCCGATGTACGATTGGGCGCACGGCCAAAGTGATTCGATCGAAGGGATCACACATTCTATCTGCACGCTTGAGTTCGAGGATCATCGACCGCTCTACGATTGGTTCTGCCGAACGTTGCGCATCTACCATCCGCGGCAAATGGAGTTCGCGAGAATGAATCTTTCCTACACCGTGATGAGCAAACGTAAATTGCTGCAGCTCGTTCAAGAAAAACACGTCTCCGGTTGGGATGACCCGCGTATGCCGACGATTAGTGGTTTAAGGAGGCGCGGTTACACGCCTGAAAGCCTGCGCATGTTTTGCGATAGGATCGGTGTCGCGCGATTTAGCAGCACGATCGATGTCGTGGTCCTCGAGGGGAGCGTTCGTGAGCATTTGAACACGATCGCACCTCGATTCATGGCGGTTCTCGATCCGATCAAAGTGGTGCTCACCAACTATCCGGAAGATCAAACCGAGTGGATGGATGCGGTCAATAACCCAGAGGATCCGAACGGCGGCACACGCCAAATTCCTTTCACCCGTGAACTCTTCATCGAGCGTGAGGACTTCATGGAATCCCCACCGTCGAAATTCTTCCGGCTCAAGCCTGCGGGCGAAGTGCGGTTGCGATACGGATATGTCATTCAATGCAACGAAGTCGTCAAAGACGCGGGCGGAAACATACTCGAGTTGCGTTGCACCTTCGATCCGACCACCAAAAGCGGTTCGCCGACCGCGATCGAACGCAAAGTCAAAGGAACCATCCATTGGGTTTCCGCGACCGAATCAGCCGAGGTCGAAGTTCGATTGTACGATCGCCTTTTCCTTAGCGAAAACCCCGAAGACGCACCGGAGGGAAAAACATTTTTGGACAACATCAATCCGAATAGCATTCGGGTGGTTCGAGCGATGGTTGAGCCCGAATTGGCCAAGCAACCCCCGGGCGCCGCTATTCAGTTCGAACGCAACGGCTACTATTGTGTAGACGTTGTCGATTCGAAACCAGGTGTACCTATCTACAACCGGATTGTCTCGCTCAAAGACGCTTGGGCAAGGATTACGACGCGAGAAGGCAAGTGATGGAGTGTTGGAGTAAGGGAGTTGTGGAGTAAGATTACGTATACGAGTATCTACGTTGGAGACAGACTATCGACTTGCTCCTGCAACCAACGAGCGTATTCGGGAGTTGCCTGCATACTCGAAACGAGAACCTCGGGCAGCTCGTAGGGATGATGGGCTTGCAAATAGTCAATCAATTGCGAGAGCCGACCGGATGAAGTTTTGCAACAAAGTGAAAACTCCTGATCTTTGTTTATCGAATCCTTCCAGCGATAAACGCTTTGAATCGGTCCTGTGATTTGAACACAGGCTGCTAGCCTCCGCTCCACCAGCACGGCTGCGAGTTCTTCCGCAGCCGCAATCGTTGGAAGCGTCGTTTTAACCTCTTCGATTTGAACAAACAAAACGGTCAAGCCAATCCTCGTTCCACCAATTGCCGCTCCTGGCATTCCTCCTCGAGTATCTCCCGATGCAACCGCTGAAACTGTTCGGCCATATCAGCGATCTCGTCGCGCTGGGGGTCGTAGTTTTGAACATGGTGAATAGTCAAGTCCAGTTGATCGATTAGGCGACATTGCCAACATTCAATCTCACGAAGATCGGAATAAAGTCCAGGGCGTTGGCAAGCTACATTTTCTAAGTAGCCTTCGCCTGCAACGCGTGTGAAGTGCTGATCGAGTACCCAGCGAAAGCTGACGAGATGCTCCATCAGTTTGCTCCATGTCACTCGCTGGTGTGGATGCTCAAGCCACGAGCGAAAGTCTTGCTCCAATTCGGCAAGCCCCTCTTCGATGCCGGATTGACTGTGGTTAAGGCACATCTTCATGCCATTTAGTTCCGAAAAGTTTCGACTCATTGCTAAGAACCTCAAACAGAAAACGCGATACTGACTTTGAAAAACCGGAGATCGCTCTAAGATGGAAGTGGGATCTGTTCGATGTTGGACCTCACCCTACATGCTGCATCTAACAGTGTCCCAAACCCGATTGTCTCCCGTCAAGCATTTTTGGAAAATTAGTTGGCCATGAAACCGAATCGCCGAGCTTGTGTCAAGCGTCTTGCGGGCTGGACTATCGGTCTGAACGCGACCCTCCTCGCCTCCGGAACGCGAACTTTGATCGCCAATGCGTCTGCCCCACGGGGATTCGAGGCGGAGTTCCCATCGATGGGTTCCAAAATCAACCTGCGTTGGTATAGCGACCACGCTGACCAGGATCGAATCGTCGAAGCGGCACGCACCATCGCAGATCATTGGTCCAGCGTGCTGAGCGATTACGATCCCGCTAGCCAAGCTATGATGGCTTGCCTGCAAGCCGATGATGGCAATTGGATACATCTTTCCAATGACCTTTGGAACGTTGTTCAACGGTGCGAACGGTGGCATCGTTGGAGTAACGGTGCATTCGATGCCGCACTAGGGGCAATCACGAGACTACGAAGACGACGAATGCTAGCAACTCCGGTTCAATGGGAGGAAGCTCGACGCGCCAGTGGCTGGGGGATAATCGAATTCGATATGCCAAATCAGGCTATTCGGTTCCAAAGGCCTGGTGTCCGTTTTGACTTTGGAGCCATTGGCAAAGGGTTCGTAGTCGATCGAATCGCGGAAAAACTGTTGGAAATGGAGATCGAACGATTTGTAGTCAATGCCTCGGGCAATATGAGGATTGGCCAATCGCCCCCCCAAACTGACGGTTGGCCAATCGCGATTGAGATTCCTGCTGCGGGCGCCAACGAAGCTGGGACGGAACTGCTTCGCACGCGAATCAGTCAATGTGGAATAGCAACTTCAGGCGATCGATGGCAACGTTTTCCGGATGGCGTTGGCATTGCGAAAAACGAATATTCCAGTCACATCGTCGACCCTAGAACGAATACTGGAGTTTCTGGACACCAAAGTGTGACCATCATCGCCGAAGACGCAACGGACGCAGACGCGGCTGCGACGGCTACGTGTGTTCGCGCTCGGCGAGACCTAGCAGGTTGGCTTGAAACACTATCCGAGCAGAAACCGAAATTGCAGGCGATCGTTTTGTTGAAGGACGAAGCCTCGGCGCATGTCCGCATGATTTCAACCGGAGTCGATACGCTCGGCCAAAACATGCGTCTCGGACGATAGCTGCGAGGTGAAGCTATTGTCGCCTATTGCCGCCTATTGCCGCCTTTCGCTCTGCGAAAGTGCGTTGTAACAGCCCCTTTCCTGGCCCGTTAAAAACTGGTATTGCGATCGAATCTAAGAAGTATTTTCACTTCCGTTTTTGTTCCTCGCAAATTTTGCAGGTCCATATCGACATAGGTTTGGCTACCGTCGGTTTCCAACCGGCGGGGCCATATCTGAAAGCTACACCGAATACCCGATATTCATTTCATGTTTGCATCACCGACCGCTCTCCGTCCGATTTATTCGGGCGGAAGTAACGTTTGAGGACGTTGCTTCCGCCGGACGAGTCCGACGGAGAGCGATCACTCTGCAAGCTTTTCGCATTGGTAGCTGACAGATGCTGCCCCGCCGGTTGAAAACCGACGGAAGCAAAATGAATCGGTTTGCCTGTCTGTTCCATCAGGCGAAGTGGAAGAAAAGATGC
>Ga0209181_10007064_pt1 | contig 15526 bp, 10 predicted proteins | sample MAT05_FD_187208 | JGI IMG/M metagenome (GOLD analysis project Ga0209181, IMG submission 187208) | Freshwater microbial communities from Lake Fryxell liftoff mats and glacier meltwater in Antarctica - MAT-05 (SPAdes) (version 2) | ecosystem: Environmental > Aquatic > Freshwater > Ice > Liftoff... | reverse complement strand
ACCGCCTTAGATCGCGGCATCCCGGAGTTGCCACGGATTGCGTACCTGGAATCCACTTGCGAGTGGCTGGAGCTGCAGGTCGCGGACTACCGGTCCGCCGCGGCGAAGTTGGCAACAGACGTCAACAACTTGCGCGAGTGGGCAGATAAGTTGGAAGAAGCCAGAACGTGGCACGAGGAACAACTCAAGCACGCGCGGACGGAGCATGAAGGGCTCAACCGGACCATCGCCGACCTCAGAACTTTTGCTGAAAAGCTTGAAGAAGGCCGCGAATGGTACCGCACGCAGGCGGAGAACTGGCGGACCGAAGCTCAGTCCGGGCAGCAAGTAATCGCCAACCTTTCTGGGCGGGTGGAACAACTGGAAGGCGCGATCAGGCAGCTTGAAGCGGAGCGAAACGCGAGCTCTGATGGCAGTTCGGGCGTTAATACCCCTAGGGCGGGTTTGTAGTGAGGCGGACGCGCAGGCCCTCAAACAACTAGAAGACTTGGAAATGAAACTCAAAGACGAAAGGGCCAAGGAGAAAAAGAAGCCGTGAATCCATTGTTTGACCATGAGCCAGCACCCATTCGCTCTGCGGAGATCGTAAACTCCCGCCCGCCTCGGGCCACGCCCAGGGGGAATTGGAGCTGAGGTATGGGAAGGAGTTCCCTAAAGAGTGGATTTTCTGCAGGCCACCCCGCCGATCGACCAATGGCGGTTGTCGCCTAACGTCGCGCTCGTCGGAGCTGCTAATGTTTGTGGGCCTTTTGGATAGGGTCGCGGGGGGGGATGCGGGATTGGGTTTAAGGCTTACAGAGGGAGCACATGGAGGATTTTGTTAGCAATGGAGTGGTTGGGGGCGCGGGGGAGGGCGCGGGGGGCGTTGTGGGTGGCGGCGTTAACGCAAAAAGCGGTGAGGGGCCAGTAGTTTTGTTGGTTGATGACCAGGTGATCATTGGTGAGGCGGTGCGGCGAATCCTTGCCGCTGAGCCGGACATTGAGTTTCACTTTTGTGAGCGGGCTGAGGACGCGGTGGCGACCGCGGCGAGGGTGAACCCCACTGTAATTCTTCAGGACCTGGTGATGCCTGGGGTGGATGGGCTGGCGCTGGTAAGGGAGTATCGCCGGCAGGCCTCAACCAAAGACACTCCGCTGATTGTGCTGAGCTCCATAGAGCAAGCCGCGGCGAAGGCTGAAGCGTTTGTGCATGGGGCTAATGATTACATCGTGAAGCTGCCCGACCGGGCCGAGCTGATCGCGCGGATTCGCTACCACACGCGGACATACCGGCTGCTGATGCAGGCTAAGGCGATGAATGAGGCGGAGAAGCAGGGGCTCATAGCCGAGCGACAGGCGGTTTCGCTTCGCGCCCGCAACACGCTTATCTTCGCGCTGGCGAAGCTGGCTGAGAGCCGCGACACGGACACGGGCGAGCATTTGGAGCGGATCGCGGCGTACTGCCGCGTGCTGGCGGAGCAACTTCGCACCGTGCGGCTTGAGCTAACCGATACCTGGATTCATAATCTTCAACTCGCTTCATCGCTTCACGACATCGGCAAGGTGGGCATCCCCGATAGCGTGCTGCTGAAGCCAGGTAAGCTTGAACCTGAGGAGCGGGCGATTATGCAAGCGCATGCGGGGATCGGAGCTCGCGCGCTCGACGCGATTTTGGCACGAGATGCCGATGACCGGTTGTTGCAGCTTGCCCGGAACATCGCCGCGTCGCACCATGAGCGGTGGGATGGCGGGGGGTATCCGGACGGGCTCAGCGGGGAGCAGATTCCGCTGGAAGCGAGGATCACAAGCGTAGCGGACGTTTACGATGCGCTGACTTCGAAGCGTGTTTATAAACCCGCGTTCTCGCATGACGACGCACTTAAGATTATTGTAAAGGAACGTGGCAGCCAGTTTGACCCGCAAGTTGTCGATGCGTTGGTAGCGTCGGAAGTCGTGTTTAGGCACGCGGGGCTGCTGCTGCATGGGGACCATCCGTAAGTTAAGTAGTAACTCCTTCATCCTAAGTTGGTTTGCTTGAGTGAAGCGGAGCGGCGGCGCGGGCGGGGTGCTTGACGTAAAGAATTCAGAAGTTCACGGCTGCCTTTGCTTGCGGCCCCTATCGCTGCGCATTTTAAAGGTCGCAGACCGGACTCGGGTTTAAGTTAAGTATAAATGAAGCGCTCCAACGATAATGATTAATGTTTCAGTATTGCCGAAGTACTTGTGGTTTCAGAAAGATAAGCAGTAAATCTAATGCTGCACGCGATTGCTCAGCAAAATACTGATGGGTTTTCACTTTAAGATACGTTAGTAAGCGACACCAGGTGCCGGGGCCTCACCTACGATTCTTTCGCGGCCGGTGGTGGCGCGCCCCACCCATGACTAAGCCATCTTTTGTCAACACGCTCTTGGGTCGAATGTTGCTCTTTGGTGTGCTCCCCACGATCTTGGCGATTGCGGCGATCGTTACGATGAGCGCGATCGATAGCTATCGAGACTTGCGCAGCGTTGAGGAGGGGCTGCTGGGCCTGAGCGCGCGGGACGCGGCGATAGAGATGAGCTTTCGGAACGAACGCTGGAATAGCGTCGCCGCGACGATGGCGATCTCGCAGAGCGAAGGGTTGTTCGGCCAGCGCGAGGCCACTACGGACTTTGTGAAAGCGGTGGTTACGGAGTTTCCGCTCATCGTCGGGGCGTTCGTGGCTTATGAGCCGAATGCGGATGGGGCGGATGCGTCAGCGCTGAAGGGTGTTGCGGTATCGCGCGACGCGATGGATTTTGCCGGACGCTTCGTGCCTTACTGGGTTAGAAGCTCAGCAAACGTATTATTAAATCAGCGGATCGGTATGGAGACGATGGAGTCTTACCAAGGACCCAAGAAGGAGTTTGCGCGGACCGGCAAGGGTGCTCCATTTATTAACGAACCCGTGGTGCGGGACGGGGTGATGGTGGTAACCCACGCCTACCCGATCATAATTGAAGGCAAGTTTGCTGGCAACGTGGGTCTGGACCGCGAACTGGGAACGCTCGCCGAGATCGCCAAGGATATTAGAACCAAACTTGGGGCAGATGTCTTCATCCTCAGCGCTGGCGACCGATTCATCGCCACAACTGCCGATGCCCAGACCGCTTCGGGAGCAAGGGTGCTGGCGACGCAGGAACTTGGGGAGAGTGCTTATGGTGCCCAGGCGGCCCTTTGGCGTCCTACCAAGGCGGGTCGTAACGTTTTCGAGGCGATCGATCCGGTGCTGGGTGAGCCATGCATCTACGCAACGAGCATCGCTCAAACCGGCGGATGGAACGTAGTCGTGCGGCGCACTAAGGCCGACGTCATGCGGCTAGCGAACGTTGGCGTGAAGCGCAACATAATCGTTGGTTCGATCGGGGTGTTACTGGTAGGTGGACTCATGTCATCTATAAGTCTGTCAGTCAGCAGGCGTGTTCGGAATGCCGCCGCGGCTGCCGAACATATCGCCCGCGGTGATCTGCTCCAGCCAGTTGTAACGACTTCGAGCCGCGACGAGACGGGCCAGTTGATGCAGTCGATGCGCACGCTGGTGGCGAACCTGAACTCGCTGATCGGAAGTATTAAGCACGCGGGGATTCGGCTCAACTCGACGGCGACGGAAATATCCGCGACGAGCAAACATCAAGAGGCTTCAGCGTCGACCTTTGGCGCGGCTTCGAGCCAGATCGCCGCGGCGGTGAAAGAGATCTCCGCGACCGGCAAGGACCTCGTGCGGACCATGAAGGAAGTGAGCGCGAACGCTGCTCAGACGGCGAAGCTAGCCATCGCCGGCCGCGAGGGCCTGCAGGGGATGGAGTCGGTGATGCAGAATTTAGATCGGGCTACGACGTTGATCGCGGAGAGGCTGGCGACGATCAACGAACGATCACAGAAGATTACGACGGTAATCACCACGATTACCAAGGTGGCGGACCAGACGAACATTCTTTCGATCAACGCCGCGATCGAGGCAGAGAAGGCGGGCGAGTTCGGCGCGGGGTTCTTGGTTATCGCGCGAGAGATACGCCGGCTGGCGGATCAGACCGCCTCGGCGACGCTTGATATTCAGCAGATGGTGCAACAGATGCAGGCGTCGGTCTCCTCGGGGGTTATGGAGATGGACCGCTTCTCGGATCAAGTGCGTCGGGGAGTGCGCGATGTGGTCGCCGCGGGAGCGCAACTTTCTGAGATTATTGATCGCGTGAATCGGAGCACCGACAGCTTTAAGCAAGTGAATGAGTCTATGGAGGCGCAATCGGAGGGAGCTCAGCAGATCAGCGAAGCAATGACTTCACTCTCGGCCAACGCTCACCAGACCATGCAGTCGGTGCAGGAGTTCGGCAGGGCGTCGTCGGACCTTCAGGCCGCGATCGGCGTGTTGCGTCATGCCGTTGCCGAGTTTAAGCTCAAGGAGTAGGCGTGCAAACCCTTGCAGTCATCTGGCGGGCGGCGGGTCTGCGGATGGCGACCGACGCTCGAACAATCGTTGAAGTGTTGCCACCGGTTTCGTGTCGCCCTGGCGCCGGAGCGCCGGAGTGGCTTCGGGGGCTTTTTGCATATCGAGGTGCGCTGATTCCTCTGGTAGATGCGACACAACTGCTGGGCACCGCGCGTGAGTCAGACCGCATGTTTAATCGCGTGCTCGTGGTTCGGGTCGGCACGGTGAACGCGCCGGTTGATTGGCTTGTTGGCCTATGGGTTGAGAGCGTGCTGGAGATTGAACGCATCGATTTTGAGTCTGCTGGGGGCCATCCGGGGTTTGGGACAGACGTAAGACGATTCCTCGGGCCAGTTGCGCAAACCCGCTTGGGGCAGGTGCAACTGGTGAGGTCTGAGGAGCTTTTCACGCCCCAACAGGCTGCGATGATTATGCAACGGCTGACCGAGGCGGCGGCATGATCCATAGTTTGATACGACACTGGCTGGAGCAGCATTCACCCGTGGAGCCGTCGCTGCTAGAAGGGGTGGGCATCGATGCGATCGTAACTGAACGAATCAACGCGTTTGGGGGAAGCGAACCGGCTTACCTTGCCGAGCTCTCTCGTTCGCCGGACGAGGTAGATCGGCTTATGGCAGGGATCGCTGTGCCGGAGACGTGGTTATTCCGGTACCCTCGGTCGTACGAAGTTCTCCTTGAGTTCGCCCAGCTTCGGCTCGCGGCGAAAGCGGCCACCTTCCGGATGTTAAGTGTGGGCTGCGCCACGGGCCAGGAACCCTATTGCATGGCAATGACGGCGCTGCGCGCGGGGTGGACGGCTGAGCGGGTGAGGGTGGAAGGACTTGACCGCAACCGCGAGTTTCTGCGCTTGGCCGAAGTGGGTGAGTATGGCGCGGGTTCGATTCGTGCCGAGCTTCCATCGTGGGCTATGCGGTATCTTCAGCGCTGCGGCGATGTAATTAGAATCGATGCTTCCGCCCGCGAGCCGGTGAGATTCTTGCGCGCGGACATTACCGAACTGGCGGGAGTGCGGGGCGAGGGGGCTTACGACGTCATCTTTTGTCGCAACGTGTTGATCTATCTGAACGCGGAGTCTAGGACGCGGCTGCTCGATTCGATCTGTGCGGAGCTTGCGCCCGGCGGTCTGCTCTTTGTGGGCCATGCCGAACAACTGATGCGAGGTAGCACTCCGCTTGGGAACCTGCACGTCCCCCATGCGTTCGCGCTGGAGCGGCCGAGTTTGCCGCGTGCTACGGGGCGTTTAACTGGATTAGAGCATCCGCAGCAGTCGCGGGTGCGCGTGCCAGTTGCTTATGATTGGCCTCCGGCTCGTGTGGCGACGGGAGCGATCCCGGCACCAAGAAAGGCTCCTGAAGTTACGATCGAAAGCTCAATGGAGCGAGCGCAGGACCTTGCCGATGGTGGTCGTTTAGATGATGCGGAAAAGATGATCCGTGCGATCATCCTCCGGAGCGGGCCAACGGCACCCGCGATGGAACTGCTCGGCGTGATCCGAGTGTCGGTAAACGATACGGAGGGCGCCAAGCGGCTGTTTGAACAAGCGGTGTATCTTGAGCCCACTCGAGTTACGTCTCTGCTGCAGTTGGCGCTGCTCAGTGAACGGGCTGGCGCTGCTAACTCGGCTGACGCGTACTGGGCGCGCACGCGCCGTGCCTCGCAAGTGAGTGAGAAGGGCCGCACCCAGTGAGCGATCCAAACTCCACCGTCCCGGTTTCCGCGGCTGAAATGGAACAGAGCAAAGAGGTCGAGCCGATTCTCCGCCTTTTAGACCGGCCGGTTACCGCGGCCGAACTTGATGCCCGCGCGGCGTTGGTGGCGATGCCGGGGGAATCGCGTAGTAAGCAATCGCTTCGGCTCCTTCTTTTCCGGGTGGGCCAAGAGACCGCCGCTCTTCCGGCAAAGATGCTGCGGCGCGTGACGCCCAGCGCCCGCGCCGTTCCGATTCCGCACCGGACCAATGGTATATTTCGAGGCGTATGTAACATAAACGGCGAGCTCGTTTTATGTGCCGACCTTCACCGACTGCTCAGTTTGGCTGATCGGGAGGGCGCACCCGCAGATGCAGCAACCGATTCTCGGCGCATGGTGCTCCTGGGTCCTGCGGATAACTCCTGGGCGTTTGAGGTCGATGCATTGATGGGCGTTGAGAACATTGATCCGTCAACGTTCCGGGTTCCGCCGCTCACCGTGGAATACTCGATCGGCGACTTTACCGTGGGCGTGACTGACATCGGCGGACGCAGCGTCACCATTCTTAACGGCGAACGGATTCTCGCCGGATTTAAGTCGGGGCTTGCATGAGTGACAGCGCCGGATTCGCAGGGTTCTCACTGCTTGAGCTCTTTAAGCTTGAGGCGGAAGCGCATTGCGCCGCCTTAAGCGAGGGGCTCCTCGCGCTGGAGAAATCGCCAAACGACCGGACCGTCGTTGAGTCGCTGATGCGGGCTGCGCACTCCATCAAGGGCGCTGCGCGCATCGTGGGTTTGGATCTGATAGTTACACTCGCGCATGTGATGGAGGAGTGTTTCGTCGCGGTGCAAAGTGGGCGGGAAGTGCTCTCTCCCGGCCGCGTTGATCAGTTGCTCAAGGCCGTTGATGTGCTGGACGAAGTCCGTGCGCTTGCTGAGCCCGACTTGCCTGGGTGGACCCAAGCACATGCTGAACCTCTCGCAGCGTTGGTAACAGTGCTGAAGGCGCCTGCACTGGCTTCCGCCGCGCCAACTCAACCCGTCGCGCCACCAGCCCCAGAGCTTGCGGCACCAAGCCCTGTAGCGGATCTTTCCGCGCCATCGGTATCCACGGGGGTTGGGGCGGGAGGGGAGAGCGTGCGCGTGGGGGCGAGTGTGTTGAACCGGATGCTATTTCTCGCGGGCGAATCAACGGTTGAGGCGACCAGATTACAATCACTCCGCGCGAGAATGGCCGGCCTTCAAGCCAGTGAACGAACGCTGGATAAAGCCTTGCAAGCACTCCGCGAGCATCGGGCTGTTGAAAGTAAGAGTTCCTCACCGGACTCAAGGGACGGACCTCACAGCGATGGCGGGGCGACGGAGGACCCTGTCGCGGCGGTTGCTCACGCCGCGAGCGGGCTGCAGGTAGCACTTGCGGAACAATCCGCGCGTTTCGATGATGCGTTCAGGCGGCTCGAGCAACTCTCGGGAGCGCTTTACACTGAGGTGCTGCGCAGTCGTATGCGCCCGTTCTCGGAAGGGGTCACAACTTTTCCGCGGATGGTGCGAGACATTGCTCGGCAGTTGGGCAAAAGCGTTGAGCTTCGGATACAAGGCGAATCAGTCGAGGTGGACCGGGAGACGTTACAAAATCTTGAGTCGCCGCTGACCCACATGATCCGCAACTGCCTTGACCATGGCGTTGAGACGGCGGAGGAGCGGAAGGCGGCTGGAAAACGCCCGGAAGCGACCATCGTTCTCTCCGCGCGCCACCAAGGCGGTTCGCTTATTATCGAGGTGCGCGACGACGGTCGTGGAATCGACCCCGAGGCCGTACGGCGGAAGGTAGTTGATCGCGGCATGGTTGCTGCATCGACGGCCGAGAATCTCACGCACGCTGAGCTGCTCGAGTTCTTATTCCTTCCTGGCTTTTCAACAAAACAAGGGGTTACGGAACTCTCTGGACGCGGCGTCGGACTCGATGTCGTTCAATCGGCGGTGCGAGAAGTGTCGGGAGCGGTTAAGCTCGAATCTCAGTTTGGCCGCGGTGTAAGATTAACAATCCGCCTGCCGGTGACCCGTTCGGTGATCAGGGCCGCCCTTGTCCGTATCGCATCTGAGTTATATGCGGTGCCGCTTGCGCGGCTCGACCGCATCGCGTTGATCCCTGAAACTTTCATCCATCCGGTGCAGGGGCGGTTGCAGTTCACGCTCGATGGTGCATCCATTGGCCTCGTCCACGCGGCGGAGATCCTGGGGGGCGGTCAGGCGCAACAAAACCAAGGAACAGCGCTCGCGCTTGTCATCGGCAGCGGGGACGAACGCTGTGGCCTCATTATTGACGAAATTTGTGGTGAGGAGGATCTGGTGGTGCGCCCGCTTGATCCGCGACTGGGAGCTGTGCCGCACATTGCCGCCGCGGCGATCAGATCCGATGGGACACCTGTCTTCATGCTAGATACCGACGATCTCTTGCGATCCTTGAAACACTCGTTGCAGGGGGGGCGATTGCTCGGAGTTGCTTCGTCTCAGGCGGTGGCAGCGCGCAAGGGCAAGCGCAGGATTCTTGTCGTCGATGATTCAATTACGGTGCGTGAGGTCGAACGGCAACTGCTGACCCGCCGAGGATATAATGTTGATGTCGCTGTAGATGGACGGGAGGGATACAACGCGTTGCGGGCGGGGCGTTACGACCTGATAGTTACGGACGTGGACATGCCGCGCATGACAGGAATCGAGCTTATCATTGCTGTTCGTCGCGAGCCGAAGTTCGCCGATTTGCCAATTATCATCGTGTCATATAAGGACAGAGAGGAGGACCGCCTGCTTGGCTTGGAGGCGGGGGCCAGTGCTTATCTTACCAAGAGCAGTTTTCAGGATGACTCCTTGATTCGGATGGTCGAGGACCTCATCGGAGCGCCGGGCTGATGCGCATCGCAATCGTAAACGACATGCGGCTCGCGGTTGAATCGCTCAAGCGGGCCATCGCGACACTGCCCGGATCCAAGATCGCCTGGGTTGCGATGAACGGGGTCGAGGCTGTGTCAATGTGCGCGCAGGACCTTCCTGACGTCATTCTTATGGACATGGTCATGCCGGTGATGGATGGCGTGGAGGCCACACGCCGAATCATGAAAGCCACCCCCTGCCCGATTCTTGTGGTTACTGCCACAGTTGAAGGAAATGCCGGGAGAGTGTTTGAGGCTTTGGGTGCTGGTGCACTGGATGCTGTGGCGACGCCCGGACTCGCGGCCGACGGAAGCGCTTTGAACGCTGAGCCTTTGGTGCGGAAGGTAAAGGCGATCGGGGTCATCGCGGGAATAGGCCGCGGGAGCCTTCTGCGTGCGCCGCTTCTGAGTATTCCTCCGACGACTTCGCAGGCCATCGCGCCGTTTATCGCGATTGGAGTTTCAACCGGCGGCCCGCAGGCGCTGGCAGTGGTGCTGGCGGCGTTAGCTCGGCCCGTGCCGTGGCCCATCGTCATCGTGCAACACATCGACCCGACCTTTGCTCCGGGCCTTGCCGATTGGCTAACGCGCGAGACGGGGCAGCGCGTTGAAGTGGCACAGGTTGGAGAGACTGTTCGCTCAAATCGCATCCTTCTGGCGTGCACCGCCGACCATCTGGTATTTGATACCGATGGTCGTCTTAATTACATTACCGAGCCGCGGGAGCAAGTCTACCGACCGTCGATAGATGTCTTCTTTGATTCAATCTTTCGGGCGAGGGCCGCGAGCGGCATCGCTGTGCTTCTTACGGGGATGGGCCGCGACGGAGCGGTCGGGCTGGGGCGGCTTCGCGCCTCGGGCTGGCACACTATCGCTCAAAATAAGTCTACCAGCGTGGTCTGGGGAATGCCGGGCGCGGCGGTGGAGATCGGCGCGGCCACGGAGATTTTGCCGATCCAGAACGTCGCGGTTGCGATTGCTGCACGCATCATGCAAGTGAATGCCGATCGAGGAATGGCATGACCACCCCCACCCCCATCCCCATCCCCCCCACCGCCCGCGCGGCGGCGGCTATTACGGTGCTCGCACCGGAAAGCCCGGTTGTGCTGTTAGTTGACGATCAGATGATTATCGGCGAGGCGGTTCGTCGGATGCTTGCAGCGCAGCAGGATATTGTGTTTCACTTCTGCCAGAAGGCCGAGGATGCGCTGGCGACCGCCGCGAGAGTGACTCCAACTGTCATTCTTCAGGATCTTGTAATGCCCGGCGCAGACGGGCTGGACTTGGTGCGCGGCTATCGTCAGCAGGAGGAGACGTCGCTCACACCGCTGATTGTGCTGAGTTCCAAGGAAGATGGAATTACAAAGGCGGAGGCCTTTGCTCGCGGAGCGAACGATTATATTGTGAAGCTTCCTGATCCGGTTGAACTCGTTGCGAGGATTCGCTACCACTCGCGCGGATACCTTTCGTTGCTGCAACGTAACGAGGCGTTCGACGCGCTGCATCGTACACAAGCCGCGTTGGCCGCAGAACTGGCAAAGGCCGCCGCGTATGTGCGGTCGATGCTGCCTGCGCCCGTTGTTGAACCTATCGCGATTGATTGGCACTTCGTGCCTTCGGCAACGCTTGGTGGGGATTGTTTTGATTACTTTTGGATCGATGACGATCACTTGGCCCTGTATCTTCTGGATGTGTGTGGCCACGGCGTGGGTCCGGCACTGCTCAGTGTTTCGGCGATGAACACTATCCGGAGCCGCGCGGTTTATGGTGGTGACTTACGTGACCCCAGCGGTGTGTTGCGCCACTTGAACGCCGCGTTCCCGATGGATCAGCATCATAACATGTTCTTTACGATCTGGTATGGTGTGTACAAGCGCAGCACCCGCACGCTTTCATACTCTGGAGGCGGTCACCCGCCCCCACTGCTTATCACTGAGCCGCCCGTGGGCGGGGCGAGAGCGGATAGGCGCATCGAGCAGCTTTTAAGCCCTGGCCCCCCCATCGGCGTTGCGCCCGACGAAGAGTTTCCCACAGTTAGCACGCAAGTTCCGCCTAACTCGATGTTGCTGGTCTACAGCGATGGAGCGATTGAAGTATGGAGCGAGCCTTCGGTGATGTGGGGTATCGACGGGATCATGCACTTTGCACGCGAGCACAGCCTGGCGGATCGCTCGTGCCTGGACGAACTTTATAAACTTGTGCAGTCTATGTCGGAGTCGGATATCTTAAGTGATGATTTCTCGGCTTTTTTGGCGAGATTTCCGTGAGGTTTTGGCCAGCTCCCCGCAACCGCCCCTCAACCAGGCTCGCCTTCAGTCATCTCGTGATGACCGCTGCTTACTGGGCAGCTTATTAGGTAAGAGTAGACGCGCTTGGTTTGTCGGACCCGCCTCTTAGAGTCCCCGTGCTGTTGGCTGTCTCCGCGATCATAACTTGAAAGTTTCTTCCTTCCCACCGTCCGTTCCAACAGAATGTAAAGATGATGGAGGCGTCGGGCTTGAGTTGGTCTGATGGCAAATCGGCATACCAGCAGCCGATTCCAGCATCGGTCGCATCGACATCGTTGGTGGTCGCCCAGTTATCGAAACTCCAACGAACGTTGCACGCCTGATCGGTAATGATGCGGAGGGTTGTGCCGCGGGTCATTTGCGGTGGCTGGTGGGTAAGGGTCCACATTTGCATCTCGCTCACCGGCGGTGCCTGGGCATAGCGTTGGAAGGCGGGCTCGATGCGGTCAAAGCAGACGCCATCTCGGTGGCTGCGCACCAAGGTCTGGTATTCGGCGTGGGCCCAGCAGAGCGGCATGGCGGCACCGGTAGGTCCGCCGCGTTTCATTCTTAGGTTTGGCTGATCGTCATCATCCCAGACTTGCTCGGGGAGCATGCCACCTTCATTAGCAAAATTTTCCATGGCACTTATGTAAGCGAGCGCATCGCGGCCCGCCGCAAGCTCGTAGTGCCCGCGTTCGCCTGTGAGGATGGGCCAGCATCGACCTTCGCCCGTGCCGTTGAAGGCGCTGCCGTCGGACTTTTGGCCATAGCCATCGTGGTTATATCTTCGCCAACCGGCACCCTGGGGCAGATCACGCTTGATAACCTGGTCAATCACTGCGATGGATGCCACGACGGTCGGATCGTTCGCCGAGCGTACCCCGAGGCGGACGAGGTGGAGGAAGTCGCCGCTGACGACGTTTCGGGTTGGTTGGCGGCCGCCCCCGTTGGCGACCACTATCTCTGAGCCGTCGGGATCGGCGGTCGCAGTAGGGTTATTAGGATCTGCGGGTGTAATTCGAACGTAATGCCTGGCCACTCCGGGGAGTAGTTCGCCGCGGTTTGTAACCGTCCAGGTTTCAAGGTTTGACGAGAGCCAGTCGCCGTAGGCGAGGAGAAACTCGGCGGCCTGATTGCTTTTGTTATCATGTGCAAAGTCGGCAGCGCAGACCAAGCCAGCGATAATCGTCGCGAGCGTGGAGGGTGAGTAGCCCGCGTTCTCCTCCCAGCGTTCCTGCGCGGTAACAGGCCCGCGTAAAATAAGATAACTCGCGGCACGCGAGACCATCGCCCACGGGTCAAAGCGTCGCAGTGCATCGGCCCGGCGCAGCCGCCAGGCGAGCAGAATCGGCGCGGCGACCTGGTCTAACTGAACGCCCTTCCAATAGGGTTCCCCTGCAATCGAGCTGTTTTGTGGCAAGCCGCCGTCCTCGGCTTGAACGCAGGCAAGCCAGATGAGCGAGCGGAGTGGCGACTCGGTTTGTCCGCTGGCGAGCAAGGCGGTGGCGGTTTGGACGAGATCGCGCGTCCAAACCATGTGATATCCCGCCAGGTCGCTGTCGTCTTTAGTGTCGCCCCAAGGAATGCTAAGCGATGCGACGAAAGCTCCTTGGAATGTTTTATCCTCGTGGGCCAGCAAGAGACATTGGCTCAAACGCACAAGCCAGCCATTATCAGTCGTATGTTCGCTTAGATCAACCTTAGCCAGCGCCCGCTGCCATTGTAATACGTACCTGGAACGCTGATCGGCAAATGGAGTGGCGAACGCTTGAAGAAGATGGGTTGAAGCGCTATGGCGGGTGCGTCCGAAACCGACGCCGATGGTAAACTCCGTGGACGCTTCGAGATTTACTTCTCCGATCAGCGCAATGTTGCCATCATTCGCGTGAGCAAACTCCCAGTCCATTCTAAAGTTGCTCATCAGGTCTTGCCAGCCGTCGCTCGCCCCAACGTAACCGACCGAGCGCCTTGTGAAATCGGGGGAGCAGCCGAAGGACATATCGATATCTTCGCGGTGCGCGCTGAAGAGTTTGCGACCATCAAGATTACACCACGAGCCCGAGTTGTTCTTTCCTGTGCCTTTGATGTGGGGTGCGAGGAGGGCGAAAAGGCGGAGCTTGCCGCGCAGTGAAGGCTCAAGTATTTCGAGCCGCGTGTGCATCAGGAGGACCGAGGAGTGCGGATCAACAACGATCTCTTTAATCAGACGGTAACGGCCCCGCGGATCGGAGTTGGTTAGTCGGTAGAGTAAAGAGTTAGGTTCGGGATACTCGGTCTTGTGCAGCAGGTCTCGCCGCTCTTCGTGGCAGAAGGTTTCACCATCGGTAATGAGAAACTGCAAGTCGCGCGTGTTGGGCGAGTCAACGTGCGGGAAATAAATCTCATTGATAATTCCGTGGCTGAGCGTAAACCAGACGCACGATGAGCTGTGGTACGCCGTGCCGACGCCGTCCTTCGCCGCGGAAGTCCAGCGCGGCTCTAGTCCCGGGGCGCCGAAGGCTACGGAGTTGTTATTCATCAGATTTGTCGGTGAAGGCGGCTGCGGTGGAGAGGGAGGATGCGAGGAAATAGTCGAAGTTGGGAAACGAGAAATTTGAAGACTGCTGGCGAGCGTAGCAACCAATATACAAGCGGACGACGCGGCTCGTTTCCGGAGACTCTCTTTAGGTGATGGTAGTCAATGGCGGATTACATCATCAAACATTAGGCGTGGGCGAGAGAAGTGCATTAAAGGGCGAGGACGTGGAGCAGGCATGTCAACCGAAGTAGAGAGTGGCTGAGCAGACCCGAGCTGGCCAGAACTCGCCACACACCACGGCGAACAGAGTCAGGGGCTAAAAAGGAAGTCAGGGTGGGTCTGGCTTGTCGGCGGGAGAGCGCAGACAATCCCCACATGACATCTATTCGCTACGCCGTCGGTTCGCTGGTAACGCATCCAAATAAGCCGGAGTGGGGCCCCGGCAAAGTGCTGGATGTTCAGGCTGATGTGCTGGTCATTGATTTCCGCGATCTGCCCCGGGGGCCTGGCAGCGCATCGGTGAAGCGAATTAATATTAAGGTTATGCCGCTACCGCTGGCCCAATCGCAAACAGATTCGGATCTAGACGCGCGAATACACCACAAGGATGCAAAGCTGAGCGGAGCTGGATCGGGCATCGCTCCCAAAAAGTCTAAGCCGCGAGCTAAAAAACCGAAGGTTTCATCCGCCAGCAGCAGCGAGGAGACCGGCTATCTGCATATGAACACGGGTGAAGGTACGGACGAGGGCCTTTCGTGGGAGGATTGCCGGAAGTATGGTTTCATGCTTGCGGGCGGGGATGAGCGCGGAATCAAAGACGCCAAGAAACTTCAGATCGGGGATAAAGTGTTCGCATACCTTAATAAACATGGGTACGTAGGGCTCGGAACCGTGACGGCTGAGGCGGTTGCGTTCAAGGATTTCGTGCCGGCGGGACAGAGCAAGCCGTTGGGGGAACTCCCGTTATCTGCTGAGATGCCGATGGAGAGTGCGGTGAACCCGAGCTTGAGTTACCTTTGCGCGGCGGTGGACTGGATTAAGACGCTGAGCGCGTCCGAGGCGGTACTGATGGACAAGTCCCGTCGTGGCACGCTGAGTAAAATTAAGAAACCAGAGTTAGTGGAACAACTGCTCCAAATCTTTAGCTCGACTCCCTCTTCGTAATATTACATTCGTACGCTTTGTTGAGAGACGCTGGCCACCCTGCCGAGGAGGCGGGCGGCCGAATCGTTCAAGACCCCCCGAGCAAAGTTGCCTCGGTGGTTCTGCCACCCGACAACGCGATATCCATCGCTGAGCGACCGCGTCGGTCGCGGAGCGCGGTGCTCGCGCCTGCATTCTTCAGCTCGCGAACCACGTCGGTGCGGCCGTCGCGGACGGCTAGGTGCAGTGCCGTTGACCCATCAGCTCGCTGTGTATCCAGAGCAGCGCGTTTGGCGATCATGGCGCGTACCACATCGACGTTGCCATTCTTGGCCGCAAACATAAGTGCGGTCTGCTGCTGGCGGTCGCGTGTGTCGAGGTTGACTGACCCGCCGACCAACTCGAGTGCCGCAGGAGTGCGCGACCGATGCGAAGCGATCATCAGAGGCGTGCGTCCGTCTTCATCAAGCACATCGGCTTTGGCCCCCTTGGCCAGAAGCTCTCTGACGGCTTGAGTGTTTCCCGCTGCGGC